>Ga0302326_10012423_pt1 | contig 18166 bp, 14 predicted proteins | sample Palsa_T0_3_FD_202264 | JGI IMG/M metagenome (GOLD analysis project Ga0302326, IMG submission 202264) | Peat permafrost microbial communities from Stordalen Mire near Abisko, Sweden - Palsa_T0_3 | ecosystem: Environmental > Terrestrial > Soil > Palsa > Peat permafrost | place: Sweden: Abisko...
AGTCAGGATCAGGCAACGTCGGTTTGACGGCGGCCGCGAGCAGTCCGCCGCCGGCGTGGACCGGGTTTCGCCCACTCCAGGTGACTGCGGTTCACGACGAGACCCGATATGTACGCTCGGTGACGCTGGCCGACCCAAACGGCACCGCCCTACCGAAATGGCTTGCCGGCCAGTCGATCACGCTGCGCCTATCTCCCGGTCTGAGCGGTCCCGCCGTGATCCGCAACTACTCGCTGTCCAACCGGCCCGGCTCCGGCGAATATCGGATCAGCGTCAAACACGAACCACACGGGGAAGCCAGCGGACTAATCCACACCCAAGTCAAGCTTGGTGATTTTCTCGACGTCGCGGCACCACGCGGCACCTTCTTCTTGTCCGACGGAGACGAGCCCGCGATCCTGCTCTCCGCCGGAATCGGAGCCACCCCCGTACTGTCCATGCTGCACGCGCTCGTCAGGACACACTCGGCCCGTCAGGTCTGGTGGCTGCACGGCGCCCGCGACACCGCAGAGCATGCCTTCGGCGAAGAGAGCCGTACCCTACTGAACCAGTTGTCCCACAGTCGATCCCGCATCTTCTACAGCCGCCCAGCTTCGGCCGACCGTCAGGGTATCGACTTCACCGACTGCGGCCGCCTCTCGATCGAATCGCTCCGTGAGCTCGGCTTGCCCCGCGTCGCGGACGCCTACCTCTGCGGGCCTGCAGCGTTCATGGCTGAACTCAGCGCCGGCCTCGCCGCCTACGGAATGGATCCCGCCCGCGTCCACACTGAACTCTTCGGGGCGGCACCCGCACTCACACCCGGAATCGCAGCGACGTCGATCCCTCCCCACCAGCCCGCTGGACCACCCGGTCCAGGTCCCACCATTCAATTCGCGCGCAGCGGCATCTGCGCGCCATGGGGCCCTCCGAGCAGCAGCCTGCTCGAATTCGCCGAAGCGTGCGACGTTCCAACCCGCTGGTCCTGCCGCACAGGGGTATGTCACAACTGCGAAACTTCACTGCTGTCCGGGACTGTCCGCTATGACCCCGAACCTCTAGAACGACCCGCCGAAGGAAACGTCCTGATCTGTTGTTCCCAACCCGCAGAGGCCATAGTGGTCGACCTGTGACAGCCGCCCCGGCCGTCGCAGATGGGTCGGCCGCGCCAGCCTCTGACCTCTGCGGTGATGCTGCGGTCGGCGAATTGCAGCGTAGAAATCGGAGGCGGTTCGAGGAAATAATGGGCTTGCCCCGATCAGGCCGGGCCACACCATACTCGAACCAGCGTACGGAGAGACCATGGCCAGCTCAGAAGCCTCCTACCCGACCGCGAACGGCAAGCGCTTCACCCTGGACGTGGACACCGACGCCGACGTGCCCCCCCGGTCGGCACTCCCAACCGAATCAGCAGTGTGCGCACTCGGTGTTCAATTTCGTTGCGGATCGGTCGTATAGCGGCGAGCGATTGGCCGGCCGGGTCGGGAAGAACCCATTCTTCGTAACGGCGTCCGGGTAGGACTGGACAGGAGTCTCCGCATCCCATGGTGATCACCACGTCCGCGGCTTCGAGCATGTCCATGGTCCACTGCTGCGGTTGTTGGGCGGCGATGTCGATCCCTTTTTCGGCCATGGCTGCGATGGCGGCGGGGTTGACTTCGGCAGCGGGTTCGGAGCCGCCTGAGTAGACGCTGGCATGGTCGCCTGCGAAGTGTTTGAAAAATCCCATGGCCATCTGGGAGCGGCCCGCGTTGTGAGTGCACAGGAAGAGCACGGCAGGCTTGGTATTCGGCATCATGCAAACGCTTTCGCGGTCGACAGTAGCGAATCGTCCTCTAAGAGAGAGTGATACGTAGACCAGTGCGACCAAGACCGGCACTTCGATAAGTGGTCCGACGACACCGGCCAGGGCTTGGCCGGAGGTGGCGCCGTAGGTAGCGATGGCGACGGCGATGGCTAATTCGAAGTTGTTGCCCGCAGCGGTGAACGCGAGAGTGGTCGTCCGTTGGTAACCCAGTCCCAGGCCCGCGCCCAGGAGGTAACCGCCGCCCCACATGATCGCAAAGTAGGCCAGCAGCGGTATCGCGATTCGGAGCACGTCGAGAGGGCGACTGGTGATCTGGTGTCCTTGCAGCGCAAAGAGAATCACGATGGTGAAGAGCAATCCATAGAGCGCCCATGGTCCGATTCTGGGCAGGAATGTCGACTCGTACCAGTTGCGTCCCTTGGCGTTCTCGCCGAAGCGCCGGGTGAGGTATCCGGCGAGCAAGGGGATGCCGAGGAAGACGACTACGGATTTGGCGATCTGCCACGGCGAGGTGCTGATGGCGCTCTGCGGTAGGCCCAGCCAGCCGGGCAGCATGGATAGGTAGAACCAGCCCAACACGGCGAACATGATCACTTGGAAGATTGAATTGAGTGCGACCAGCACGGCTGCGGCTTCGCGGTCGCCGCAGGCGAGGTCATTCCAGATGATCACCATGGCGATGCAGCGGGCCAGGCCGACGATGATCAGGCCGGTGCGGTAGTCGGGTAGATCGGGCAAAAGCAGCCATGCTAACGCGAACATCAACGCGGGGCCTACGATCCAGTTCAGGATGATTGAGCTTGCCAGCAGCTTGCGGTCGCCGGTCACGGTGTCCAGCCGGTCGTAGCGGACCTTGGCGAGCACCGGGTACATCATGACCAGTAGACCGAGCGCAATTGGTAGTGAGATTCCGTCAATTTGAACGTGATTGAGGGCGGAGTTCAGTCCGGGAATGAGCCGCCCAAGGGATAAGCCCCCTGCCATTGCGAGACCGATCCACACCGGCAGGAGCTGGTCGAGGCGTGACAGCTTCTCCACGACCGCAGGCGGCGTCTGACGTTCCGCCTGTTGACTCACGACTCGCCGGCGGTCTCGTCGTTCGCTCCGGCGCAGCACGCGCTGTCAGCGCCGACAGAGTTGACCAGGGCGAGTGAGTTTGCGCCGAACGACTCCGAGTCGGCGAGGACGTTGTAGACCTCCCACTTCTCGCCAGCGGGTCCAGTTACCCACACTTTGTCTTGTGCCGCGAAGCAGCAGGTGGTCCCGATTTCCTCGTCGGTGAACAGTCCCTCGTTAGTGAGGCGCTCAATCTCAGCGTGGACGGCATCGCTCGATTCCACCTCGACGCCGAGGTGATTGAGAGTTCCACCGTGGCCGCGGTTTTCGATGAGGACGAGCTTCAATGGTGGTTCACTGACCGCGAAGTTCGCGTAGCCCTGCTTGACCTTGGCGGGGCCGGTGTTGAACAGCTTGGAATAGAACGTGATCGCCTCGTTGAGGTCGTCAACGTTGAGGGCGAGTTGAGCGCGGGACATGAGGACTCCGACCTTTGTGGCTTATGTCGAACTACTTCTCGACCGATGATGCCACCTCTTCGATATATGTCAATGTCTGTGGCAGGATGGGCGTATGCCTAAGACGTTGCCGGTGGTGGATATGTCCGCGCCGGTGTGCTGCTCGCCGGTCGCCGCTGGGGCTGTCGATGACGATGCCGCTTTGGCAATTGCGTTGCGGCTCAAGGCGTTGGCCGATCCGGTGCGGGTGAAGCTGGTGTCGCTGCTGTTCAGTTCGGATGCGGGCGAGGTGTGCAGTTGCGATCTGGCCTCGGCGGTCGACCTGAGCGAGTCCACGGTGAGTCATCACCTGTCCCAGTTGCGCCGCGCAGGTTTGGTCGAGTCCGAGCGTCGCGGGATGAATGTGTATCACCGGCCACGCCGCGAGTCTCTGGTTGCGCTGTGCAATGTGCTGGACCCTAGCTGCTGCCGCTAAAACCGGGACGCGATGACCGCCGACGCCGAAAGCGACTCACGGTGGTCCGCAGCCAGTCCGCAGTCGAGCTTGCGACGTCGTGAGCTGACCGTCACAACCAGCACTGTGAGCAGGCTTTTATCTCGCATCCAACACAGGTTGGTCTGGCAACGCCCAGAAAGTCTCGTCAGCGTCGAGAAGCTCGACATCTTCTGACCCGGCCGGGCAATCCGGCCTAGTCTGGCGCTCGTGGACTTTCGGGTATTCGTTGAACCGCAGCAAGGCGCCAGCTACTCCAACCAGCTCGCCGTCGCGCAAGCCGCAGAGTCGTTAGGCTTTTCGGCGTTCTTCCGGTCCGACCATTACCTGGCGATGAAGGGCGACGGATATCCCGGCCCGACCGACTCCTGGGTGACGTTGGGCGGGATTGCCCGCGAGACGTCGACGATCCGGCTGGGCACGCTGGTCACATCCGCGACGTTCCGCCACCCCGGCCCGCTGGCCATCGCGGTGGCCCAGGTCGACGAAATGAGTGGCGGGCGAGTCGAATTCGGTCTCGGCGCCGGGTGGTTCGAAGCAGAGCATCTGGCCTACGCGATCCCCTTTCCACCGCTGCGTGAACGATTCGCGCGGCTCACCGAGCAGCTCGAGCTGATCACCGGACTCTGGACCTCCCCGGCCGGCGAGACATTCGACTACGCCGGAGCTCATTACGCGGTGAACAATTCGCCAGCGCTGCCCAAGCCGATGCAACGACCGCATCCACCGATCATCATCGGCGGGACGGGCGCGAAGAAGACGCCGCGGCTGACCGCGACATTCGCCGACGAGTTCAACGTGCCGTTCGCGCCGCTGGACACCATCAAGACACAGTTCGAGCGGGTCCGCGATGCGGTCGATGCTGTCGGCCGGCCCGCCGATTCGATGACCTATTCCGCGGCGTTCGTGGTGTGCGCCGGGCATGACGACGCCGAGATCGCCAGGCGGGCTGCTGCCATCGGGCGCGAGGTCGACGAGCTGCGGTCCAACTCTCCGCTGGCGGGCACGCCTGCCGAAATTGTCGATCATCTCGCGCCCTTCGCGGAGATCGGCCTGCAACGGGTGTATCTGCAGCTGCTGGACCTGTCCGACCTCGAACATCTACAACTTTTCGCCGACGAGGTACAGCGCCAGCTCTGACGTAGCATCGGGTCGTGACTGGCCCTCCGGACGACCCGAGCGATCGGCCGACGCAGATGGCCGACTACGGCGCAGTCGATTCACTGTCACCGAGTGGCGACGTGGTCGTGGACGAGCCGAACGCCGCGGCGGCGGATGACCCATATTCCGCTGCGCCGCCCCCCTGGTATCACAATCGCGTGTTGCTGGCCCTGTGGGCGGCGATCGTCGCGCTGCTGATCGCGTTGATCATCTACGGCCTCATTCAGATCTCGCAGATCTCGCACGGCGGCGGGGGTGGCGCCCCGTCCACGACCACGCCGTCCACCACACCCACCCGGTCATCGACCACGTCCCCGACGACAACCACCGAGACGCCCGAAACGCCCGCGACGACACCCGAAGAGGCACCGTCGCCGTCGGGTGGCTACTCCCCCGCCCCCTCCACGCCGCGACATCGCCACCACTTGCACCTGCCGCACTTGCCGCACGGCTTTTGAGCCGCGGCAGCTCAAGCCTCGGCGGCCAAGCCGCCAGGATCCGCGACTAAGATCGCGCCCGTGACGGGTTACGGACCTCCAGACGACCCCAGCGAAGCGCCGACTGGCTACATAGACTACGGCGACGACGGCCCGCAGCAGCCACAGCCTGGGTCCCCTTGGTACCGCAAGCCCACCGTCCTGCTCGTGCTGGGCTTGTTCGGTGCAATCCTGATCGGGCTGGCGATCTACGTCCTCGCCGACCGGACCCACGGGAGCGGCGGTTCGACGCAAACCCCCACGTCGCCTACGACGTCAACCGGAGCCACGACGACCACCCCGGCCCCTACGACGACCGAAGTCCCGGCCGCACCGGCTCCGACGACCACCTTGACCTTCCTGCCGACCACGACCGAGCCGACCACCACCACATCGTCGCCGCCGCCGCCGCCGAGTACGACCATCGAGGACGGCCATCACCACCATCACCATCACGGCGACGGCGGTACACCGTAGGCAGGTTCGTCGGCGCCAGTCATGCTTCCTGCGGCGAGTGCGGATACGCTTTCTCCTCGTGGGGGTAGCCGACCACCGTATGACGCCGACGGTCATTCGGAGCGCGAGGTGAGCAGTCCGGAAACAGAGCGCTTCCGCGCCGCCGAGGGCACTTCGCCCTGGTATCTGAAGCGATGGGTGCTGGCGCTGTGGGGGCTGGCGGTGGTGATCCTGATCGCGACGATCATCTATGGCCTGGCCATCCTCGCCAAAGGTGGCGGGGGCGGTGCACCAGCCACCACGACGACGCGGCCGTCGACATCGGCGCCCTCGCCTACCACCACCTCGTCGCTGACGCCTTCGTCAACACTGCCGACCACAACGGCTCCTTGGACTTCGACGGAGACCACCGAACCTGACCTGCCGACCACGCCGCAGTGGACGCAGCAACATCCGCATCGCCATTGGTGGCGGAGCAACTTGCCCCCGATACCGCCCATACCGCACTTTTGATTCATCACTCCGGTCGGGCACCGCGATGTTGCGCAATCACAGTCCGAGCGCCGCGTGTAGCGACGGGCTAGTTAGGGCATCCTTCGTCGCGGTGACCCTCCCGGGGATGTCACTATGAGCAGGCTTAGACGGCTTGAGCAGTGCAGTAGGTAAGTTACCGGTGAGTAGCAACAGCCTTGTTACCGGCCAGTAACATGACTCTTGGGAGATATTCCGTGCACACGCAGATGCTGATCAGACTAATTGTGGGTCTGGGCTTGACGGCGATCATCGCCTTGTTCGCCGTCCGCCGGGTCCTATGGCTGGCCAAACTCACGCTTTCCGGCCAACCGGTCAGCGGTCGTACCGACGAGATCGGCACACGGATCTGGACGCAGATCGCCGAGGTGTTCGGCCAGCGTCGGTTGCTCAAGTGGTCCATCCCCGGGCTGGCTCACCTCTTCACCATGTGGGGCTTCTTCATCCTCTTCACGGTGTACATCGAGGCCTACGGCGCCTTGTTCCAGGCCAATTTCCATATCCCGATCGTCGGCCGGTGGGACGCGCTGGGCTTCCTGCAGGACTTCATCGCCCTTGGCGTGTTGGCCGGCATTACCACGTTTGCGATCATCCGGTTGCGCTCCGAACCGAAGGAGTACGGACGTTCGTCACGGTTCTACGGCTCTCATACTGGCGGCGCCTGGCTGATCCTGTTCATGATCTTTTTGGTCATCTTCAGCTACGCGTTCGTCCGCGGTGCCGCGGTGAACACCGGAACCTTCCCCTACGGCTGGGGTGCATTCTTCTCGCACGGCATGGGCGCGCTCCTGCATCCGCTGGGTACCACTGCCAACGAGTGGATCGAGACGATCGCACTGCTCGCGCATATCTCTGTCGCGCTGATCTTCCTGGTGATCGTGCTGCACTCCAAGCACCTGCACATCTTCCTGGCGCCGGTCAACGTCACCTTCAAGCGGCTGCCCGACGGGCTTGGTCCGCTGCTGCCGGTCGAGGCCGACGGCAAGCCGGTCGACTTCGAAAACCCGCCCGAGGATGCAACATTCGGCCGCGGCAAGATCGAGGACTTCACCTGGAAGGGCATGCTCGACTTCGCCACCTGTACCGAGTGCGGGCGCTGCCAGTCGCAGTGTCCGGCTTGGAACACCGGCAAGCCGCTCTCGCCCAAGCTCGTCATCATGGACCTGCGCGACCACTGGATGGCCAAGGCGCCCTACCTCCTCGGCGAGAAGAAAGCAGAGCCGCTCGAGGGCCTCGACCTGGAGACGGCCCACGAAGAGGGCCATCACGTGCCCGAGTCTGGATTCGGTCGGGTACCCGGGCACGGGCCGGAACAGGCGGCGCGACCGCTGGTCGGCACCGCCGAACAGGGCGGGGTGATCGACCCCGACGTGCTGTGGTCCTGCGTGAGCTGCGGTGCGTGCGTCGAGCAGTGCCCGGTGGACATCGAGCACATCGACCACATCATCGACATGCGGCGTTACCAGGTCATGATGGAGTCCGAGTTCCCCTCGGAGCTCTCGGTGCTCTTCAAAAACCTTGAGAACAAAGCAAATCCGTGGGGCCAGAACGCCGCTGACCGAACCAATTGGATCAGCGAGGTCGACTTCGACGTCCCGGTCTACGGCAAGGACGTCGACAGCTTCGAGGGATACGAGTATCTGTTCTGGGTGGGCTGCGCGGGCGCCTACGACGACAAAGCCAAGAAGACCACCAAGGCGGTCGCCGAACTGCTGGCCACCGCCGGGGTCAAGTACCTGGTGCTGGGCACCGGCGAAACCTGCAATGGCGACTCCGCCCGCCGCTCCGGCAACGAGTTCCTTTTCCAGCAACTGGCCCAGCAGGCCGTCGAAAGCCTGGACGGGGTGTTCGAAGGAGTGGAGAGCGTCGACCGCAAGATAGTGGTCACCTGCCCGCACTGCTTCAACACCCTCGGCCGCGAATACCGCCAGCTGGGCGCGAATTACACCGTGCTGCATCACACTCAGCTGCTCAACCGACTGGTACGCGACAAGAAGCTCGTCCCGGTGAGCCCGGTCTCAGAGGACGTCACCTATCACGATCCGTGTTACCTGGGCCGGCACAACAAGGAATACGCGGCGCCTCGCGAGCTGATCGAAGCCGCCGGCGCGACGCTGACCGAGATGCCACGGCACGCTGACCGCAGTTTCTGCTGCGGTGCCGGCGGCGCTCGGATGTGGATGGAAGAGCACATCGGCAAGCGGATCAACCACGAGCGTGTCGACGAGGCGTTGGCCACCGGCGCCAGCACCGTCGCCACCGCATGCCCGTTCTGCCGGGTCATGGTCACCGACGGGGTCAACGACCGCCAGGAGGCCGCCGGGCGTGCAGGCGTCGACGTCCGCGACGTCGCGCAGCTGCTGCTCGAATCGCTCGACCGCAGCACGATCACGCTGCCGGAGAAGGGGTCTGCGGCAAAGCGGTCTGCTGAGCATGCGGACAAGGCCGCTGCTAAAGCAGAAACCGCACCCGCCGCGACCAAACCGGCCGAAACCACCGCCGCGGACGAAGCCGCTACCACCACCCCCACTGAGGAGAAGGCCGCCAAGTCTGTCACCGGATTGGGCATCGCCGGCGGCGCCAAGCGACCGGGAGCCAAGAAGACAGCGCCCAAACCTGAGGCCGCGCAGGCCCCATCGGCATCCGAAGAGCAAGCGCCCGAGGCCAAGGCGCCCGCCGCGCCGGTCAAGGGATTGGGCATCGCCGGCGGCGCCAAGCGACCGGGAGCCAAGAAGACGGCCGCGACGCCGGCGGCCGCAACGCAATCCGCTCCGGCGCAAGAACCCGAAACAAAGACCGAGTCCACAGCCGCCGCGGCGACCGCGGCGCCGGCCGCTCCGGTGAAGGGACTGGGGATCGCCACCGGGGCGAGGCGTCCCGGAGCCAAAAAAGCCGCTGCCCCCGCGCAACCCGCGACCCCGGAGCCGCAGGCAGCCGAGGAACCACAATCCACGCCCACGGGCGGCAACGGCGACAATGCCGGCAACGTCGACGGCGGCGGCCAGGACTCGCCCTCAGCGCCCGTCAAGGGACTGGGCATCGCGCGGGGTGCCCGTCCACCAGGTAAGCGCTGATCAGGTCGATTGCCGAATTATTAAATAGCTCGACAGCCGTGGCACCATAGTTGACGTGTCCACCCACCAGCTGCCCTGGCACACCGCGGGTCATCAGCCGCGGCAGCGTGTGTTCGCGCAGTCGTCGAAGCTGCAGGATGTGCTGTACGAGATCCGCGGGCCAGTGCACGATCACGCCGCGCGACTGGAGGCCGAGGGGCACCGAATCCTCAAGCTGAACATCGGCAACCCGGCACCGTTCGGCTTCGACGCACCCGACGTGATCATGCGGGACATGATTCAGGCGCTGCCCTACGCGCAGGGCTATTCCGATTCCAAGGGCATCCTGTCGGCGCGGCGCGCGGTGGTCACCCGCTACGAACTCGTGGAAGGCTTCCCACGTTTCGACGTCGACGATGTGTATTTGGGCAACGGGGTCTCGGAGCTGATCACGCTGACCCTGCAGGCCTTGCTGGACAACGGTGACGAGGTGTTGATCCCGGCCCCCGACTACCCACTGTGGACGGCGTCGACGTCACTGGCCGGTGGCACCCCGGTGCATTACCTGTGCGACGAAACCCAGGGCTGGCAACCGGATATCGCCGATATCGAAGCGAAGATCACCGAGCGCACCAAGGCTCTGGTCGTCATTAATCCCAACAATCCGACCGGTGCTGTCTACAGTCGTGAAATCCTCACGCAGATGGCTGATTTGGCGCGCAGACACCAGCTGCTGCTACTTGCCGACGAGATCTACGACAAGATCCTCTACGACGACGCCAAGCACATCAGCTTGGCGTCGGTCGCGCCCGACGTGTTGTGCTTGACATTCAACGGGCTGTCGAAGGCTTACCGGGTGGCCGGGTATCGGGCCGGCTGGCTGGCCATCACCGGCCCCAAGGACCACGCCAGCAGTTTCATCGAGGGTATCCACCTGCTGGCGAACATGCGGTTGTGCCCAAATGTTCCTGCCCAGCATGCGATCCAGGTCGCCCTGGGTGGTCATCAAAGCATCGACGATTTGGTGCTGCCGGGTGGCCGACTACTCGAACAACGCGACGTGGCATGGTCCAAGCTGAACGAGATCCCCGGGGTGTCCTGCGTCAAACCCGCCGGCGCGCTGTACACCTTCCCCCGGCTGGATCCCGAGGTGCACGAGATCGTCGATGACGAGCAACTAGTGCTGGATCTGTTGTTGTCAGAGAAGATCCTGGTCACCCAGGGAACCGGATTCAATTGGCCCGCACCGGATCACCTCCGGATCGTGACGCTGCCGTGGTCGCGCGACCTTGCTCACGCCATCGAGCGGCTGGGCAACTTCCTGGCCGGCTACCGTCAGTAACTCGCCGGACCATCACGAGCTGTCGAGAAAGCCGTCCAGGCCAGCGCGCAGATCCGCGATCGCGGGCGATCCCATGTCTGGCGATTATTTGAGTCTTCTATGAGTTGGGCCGCCGGGCGAGCGCAGCGCGCAAACCAAGAGGCAGGATAGATCTTCTACGTTAAGAGTTTTGCTCATTGGTTTTCACAAAGCCGTGGCCACCCGAGTTGTGCGTAGCCGAGAACCGAACGCCAGCCGGCTCACCTAGATAACAACCGCGACAATGACTTTAGCTTACTCAGAGCAGTACGAAAGGAGAATCGCGATGCCTTCTGGTGCGACGCAGACGCTGTCGACAGCAGCAACGGCCCATCGCTTTTACTTGTGTACGTCGGCGGTTGGTTTGGAGTACTGATGATAGATTTTGGAGCAATACCGCCCGAGATCAATTCTGCGAGAATGTATTCCGGTCCAGGATCGGCGCCCTTGCGTACCGCGTCAGTAGCCTGGAATCTGCTCGCCGCGGAACTGGACTCCGCGTCGACGTCGTACCAGAAGACGATCGACGTGCTGACCGACGACGAGTGGCGCGGCCCGACATCCGCAGCGATGGCCGCGGCTGTCGAGCCTTACGTGACATGGATGAGCACCACCGGCGCACAGGCTGAGCACACCGCGACCCAGGCTTCGGCCGCCGCGAGCGCCTACGAGACGGCATTCGCGATGACGGTGCCTCCGACCGCGGTCACCACCAACCGCGCGCAGCTGATGATGTTGGTCGCCACGAACGTCGTGGGTCAGAACACCCCGGCAATCGCGGCCAATGAGGCCCTATACGGTGAAATGTGGGCACAGGACGCCGCGGCGATGTACGGGTATGCCGGAAGCTCAGCCACGGCTGCAGCGGTGAAGCCGTTCGGCCAACCGCCGCAAACCGCGAACCCAGGCGCTCAGGCGGCGCAGTCCTCAGCGGTCACGCAAGCCACCAGCGCCAGTACGGGGGCCGGCGCCCAGTCCCAGCTGCAACAGCTGACCTCTGCGATCCCTGCGTCGTTGCAACAACTCACCTCGCCGATCTCCTCGGCGACGAACGCGGCGACGAGTCCGCTCGACAGAATCCTCGACTTCTTGGACGGTTCGGATGGGAGCTCCATCGGAACCTTCCTGAACTCCACCTTCTTGAACGGTCTCATTTCGGGCTCATACGTCAGCCCTGCGCTCATCACTCCTGCGATCACCAGCGCTCTAGCCGACGTCAACTCGGTGGGGGCCGGCGCGGCCGCGGCTGGGGGCGAGGGCGTTACCGGCATGATGGCGCCGGCTCTGGCGAGCGCGCCGAACGTGGGCGTTTCGGTGAACACAGCCGGCAGCACACTCGTCGGCAGGCTGTCGGTCCCGCCGACATGGACGGCAGCAGCGCAGGTCGCCAACCACAGCGGTGTCACGTATGCCGGTGGCGGCTGGACCAACGCGGTGGGCCCGACCGGCGGCAGCGCGCAAGCCGTTCCGGCCGGCATGCCCGGGATGCCGGGAATGGCCGGCGGCAGGTCCGGCGGATTCGGTCACGGTCCCCGCTACGGAAACCGCCTGACCGTCATGGGGCGCCCGCCGTCCGCAGGCTGACCACCGCGTCAGCGCCGTTCCAGCAGGTCCAACAGGTAGCTTCCGTAACCCGACTTCACCAGGGAGTTGGCGCGCCGTGCCAGCTGCTCGTCATCGATAAAGCCCATCCGCCACGCCACCTCTTCGGGGACGCTGACCTTCAGACCCTGGCGACGTTCCAGCGTGCGCACGAAATCACCAGCGTCGGCCAATGAGTCGAAGGTCCCGGTGTCCAGCCAGGCGGTACCGCGGGCGAGCACCTCGACGGTCAACCGACCCTGATCCAGGTAGGTCCGGTTGATGTCGGTGATCTCGTATTCGCCGCGCGCGGACGGCCGCAGGCCTCGGGCGATCTCGACCACGTTGTTGTCGTAGAAGTACAGGCCCGGCACCACATAATGCGACTTCGGCGTGGCGGGTTTTTCCTCGATCGACAATGCGATCCCGTCCGCGCCGAATTCGACGACGCCGTACGCCGACGGGTTGGCAACCCAATAGGCGAAAACTGCTCCACCATCAATTGATTCGAAGCGCCGCAGGTTGGTGCCCAGTCCGGGGCCGTGAAAGATGTTGTCGCCCAAAGCCAAAGCCACCGAATCGGAGCCGATGTGACCGGCGCCGATCACGAATGCCTGAGCCAGACCCTCGGGCTGGCTCTGTACCGCAAAGCTGATGTTGATGCCGAATTGGCTGCCATCACCGAGCACCCGTTCGAATGCAGCTGCGTCGGCAACGGTAGTGATCACCTGAATATCGCGAATGCCGGCCATCATCAGTGTCGACAATGGGTAGTAGATCATCGGTTTGTCGTAAACCGGCAGCAGCTGCTTGCTGACGCCCAAGGTGATCGGATACAGACGGGTGCCAGAGCCCCCGGCCAAAATGATCCCCCGCATCTCCCCCTCCTCAGTCCACGAGATCGGCGTCGGTCAGCTCGGTCGCCGCCAGCGCTGCCGCCAAGTCGTCGTGACGGAACACTGAGGTGACGTGGTCGTGGACCACCCGGAACGCCGACGCGACCGTGGCGTTGGCGCCGGATTCGCCCACGCCGCCGATCCGCTGTTCGACAACCACCACACCGTCGTGGACGTAGGTCCGGCCGACTTCGGCGTGTCGGGGATGGGCGGTTGCCCACTCGCGCAACGCGGCGTGGCCCTGCGCGGCGCCGCGAGCGTCGCCGACTTCGATGTCGTCACTGGACAGCGCGACCAAAGTGTCGACGTCAGACGCATTCAACGCATCATGCCAAGCCAAGACGGTGGCGATCTCCGATGTGGTCATGGTGTGAAAGGTACCGCGCGCGTCCACAAAGGCGTGGACGGGTCGGCGCTGCGGATCACCTCGCTCTGACCCAAGCGGTCAGGCTACGCGCCGCCCCAAGCAGTGCACGCGCCAACCGGATTGCTGCCACCGTTGCACGTCAAGGCAGTTGCGGCCGTCGACGACGACACGAGACCGCACCCGGTCGGCGAGCACGTCGGGATCGAGCTCGACGAACTCCTGCCACTCGGTGAGTACCAGGACCGCGTCGGCGCGGTCACAGGCTTCCTGCACCGAGACCGCGTAATTCAGCGTGGGAAACAATCGCTGGGCATTCTCCAGCGCTTTGGGGTCGTAGACGTTGACCGCTGCGCCGTTGAGCTGCAGCTGGCCCGCGACGTTGAGCGCCGGCGAGTCGCGCACGTCGTCGGATTCAGGCTTGAACGCGGCGCCGAGCACGGCGATGTTTGCACCCAGCAACGAACCGCCACAGGCGTTTGTGGCGATCTCGACCATCCGGGTGCGGCGCCGCATGTTGATGTTGTCGACTTCCCGCAGGAAGGTCAGCGCCTGATCAGCACCCAGTTCGCCGGCGCGCGCCATGAACGCGCGGATGTCCTTCGGCAGGCAACCGCCACCGAACCCCAAGCCGGCGTTGAGGAACCGGCGCCCGATTCGCGGGTCATGCCCGAGTGCGTCGGCTAACAGGGCAACGTCGGCGCCGGCAGCCTCGCACACCTCGGAGATCGCATTGATGAACGAGATCTTCGTCGCCAGAAAGGCGTTCGCTGAGACCTTGACCAGCTCCGCGGTCTGCAGGTCAGTCACCATGAAGGGAACCCCGGCGTTCAGCATCGGCGCGTACAACTCACGGATCGCGGCCTCGGCACGCGTCGAATCATCCTGCACGCCAAGCACAATGCGATCGGGTTGCAAGGTGTCTTGTACCCCGAAACCCTCACGCAAAAACTCGGGGTTCCAAGCGATTTCCACGTCGACGCCGGGCCGCGCAGCTGCGCGGGCCCGTTGGACAAGCTCTGCGGCCGTCCCGACGGGAACCGTCGACTTGCCGACGATCACCGCCGGTCGAGTCAAAAGCGGTATGAGCGTGTCGATTACCGCGTGTACGTGGCTCAGGTCAGCGCCGTATTCACCCCGTTTCTGCGGAGTGCCGACGCCGAGGAAATGCACATCGGCGAAATCGGCGGCCAGATGATAGTCGGTGGTGAACCGAAGGCGGCCGGCTGCGATGTTGTCCCTCAACATCTTTGGCAACCCGGGCTCGTAGAACGGAACGTCACCAGCAGCCAGCTTGGCGACCTTACCGGGATCGATGTCAACACCAACGACCTCATGCCCCAGTTCGGCCATTCCGGCGGCGTGGGTAGCGCCCAAATATCCCGTACCGAATACAGAGCACCTCATATACCCCTGTGTAGGTCGCCGCAATGAGCTAACGGCATCGCGCCCCTGAGCGCGGGGCAAACGTCAGGTGACGGTTTGCAGTCGGGACCTAGTGGCCGTGGCCGCCGTGGCCAAAACCGCCGTGACCCCAGCCACCGCCGCCACCGCCGCCGTGACCCCATCCACCGCCACCGTGATCGCCGCCCCAGGGTCCGTTCGGGGGCCCTTGACTGGGTCCACCGAATATCGGCCCTAGCGGGATTGGTATCGGTATCGGAATGGGAGCCACCGCCGGCGGCGCAACCGGCGGCGGCGCAACCGGGGCCGGGGCCGGGGCCGGGGCCGGGGCAGCAGGCTCCGGAACTGGGACTGGCGCGGCTGGGACAGGTACGGGCGCCGGTGCAGCAGGTTCGGGGGCCGGCGCCGCCGGTACGGGCACGGGAGCAGGCGCAGCAGGTTCCGGCGCCGGTGCGGCCGGTGCGGGAGCGGGAGCGGCAGGAGCGGGGGCCTGAACCGGAGCTTGAGCCGGCGCTGCGGCCGGTGCCGGCTTGGGCGCCACCGCATTGTGGCCTGGCTCGGGCCGCACGGAGGCGGTTGGCCGCATGCCGATCGCCAGCGCGACCAGCAAAGCCGCGGTACCCACCACGAAAATCGCCGCGACGGCGCTGGTGATCAGCACGAATGGTCTGCGGCTGCCTTCCGGCGGAGTGTCGACAACACCGGGGTAGGTCCCGGTCCCGAAATCGCTTTCGTCGGCGAATGCGGTGTACGCATCGGCGTCTTCGTCCGGAACCGCGCTGTAGGCCAGCGCCTGTTCACCGGTCGCGCTGTCGGTGGCGACGTCGAAGTATCCGGGGGCGACCGCGTACGAGTTGATAGCGCCGGTGCCGGGATCTAGCGCGTAGGCCAGTGCAGCGGTCGACGACGAGAACAGCGGAGCGTGAGCCGACGCCAGGGCCGCACCGCGAGCAAGCGCCGTCTCGGGCTCCTCAGGCGCACTGACGATCAGCGTGGTTACCGCCTCCAACTGCGCCTTGAGCGGGGCAATATCGACGCCGGAGCCGACGAGGAACAGGCCATCGGGCCGGGTGTCCAACGCCTCGGCACCGGAAGCCAGTGCAGCCAACTCGGCGATCGAATTGCTACCGGGCGTCAACGGCTGACGATGCACATCGGCGATCGAGCCGTCGGAGGTGTTGACCACCGCCAGCGTCGCGGTGTCGGGCTCGACGAACAGCAGCCCGGTCTGGGCATACCCGACGGAGTTGCCGACGACTTGAGCTAGCGCCGCGGCGGCCAGGAAGGACGACACCAGCATGACGTTCTCGACCTTGCGGGCCGCCAACGCGTCCCGCAAGGCAGCGGCCTCCACGGGATCCGTCCAGGTCACACCGGTCGATCGCAATTGGTAGCCGCTCTCGGCGGCACCTTCTTGGGTACCAAGGATCGCCGATACGACGTGATCGGCAGCGCTGACCGTCGGCACGTCGGCCGCGTTGACGTGGATGGCGTCCTCGTCGACAGTGACGCCGTCGGCGTTTTCACCCTCGACGAGAACCATGCGTACCGCAGTGGGTGCCATCGACACACCAAGAACGGTGTCCACTTCCCCTCCCAAGCTGACCGGTCTATTTGGATTTGGTTACCCGCCGAGCTATGCAAGGAATCGCCGAAGTTCCCTGAAGTTCTGGCGGAAGCGACGCGGGGCTTGTCCCCCGGTCGATATCACTTGGACGATACCGATGGCTGGACTCGGCGGCTATGTGTTGATGGTGACTTGCCGATACTCATCGGCGGCCATGGCCACCTCCGAAGCCGCCGTGGCCCCAGCCACCGCCGCCATGGCCACCGCCCCCGCCATGGCCACCACCGCCGCGGCCCCAGTCGCCACCGCCACCATGGCCCCAGCCACCGCCGCCGTGATCGCCGCCTCGTGGCTCGAGCGGCGGACCGAACCCTGGCGGCGCCAGAAGTCCCGGAAGAAGCGGCGGAAAGATCGGCCCCATGGGAATCGGAATTGGTAACGGCGCAGGTACCGGTGCGGGACCCGGCACCTGAATCGGCACAGGCGCCGGGGCGGGAACGGCTGCCGGCACGCGAGCCGGCGCGGCTATCGAGGCCGGGGGCCGGACCGGCGCGACCGGCGCCGCCACTTCTGCCCTGGGCAGCGGGGCCAGCGGCCTGGCCGGAGCCACCACGGTGTGGCTGAGACTGGGCCGCGAACTGGCCGACGGTCGGATGCTGAATGCCAGCGAAATCACCAATGCCATCACGCCGACAACGAAAATGATCAACACGCTCATCACCGCAAAAAACGGTGTACGACCCGCGTGCTCGTGCTCCAACATGGCGAAGTCGGGGTACATGCCGGTGGTGAAAGCGTGTTCCTGGTCGACGTCTGGGTACGCGCCGGGACCCTGGTGGGTGTAGACCGCGGCCGAGTCGTCGGCAACGGCGCTGTAAGCCAACGCCTCCGCGCCCGGCTCGGCCGCGCCTGCTGCAGCAGCGGCCAGGTATCCGGGTTCGAGCCCATGCTGGCTCACCGAACCTGTGCCCGGGTCCAGTGCATAAGCCAGCGCGTCGGTCGACGAAGCGAACAAGGGCGCATTCGCCGAGGCCAGCGCCGCGCCGCGGGCGAGGGCCAGGTCGGGCTGCTCGGGCACGCTCAACGGAAGAGATGTCGCTTCTTCGAGCGCCGGCTGAATCAAGGGGATGTCGACCCCCGAGCCCACCACGAAGACGCCCTCTGGCTGATCGTGGAGCCTCTCGGCGGCAGAAACCAGCCCGAGTAGTTTCGCTACCGCCTCATCGTCGTCGTCGGGCAACAGTTCGCGCTGGATGTCCATGATCGAGCCGTCGGCGGTGTCTACCACGGCCAACGTCGCGGAGTCAGGCTCGACATACAGCAGCGCGGCCCGCGCATAACCTGTTGCACTGCCTATCGATTGGGCTAGCGCAGCCGCAGCTAAAAACGACGAAACGAGCATCACATTCTCGACCTTGCGAGCCGTCAAAGCGTCACGCAGCTCGGCGGCCTCCCGCTGGTCGCTCCACGTCACACCGGTCGATAGCAGCTGATACCCAGCCTCGGTGGCACCTTCGCGGGTGC
>Ga0302326_10012430_pt1 | contig 18161 bp, 15 predicted proteins | sample Palsa_T0_3_FD_202264 | JGI IMG/M metagenome (GOLD analysis project Ga0302326, IMG submission 202264) | Peat permafrost microbial communities from Stordalen Mire near Abisko, Sweden - Palsa_T0_3 | ecosystem: Environmental > Terrestrial > Soil > Palsa > Peat permafrost | place: Sweden: Abisko...
TTTGCCGTTCAGTTCGATCGCGCTCTTGCCGGTGAGGTACTGCGGATAGGTCTTGACGCCATATTCATGCGCCAAGGCGTCCAACACCGTCTGCGTGGGGCCCACCCACATCCCGCCGAGATCAATCGTCAATCCGGCGATCGACCCGGGACAAGTTCGTCCGCCGACGCGATCGCGCGCCTCAATCACGAGCGGTTCGACACCGGCCGCGCGCAACGCCTTGGCGGCAGCCAGTCCTGCAAAACCGGCTCCGACGACAATGACATCAGCGGTGCGGCTGGGATTCGGTCGCTGAACCGCTGAAGCAATACGCGGAATCGTGGTGAGGCCAACAAGTCCTTGCAGTGCCGTGCGTCTATCCATGGTCTCGCGGAATTAGAATTCTTCTAGAATCGAGTTTGCGCTGATCTTCTTCATCTAGCCAGGCCGTTCGGGCAACGTCGCGCCGTCCATGGCTAATCAGCCCAGCCGGCACTTCCGTGTGCCGTCGTTCGGCGCATGCGCCTCACCCTTCCGAATTCCGTCCGTTGCTACGTCCCATCGCAATCCGATATCGCCTTCGCGATCTCACTCACTCTGCGGTATCAAGGATTGCCTATCGTCACACTTGGAACCGGAGCTTTGTTGGCGTCAGTCAGTCGACGATAGGACTGGAAAAGTGCTGCCGCTCCCCAAATGCCTAGTATCAGGTATCCAGCATAAAGAATCAGGGTGCTGTCGATGATTATGGCTGCCAGACGGAAAACGAAGGAATTCGAACTCAGAATTTTGATCAGGGCTGATGAAAGTAGGCCCATGGCGCTGGCCGCGGCTAACAGCACGAGGCTGTAATGTCGCGTGCGACGATAGGTGTAGATCTGCAGGGCCAGCAGGGTGATTTGCACCATGGGGGAACCCCAGCTGAAGATGAGTGAGTTCAGATGATTCATTGTTGGTCCTCGGGTCGGTCGGGGCTCATTTGCGCAGACGGCTGATGGGCTCCGCGGCTTCGCCCGTTGGGATGCGCCATTTTCCTGGCTCAAGTGTTTCGGGGTCAATTTTCGAGGTAATGATGGCGGACTCCATGATGATCGCGGCGCTGATGCGGGGATGAAGCGAGGACTTGGACATTCTCATAAACTCCGAGGCGACCAGTCCTAAAATGATGGGCCAGTGGATTTCTTGCAGGGGAACCTCTTGGCGGCGGAACAGCTGTTTGATCGGCGGTCGAGTCAAGATATTGAGGGTCTGGAGCCAAAACTTCCGGAGCGCCGCCAGGGGTTCAAGTTGGGGCGCCACTCCCGGCGGCACGCGGAGGGAATTGAGTGCGGCGTTCTGCGCCGCAAATCCCGCGAGCGCGCCTGTCACGGTCATTAGTGTTTCGGTGTGGATGCCGCGCTGAGTCTTGAGGGCGTTCATCAGCCCGACGCCTAAATCGCCGATGGCCCGGAGCGCGGTCTTGGTAGAGTCGGGCTGCCAGGGGTAGCTGGTTACGGTTGTTGTCGTTGCCATTTCTTTGTCGGTTCTTCGTTATGAGGGCCCTTCCTATTGGGTATCATGCGTTAGCAAGCACGTGAAGCTTTTCACACCAGTCATAGTGCGAGATGGGTCGGCAGCGAGTCTAGCGAGGGTTGGTCCGATGTTCATTCTTTGGAGCGAGCATATGAGATCATTTCGGCCACGCTGAATGACTCGGACAGGAGAGCGTTTCATGGAACTGACGGGCGGATGCTTGTGCAAGGCCGTGCACTACCGAATTGCTGAGCCACCGGTCACCGCGCGGGCGTGCTGGTGTCGGATGTGCCAGACGATCGGCGGTGGAAGTGGCACCGTCAACGCACTCTTTAACACCAGTGCCCTGACTATCAGCGGCGATCTCAAGGAGTTCTCGTTCATCGCCGACAGTGGAAATGTCATGTACTGCCGGTTCTGTCCTATATGTGGGACACACGTTCTCGTCACCTCGCAAAGGCGGCCGCATTTCACCGCGGTAAGAGTGGGCACTCTCGACGATCCGAATAAAGTATCGCCCGAATCTACGATCTGGACGTCGATGGCACCCACGTGGGCGGCGATCGACCCCAAGCTCCCGTGCCTCGACGGACAGCCTCCGCCAGGAAGATCAACGTAGCCTAGCGCAAACCGCAACGGCGGGTTCAGGAATGTTCAGTCGGGGGCGGGTGCGGTGCGCAGTGGACCGACTGCCGCCCATGACTGTATCCCATGACGAACTGGCGCTTTCGACCTAAGCGGACGAAGGCACTTCGCGCCTGGAGATTTGCGGCGTCCGCCGAGATACCTATCACCGACTGATCCGAGAGATTTAGATCTCGGGAAATACTTTTGCGGCACCAAAGCTTTCAGAAAAGTGTTGCGCGGCTAACGTGGCGCATTCATCGCAAATGAAAACGTTACTCCTCTCCGGCCCTCGGCTCGCGCGAAAAGCATCCCAGCCCCCGCAGCCTCCAATGAGGGACCGCACTTCGTGACGCGACTTACCACAGAACGAACACGTGCTCCACGGCTCGGCGGTTCGGGTCATCTGGGAGATTCCATCGATCTCCGGGTTAGCTTCGACATCAGCGAGCGGTATCTCGAGGCCTTCCTGGGCAGGCAGCTTGGCAGAGAGAGTGTTCCAATCAGCAAAACCAAATTGGCGTGCGACTATCTCTAGACATGTGCTGTGGGAAAGCGAGACATTTCGGCCGACGAGAGAGTCTCGAAGAGATTTCGCCATTGTCTTCGCATTTTTCTGTGTGAACATTGTTTGATCCTCCATTCACAGCGAACCATTGGATGATCAGTGCTTGCATTTCTGATCCGTTCGCCGGGTGGTTAAGGATCAATGATCTGACGTGGGTACATTCACCGTACCTTCCAGGGGAAGGCGCAAGCGGCGGGCCGCACCGAGCCTTCGGCGAACTTACAGCGGAAGCACGATCTCTGTCAACTCAGGGCTCGTCGAGTACCGCAGTAGCCTGCCGCATCGGAAATGACGGCTGCAGGAATGGTTTATCAGAGCGGCTACCGCCGTGACTGAATGCCGCTGATCAACTGGCGCTCTCGAACCTGAGCTGACTGTCTCTAACGGCGGCTCTTGGAAACAAAATCGGAATTCCCTGTTTCTCTTTTATATTGCACGCGGACTGAGCTCTCACCGATGTATCTTAGCGAGCCGCGCTCTGCGAGTTCGATGTTCGCATCAGGGAGGAAAATTCAGTCTTTGGAGCATCGCCGCGTAGCGCGGATCGGAGCGTAGCGATGCGAGACGGAGGTCGTTTTTAATGTCGGTAATCCCTCCATCCTGCTGGCGGTAGGCTCTCTCGAGCCACTCGAACGCCTTATCCTTTTCCCCTCGCCACCCGTAGACCTCGGCGATTTGATAGGCGGCGTCTCCGGCCGATGTGGCAATGAGCTTGTCGAGCGCTTGCTGAGAAGCCTTCGCATCGCCCAGCGTTTGCTCGGCCATCGCCACGCCGGCGCCGCGAAATTCCTCAATGGAATTGCTTTGGAAGGTGGCCAGCGCTTCCTGCGCTTTTCCGTCGATGAGCTGCAGAGTGCCCAATGCAAAGGTTGTGTACGCGTCCCCAGGCCGAATGACCAACGCGTGATGGAAAGCGTCATAGGCCGCTGCATGATCTCTCGACTCCGCAAGTGCGATGCCAAGGTTCTGCCAATTGCCCGTGGATAGAGGATCCTGTTCGATCGCTTTTCGGAGCATCACCGTGGCCTCCTCCGTCCGGCCGAGGTCACTCAACAATTTTCCATAGCGCGACAATACTCGGCTGTTCGTCGGTTCAAGCGCCAACGCCTGCCTGAAGTCGGACTCCGCGCCGACCCAGTCGTAGTGGTGTAAGTAGCGCAGAAACCCCCTGACCGAATAGCCGGTCGATAGATGGGGATCGAGATCAATCGACTTCTGCGCCGCCTGCTCGGCCAACCGCCCAAGAGCGACATCACCCGTATTGTCCGCCAAGAAATACTGGGACATGGCGAGATCTGCATACGCGTCGGCATAGCGCGGATCAAGATCGATCGCTTTCTGGTAGGCCTCGATGGCCTGGCGCGAGGTGGGGATTGTGCGTTGCGTATAGAGTTGCCGGCCCAGCAGATAGGCGTTGTAGGCCTCGGGATTGGTGGTGCCGTGACCCCGGACGGCCGTGCTCCCCCCATTGAGCTGTACCTTCAATGCCATGACGACGGCTGCGGCGATCTCGTCCTGGATCGTGAACACGTCCTTGAACTCCCGATCGAAGGTCTCGGACCAGAGCCGTTGTCCAGAGTCAGCGCGGATCAGTTGAGTCGAGACCCGGAGGTGATTGCCTGAGCGCCGAACGCTGCCTTCGAGAAGGTTCGCCACATTGAGTTTCGAGGCAATCGTAGGAATATCGTCGGATTTGCCCTTGAAGGAGAACGAAGAGGTGCGGGCGATGACCTTGAGGTCAGGGGCGTTGGCAAGCTGCGCAATGAGTTCCTCAGCGAGGCCGTCGGAGAAGTACTCCTGATCCTTCTTCTCGCTCATGTCCGCAAACGGCAGCACCGCGATAGATTTTTCGGCAGGCAATTCACCCCTAACTGTGATTTGCTTTGAGAGCCATACATTGCCTCCCATGAAGTAAGCGGCCGCCAATGCAAGGGCGACGAAAGCGCCTGCGACGACCCAGCTTCGTCGCGGAGTTGCCGTCCTCCGCAGCATGACCGGGGCTTGAGGGGTGTGGACGGGTACGGAGACTCGCTGCACAGGGGCAATGAGCCGATAGCCCTTGCGTGGCACCGTCACGATATAGGTGGGTTTCGGATCCACATCGCCCAAGATCCTGCGCAGTTGCGACACCGCCTCATAAACCGACGCGGATCCCACCACCACGCCGGCCCACACCTCCGTGAGCAGACGATCGATGCTGACGACTTCTCCTGCCGAGTTCGCCAAGCACAAAAGCAGCCGCATCGCCCGCGGTTCGAGTTTTTGAGTCTCAGTCCCGCGCGAAATGCAATCGATAGCAGGATGGGCGATCCACTCGCCGATCTGCACCGCGCTGCTCGTTTCCTCGGCCGGCATCCCAACAATTCCCCTGGATGTGAATCAGGCTTGCGACCTAGAGCTCAGCCCGGTGCCACAGTTGATAACAGGTTTTTATCCATGAAACCAGCTCTTGGGAGATCGTCCTCCCTCCCGCCGCGGTGGCGCTGAGGCGCACGCTATTTTCCGCCGGGATCGCAGGCGCAGGGACCCTCGCCTCCGTTGCGCCTCTCTTGTCGCAAGTTGCGACTTCGCCGACACGCTCAGCTGATGTTCTATCCGCGTTATGGTGTTAGGTCGTCTTCGGGGCCGTCGCGGGTACGCGTGGGCGCTTGTGCGTTCTCAGGGCTCGATGAATGATCGTCCCCTATCACCCATCGACTCGATAGTCGGCCATCGGACCCGCTGCCGTCATTCGTGAGCGTCGGCTTTGCGCATCGGCAATTCAGTGCTGCCGGGGTCAGTCATGGCACAGTGGTGGTATCTCGAACTCTCCAAAAAGCAGAGCATCCTGATATCGAGATTCTCGGCGGCCCCCTCGAAGAAGACGTCGCGCGTTTGCGATCAAAGCCCGGTAAAGACATCTGGCTGTTCGGCGGTGGCTCTCTCTTTCGAAGCCTATGCAGCGCGCAACTGGTGAGCACCCTTGAGGTCAGCGTGATACCCATCTTGTTAGGTGCTGGTACGCCACTCCTGCCGCCACCTAGCGAACAAGTTAAATTGCGGCTGGTTAAGAGCAGGGTCTATGAAAAGACAGGCACGATTTGGATGAAATATCTTCTGTGAATAATTCCACGGGCGGCTCCGATTTGCCTTCGATATTAGTCCACGATCCTGGAGCATCTATCCCTCAATCCAGAAACTCGGAACACAAAGCGTAAGGACAACTCTTTGTTTTTGCTACATCACGCGTGCATGTCAGTCTAGAAAACCAGGAACACCGACAGCAAGATACGGATATTCAGTTGGTGGGGTTAGATTTTGGCAGGCGGTCTCGGCGGTGTCGCCATCCAGGCGTTGGTGGGTGGTCGAAACAATTTTCATGGGGTTCCGTTGCTGCTGTATGGGGCGGTCGGAGCGGCCACAGGTCTCGCATTTTGGATGGTGGTTTGCGACAGGAGGTCGCAACGGATTCGAGCGGCTCGGACCGAGAATCTGGAAGGCGAGTCGGGCCCGCGCGCCTGACTCGCCGGTGCCGGGCGAACGCAGGAAGCGTGAACAGCCCGGCCAACGAAGAACTACCAGAGCCGAATCAGTCGGCGGCGAGCAACTGGGTGAATGCTTCCCGACGGCGGCTCAGGGGTATCCGTTGAGCGCGCCGAGAGACGGTTACAGGTTAAACACTCCGGACATGACTTGCACCGCGAATCCGCCGATGTGAACGGCGGTGACGGTACCATCACGTTTTTCCGTCCGGCCTTTGAGCAGACCGGGTCGGCCCATCTCAACACCTTGTTCGATGCGCCATGACATCTCGCCGTCTCGTTCGGGTCGAAGTGATGCGAGAAGTGAGATGGTCGCGGCGGCGGCGCTGCCGGTGGCGGGGTCCTCGGCGATGCCATCGAGTGGTGAGAACATGCGGGCGTGGAGTTCTTGCGGCTTTGCGCCGTGGCAGTAGGCGTAGATCGCGTCGGTGCCGATCGCGGGCAGAACTCGTTCATGCGTCAGCGCATTGGGTTTGGCGCGTCGCAATGCGTCTCGGATTGCGATCTCGGCCACCAAGAAAGGCAAGCCGACCGAGAGGACCTGAGGTGGGTGGTTTTCAAGGCTGATGTCGTCCGCGGCGAGGGACAGGCATTCTGCAATATCGACACCGCTGACCTTTGACCCAAGCGTGAGGCTTCCAGGCGCGGTGAACTCGGCACCGACGACGGCGCCTGCTTCGCGAATGAGTCGGATTGGTACGAGTCCGGCGGCTTCCTCGAATATCAGTCGATCGAGCGGCGCGCCGCCCTGCCCTTCTCGTTCACGCACAAACACGACGGCGGTGCCGACATTGGGATGCCCGGCGAAGGGGACCTCGGTTCGCGGGGTGAAGATCCGCACATGCGCGCTGTGAGCTGGTTCTTTTGGTGGTAGCACGAAAGTGGTTTCGGCATAGTTGAACTCGGTGGCGATGGACTGCATTTGCGCGGGGTTGAGGCCCTGCGCATCCAGAACGACCGCCAGCGGGTTGCCGCCGAAGACCCGGTCGGTGAAGACATCGACCGTGACGTAGCGGCGTTGCATAAGTTAGCTTTAAAGCGAAAAACTGTGCGGGCATAATCCAAAGCCACCCTTTATCCTACGCTAGTGGTTCGGAGTGGATTGCTACAAGGATGTAGCAACGGACGAAAGTCCGGAAGGTGAGTCGGGCCCGCGCGCCTGACTCACCGTGCCGGGCGAGGGTAGGGAAATACGAACAGCCCGGCTGGACGAAGAATACTCGTCACGCCGATACAGCTATCGTCGATTCAGACCTTTAGAATCCACTCGCCGACCTGCTGGCCACTAAATAGCGCGCAGCGCGTGTAATGTTGCTACAACTCATGGCGCAGAACTGCAGGCGTGTTGTTCGTTGGAATACACCAATTGCACCGCGTACACATGTGCGCCGATCTGGAATGTCGGTACATAGCTACTATCAAGATATTCGTTCTGAAAGTCCTTGTAATATTGGCATTCATCGGCGATTTCGGCGCCACTGTAGTAAGCGGAGCTGGTATTTGTCCACGCGTCTCCGTCCGGGTCGGTGATGGATTCAATCAGTTCGTGATCAAGGTTATCATCGGCGGAGTCCACCAACCTGCCGTTGGGAGTGCCAGGCTGAACCTGACAACCGTTTACGTTCTGATACGGCTGGAAGGTGTAAATCACATGGCCGATGTCGGCGAAATCCACGCTGGAATGATACCCGCATATATAAAATGTCGCGGGATTGTCAGGTGAATAGCACTCGCTCAGTGTCGAGTCGAAACACTCGTCCTGTCCGGGCGGCAGGAATACGTGATAAATATGGCCGTAGCCCGAGGCGCCCTTCTTTGCCGCAACCGCATGCACAATCGCCTGGATGTCCGTGTCGAGCAGTGGTGTCGCCTGCGGTGTGTAGTTCACCGTGGCGTGAAATCCCACCGTATACCGGTTTGCATCATGTAACCAGACATATTGATCGATGACATGGATAAAATCGCTGTTGTCGAGATCGCGCAGAAACTCTTCCGGGTCTCCCCAGCAGGTGGCGATCGTGCACTGGCTGCCGGTCTGCGGCTGCAGATATATCGCATGGGAGACCGCAGACTTCACGACCTGTCCGCCCCCATACGTCACGTCGCCAAAGTATTGAAGGATTTCCCTGCTCTCGCGCCCGCCGCTGGTGCCGTTGTGTAAGGACGTTCGCTCGGCGGTCTGTTGGACGCGCAATTCCTGGCCAGCGGCAGTATTCGCGGGACGCGCGTGGCGGTAGCGCAATCTGGCGGCCAGTACAGCCGCGTTATCGGCGGCCGTCGTTTGAATGGTCAACTCGCCTGGAGCTGAACTCTGCGCGCGTGCGGGGATTGCCAAGAGCAGCGTGACAGCCGCGGCGATAGCGAGCGTGCAAAAACAATGGGGGCTGGACGTTTTCATGGGTTCCCCTTCGATGCAGCGGAACTGCAGGCGTGTTGTTCGTTGGAATACACCAATTGCACCGCGTAACGGTGTGCGCCGATCAAGAATGTTGGTACATCGTTGTAGTACTCGCCGTCCAGAACCACCAACAACTGGCATTCGTCGGCAATTTCGTCAGTGAATAAATACGCGGCGCCGCTCTCATTTCTCCACGCGTCTAAATCCGGGTCGGTGATGGCTTCGAACGTTTCGTGATTAACGATATCGTCGGTCGAATCGACGAGCTCGCCATTAGGGGTGCCGGGTTGAACCTGGCACCCCGGCAGGTTCGCATACGGATGAACGGTATAAATCACGTGGCCGATATCGGGGAAATCCGCGTAGTCGTGATACGCACAGAAGTAAAATGTCGCGGGATTGTCAGGTGAATAGCACTCGCTCAATGTCGAGTCGAAACACTCGTCCTGTCCGGGCGGCAGGAATACGTGAAAGATATGGCCGTAACCCGAGGCGCCCGTGTGTGTTGCTACTGCGTGCACGACCGCCTGAATGTCCGAGTCGAGCAAAGGCGTCGCCTGAGGTGTGTAGTTCACCGTGGCGTGAAATCCAACCGTATATCGGTTTGCATCACGTAACCCGACGTATTGATCGATGACATGGATGAAATCGCTGTTGCCGAGATCGCGCAGAAAGCCTTCCGGGTCCCCCCAGCAGGTGCCGATCGTGCATTGGCTGCCGGTCTGTCTCTGCAGGTATATCGCGTGCGAGACTGCGGACGTCAGCACGTTCCCGCCCAAGGAGGTTACGTCGCCCGTATATTGAAGAATTGTCCCGCCAAAGTTCCCGTCGCCCGAGGCATTGTTCATGCGTCTTCGCTCTGCAATTTGACGAGCACGCAACGCTTGGCCGGCCGCGTTGTTCGCGGGATACGCGTGATGGACACCCACCTTTGCACCAATTGCTGCGCTGTGATCGGCAGGCGTCAGTTGTATGGTCGGCTCGTCAGGCGATGAACTCTGCGCTTGCGCAGGGATGACCGCGACGAGGGTCGCAATCGTCGCGGCGACGATCGAGAATTTCAAAAGAAACAGAGTGTCTGTCCTCATTGGCGCCCTCTCGAGGTTGAAAGCTGTCGATTGACGTTCTTATGTGAAATGTCGCCGCAGAGTCGGCGCAATTTCGGTCAGGAAGAAGGGTGTCGCACCGGCGATACCGCCGAATCGGCGGAACTACCCAATTTGGATACGAGGGCTACCCACATTAAACAAGAGACGCACACAGATTCGCTGGCATTCTCACGCAATCGATTGAATCCTTTCGCGCGCCCCGGAACGTCGAACAATCGCCTTCTTGGGCCTATACTTTATGAAATGTTGAGGTCGAGACGGTCCGAATTGAAGCGCAATTAAAGAAGGAAGGAAATGGGACAGATCATCTCGTACTTTTCGCACGCGACTCTGCTTACTGCGCTGTTGATGCTCTGCGCGTGTGCAACCGGCGCTGCGCCCCGAAAGGATGCTGTCGTAGGCGCTCAAGAAGTTCGCAGCACTGAAATTGCGTTTGCCAAGGCCATGGCGGATCGGGATTTCAACGCGTTTGTGAATCATTTGTCGGGCGATGCGGTATTTTTCGATGAGAAGAAGATTCAGCGCGGGGCAGCAGCGGTGTCGGCTGCGTGGAAGCCGCTTTTCGCGGGCTCTAAGGCGCCGTTCTCCTGGGCGCCGGATCGTGTGGAGGTTCTGGGCTCAGGGGATCTTGCTTTGAGTACTGGGCCGGTAATCGTCAATGACAAAGTGGTGGGACGATTTAATTCTATTTGGCGCCTAGAAGCGCCGCATACGTGGCGCATTGTTTTCGATAAGGGTGAGCCTGCTTGCGGGAATGCGGGCAAATAGAATCCGCGGTCCGTCTCAAACCGGCCCAATTGCCGTCATAGAACCGACCAAATTCAAGCGCGCCCAGCGGTCGTTGGATGCGGACGTTTGTGAATCACGATATTTTCTCGAAGATTCAAGGATGAGCCCGAATGGCTTGTCGAATCCATCACTTAACGTCTCTTAGTCCTCGTTGCCAGCAAAGCGCCGCAGCTTTTCCAGGTATTCGCGCGCAGCCGCGATGTCGCGACCGGCGATCGAATCGGCGATGTGCCGCACGGTCGACGAGCGGGAAAGTCGCTCGCCGTAGCGGCGCGATACCCACATCGCGAGAGGAATGAAGGCGACGCCGCCCGCGATGTTCCATGCGGCGAAGGCCCGGAACTGGGGCGACAAGTAGAGGTTCACGCCAAATGCGCCGGCGAAGATAACTACCACGAACGGGATCCACCACACGACCAGGCCTGTGAGGAATGCGCGATTGAACGAGCGGATGCGCGCGATGCGAATCGACTCGACACGGGCCTGCAGCTCGAGGATCGGCAAGCCGAAGTCCAGGTTACGCAAAGCCTGCTGTTGGAGCACCCCCGCGATACCGGTCACGATCACCCAAACGTCGAGGACGAGTGCGGTGACGAAGAGTGCAGGCTGGTTCGCGTGCGTGCCGAGAAAATGGCCCAGCAGCACCATCGTTGCGATCCATACGGCCATGCTGAACTTGCCGAACGGACCGAGCTTCCACACGCGTTCGCGCTGCCGTTCGAGCCAATCGTCGAGAAGCAGGTGCGCGCTCAACTGCAGGCGCTCATCGAGGCGCCGACTGCGGTCGGACCATTCGTCGCGAAGCTCTTCGAGGGTGATGCTCATGGGGTGGTCTCCTGGGACTTTTCGAAACGCGCAAATCCGCGTTGTAATTCGTTCTTCACGCGGTTCATGCGGGTGGTGACGTTGCCGGGCGAGATGCCGACGATTTCGGCGATCTCTTCCGAGGTGTGCCCTTCGAGGTAGAGCAGGACCAGCGCGCGGTTCAGCTCGTCGAGACCGTCGATCAACCGACGGAGCACACGCATATTGTCGCCCGCTTTCTCTGCCAGCGGATCATCGGCCGCGAGCTCGTAAGCCACCTCGTCGAATGGCAACGTGTCGCGAATGCGCCGACCTTCTCCGCGGAAGTGGGAGATTGCTACATTCATCGCGACGCGGTAGGCCCAGGTCGAGAACTTCACGCGGCCGTCGTAGCGGCAGAACGAGCGCCACAGCTGGATCGCCATCTCCTGGACCAGGTCATCGCGATCCTCACGGCTGCGGCAATACCCGAACGCCACCTTGTAGAGGATGCCGCGATGCTCCTGGAGTAGCGCGAGGAAGCGGGCTTCGTCCGTAGGGTTCATGCTGCGTTATTCGCCAGTGACCGCCCCAATCTCACACGCGGGCCGTGAAAAGAAAAGCGCGGCCCATTTGGACCATCCACACGGCGCTGTTGCCCTGATTTCAATGGCCGATTTTGATACGTAATGCATGCCGTCTACGATCGCGCTTGTGCGAAGCAGACGTTCACGGAGAGCCGCAGTGGGGGTCAAGACCGGGAGTTGAGTCGTCACGGGCAATAACCGGCCAAAGGACTAAACCGCTCGCGCGGTAGGGGTGGCTTCGATCAGGCGTCGGGGATTGGCTGACCGCTGAGGTTCTGTTTCGTAAGTTGCGCAGTGAGGCATTCCGCCTCGTATCGCAACCGGAGCAGAGCCATGAACGATTCCACTCGGGAGATTTCCCCGCTGCGTCAGCGGATGCTGGAGGACATGCGGCTGCGCAAGCTCGCACCCCACACGCAAGCGTCTTACGTGCGTGCGGTTCGGAAGCTGGCAGGCTATCTGCGCCGACCGCCGGATACCGCCACGGTCGAGGATCTGCGCAACTTCCAGCTGCACCTCGTTGATCGCGGCACCTCGCCCATCACGCTCAACGCCACGATCACGGGACTTAAGTTCTTCTTCGACGTCACGCTCGATCGCAGCGAGTTGATGGCGAAGATGAAGCCGGTGTTCGTGCCGCGGACCTTGCCGGTCGTCTTGAGTCGGGAGGAGGTCGGCGCGCTGATTGCCGCCACCAAGAACTTGAAGCATCAGACGGCGCTCTCGGTCGCCTATGGCGCGGGGCTGCGCGCCAACGAGGTCGCCACGCTCAAGGCCGGTGACGTCGATAGCACGCGCATGACGCTGCGCATCCAGCAAGGTAAGGGCGGCAAAGATCGCTATGCGATGCTCTCCCCGGTGATGCTCGAGCGCCTGCGCACCTGGTGGCGGGTCGCCCGTGCCCAGGGCAAGATGCTCGATGGCGGGTGGCTCTTCCCGGGCCTGAACCCAGTTGAGCCACTGACCATCCGTCAGCTCAACCGCGCCGTGCAAGAGGCTGCCCTCACGGCGCGGATCGATAAGCGCGTCTCCCTCCATACGCTACGCCACAGTTTTGCCACTCACCTCCTTGAGCAGAAGGTGGATATCCGCGTGATCCAGGTACTGCTTGGACACAAGAAGCTCGAGACAACATCGCTCTATACCCACGTCGCCACCGAGATCCTGCGCCAGGTGATCGGTCCACTGGAGCCGGGACCCGCTCCGACACCCTAGCCGCACGTGGATCGCCCCGCCCTGGAGGTCGCGGATATCTTCCGCGCCCACGGGCCGGCTTGGCGGCGCAGTGAGCGGGGGCACTTAAGTCTCGGCCAGCTGAAGGTCATGTCGGCCATCGAACAGTGCCGCAGCGTCGCGCTCGGCGGTCACGCGCTGCGCTGCTCGTCGTGCGCGCAGGCGCAGATCGCCTACAACTCGTGCCGTAACCGACACTGCCCGAAGTGCCAGTCGAGCGCCGCCCAGCGCTGGCTCGAAGCACGGCAGGCGGATCTCTTGCCCGTGGAGTATTACCACGTGGTGTTTACCTTGCCGGCGCCCATCAGCGCCATCGCTTACACCAACAAGGAGAAATCCTTTATGGACTTCTGTTCGACATCGCTACCCAGACGCTGCGCACGATCGCCGCCGATCCGAAGCACTTAGGAGCCCGCATCGGCACGACCCTGGTGCTGCATACGTGGGGCTCGGCGCTGACCCATCATCCGCATGTGCACGGCATCGTACCTGGCGGCGGCGTTGCGCCGGATGCCGATCGGTGGGTACGGTGCAAGCCGGGGTTCTTCCTCTCGGTGCGAGTGCTCTCGCGCCTGTTCCGGCGTCGCTTCCTGGATGAGCTACAGCGCCTGCACCGTGACGGGCAGCTCCAGTTCTTCGGCGAGCACGTGGACCTCGCCGATGCCGATGCCTTTGCCGACTGGCTTAGCCCCCTGCGTCAGTGCGAGTGGGTCGTCTACGCCAAGCGCCCCTTCGCAGGACCCGAAGCGGTGCTGGCGTACTTGTCGCGCTACACGCACCGCGTCGCCATCTCCAACTCCCGGCTCATCGCCCACGATGATCGCGGCGTCACCTTCCGCTGGAAGGACTACCGCGAATATGGCCGCACGCGCCAAAAGCTCATGACGCTGCATGCCGCGGAGTTCATGCGCCGCTTCCTGCTGCACGTGCTGCCTTCGGGCTTTCATCGGATCCGTCACTACGGATTGCTCGCCAACGCCAACCGCAAGCTCGACATCGCCACCGCTCGCGAGCTTCTGCATCAACCAGCGCCAACGCCAACCACCGATGCTTCTACCGCCGATTGTGCAACTCGCGCCCTCAAGCCCACCTTCGTGTGCCGACACTGCGGCGCCCCGATGCTCGTGATCGAGACCTTCGCTCGTGCCCAACACATCCGCGGGCCACCGGCCTCTGCGAGGCCGCCATGAGCACCCAACGCTCACCTAAATTGCCTGCCGGCGTTCCACCCTGTGACGCCGGCACAAACTCCCATAGTCAATGCTGCGTCCCAACTCGGTTCTTGCATGCCGCCTCGATAGATGTCCGCATCTCGCCGCCCGCAGATTTCACGCCGCATCGTTATGGCCGTCGTATTGATCCCGCCGATCGAAACGCCCCACAACATCTCCCTGTTCAAATCCCCATAGCCCCTCGCCACCGCTGACCGTCGCGGTACGTTCCCGCGGTTTCCTCCCTTGGGGCTTCCCCGACATCTGCCCTCACACCTTAGCGGGTATGGCGTACTCGGAGTTGATGGGCAGATATCGGGCAACCCTTAACAATACCAGTCGGTGACTGGCTTAAGATAGGTGCCCGGAAGCAGACGTTCATGGCTTGGGGTAGGCTATCGGCGAACGCCAACCAAGAGGCCAAAGCATGGCCGACCGCGCCGAACGAGAAAATCTGCAAGAACCCGCCGCGGCAGGAGCATCGTGACCGACCCGGGTAATGCGGTTTTCCTGAGTTACGCCTCGCAGGATGCCGAGGCTGCGCAGCAGCTTTGCAATGCGCTTCGGGCAGCGGGCATCGAGGTCTGGTTCGACCGGAGTGAGCTGCGCGGCGGGGATGCCTGGGACCAGAAGATCCGTCGCGAGATCCGCGAGTGCGCCCTTTTTATTCCGATCATATCGACGAACACGCAGGCGCGACCCGAAGGCTACTTCCGGCTGGAATGGCGCCTGGCCGACCAGCGCACGCACCTAATGGGCAGGAGCCGCGCGTTCTTGGTGCCCGTCTGCATTGACGACACGCGCGATGCGGACGCCGATGTACCGGACTCATTCGCTGCTGTGCAGTGGACGCGCCTGCCCGAGGGCGAAATCCCGCCCGCGTTCACCGCGCGTATCGCGGCGCTGCTGGGCGGCCCCGGCGCCGCTTTTACCTCGAAGAGCACTCCACTAACTGTGACCGGCGAAGTGCGCGCCGCGTCCGCGAAGCCTGCTTCGCGCGCGCGCCTCGCGGTCATCGGGCTGACCACTCTGGTCGTGGTCGGTCTGGTATACGTTGTCTTTCAGCGCGCCCAGGTGTCGAGACAGCCCCTAGCGAATCACCCCACAGCGGCCGTGGCGCCGCAGGCTCCGAATCGACCCGCAGCCGCGCAGGGCGCGTTCACCCCGCCGCCACACTCGATCGCCGTGTTGCCCTTCGTGAACATGAGCGGAGATGCAAAGCAGGAATACTTCTCTGATGGAGTCACCGAGGAGCTGCTCAACTCGCTCTCGCGACTAGATCAGTTGCAGGTAACAGCTCGGACTTCGTCGTTTTCTTTCAAAGGGCAAAACGTCGATGTTTCCACAATTGCGCATAAATTGAACGTGGGCACGATCTTGGAGGGCAGCGTCCGTCGAGCGGGAACTAAGGTGAGAATAACTGTACAGCTGATTAATGCGGTGAGCGGTTTTCATATCTGGTCCCAAACGTATGATCGACAAAGCAGCGACGTTTTGAAAGTGCAGACGGACATTGCGACTTCGATTGCGCAGCAGCTCCAAGTGAAACTTTTCGGCGATGAGACGACCAAGCTCGAGCTAGGCGGCACAAAGAACCCGGACGCTTACGATGCCTACCTGCGCGGCAAGCAGATAGTGCGCGGACCGAATCCGCACGGCGAGACCACGCGTGATGCGCTCGCGGCTTTCGACAAGGCAATTGCAATGGATCCGAACTTTGCGAAGGCGTACGCAGATCGCGCATGGGCGCTGCATGGCATTGCAGTCGGCGTGCAAGATCCGCAAGAGCGTGCGGCGTTGCGCGAGCAGGCGCTCACGGCAGCCCAGCGTGCAGTCGCTCTCGCGCCCGATCTTGGCGAAACGCATGCGGCCCTGGCCGCCATGCGATCTTACGCATTTTTTGACTATGCCGGCGCAGCACCTGAATTCGAGCGCGCGCTCGCGTTGTCGCCGGGTAACGCGAACGTGCAATGGGCATTTGCATGGTATGCGGCTGATCTAGGGCACTTTGACCAGGCGATAAGCGCGGCGCGTCGAGCCGTCAGTCTCGATCCCGAGAATGCGACCCCGCACGGCGCACTGGGCTTCGTTCTCTCCTACGCGCGTCGTTACCCTGAGGCCCTGGCCGCATATCAGGATGTTAAAGTGCTCCGACCCCAGTCGCTCGGCGTGGAGGGGGCGATCGCGCAGACGCTCCTCGCCTCCGGCCAAGTTGAACAGGCGCGACAAGTCTGCGAGTCGCCAAGCACAAAGATCGATGAAAGTGACCGCCATCAATGCTTGGCTTTGGCGTACCACTTTCTCGGGCGACAGACCGAGGCTCAGCGGGAACTCGCTAAGTATCAGGCGCTGGAGGGCGAGAGCGGGGCTTATTCGTACGCCGGCATCTATTCGCAATGGGGAGATGCGGCCAATGCGTTGCATTGGCTCACCAAGGCCGAAGAGCGGCGTGATCCTTTGCTGTGGCTATTGCGGATTGACTGGCAACTAGACCCGATTCGCAACGAGCCGGGATTCAAGGCGATCGTGGCGCGGATGAATTTTCCTCCCTGACCCAATCTGGTCGCTTACCCGAACCGGTCGTTCGCGACCGGCTGCTGGGGGTCGTGAGGCGACTCACGACTAGTGCGCTGGGGTTTTGTTGTCTGGTTGGTCGAGAAATTCGCGTATCGCGAGATTGACGAGGTCGGGCCGGCTGTTAAACGTTCCGTGGTTACTCGCCGGCACGATGAACAGCTGCGCATGCGGCAGAGCGCGAAATATTTCGGCGTTCTCCTCAATCGATGTGAAGTCGTGATCGCCCGCCATCACTAGCACCGGTATTGAGATCTTTTTGAGGTCGACCGGTTCGATGACAATCGGCTCAAGCCACATCTCGTAGCATTTCGTCACCAGTGTCATCCAATGATCAGGACCGTCTGGGCTTACCTTCCCGTAGTCAATCCGGAAGGATGGCGGCAGAGAATTTGCAGTCGCCCGGACATGCTTCTCCAATTGCTCTGATGACCACTGACGGCGTCGCTTTTCCTCCGGCGACAAATCCGCTCGGAGGTTTGCGCCCGAAATGACCAATCGACGCAGAAGCTTCGGGTAATCCCGCGCAAGAATCAGCGCAAGATCGGCGCCGTCGCTGTGTCCCACGATGTCAACCGGGCCGAGGCCGAGTTGCTCAATTATGGCGGCAGTGTCATCTGCCATCATTTTGTAGGAGAGAGACCATGGGCCGTCAGGACTGTGACCGTGCCCTCGCTGATCGATGCCAATGACCGTGCGATAACTCGCGAAATAATTTCGCTGATTTGCAAAGCTATTGTCGAAAAAGACCGTTCCGCCATGTAGAAATATGACCGGCGCACCGTGACCGTACATTTGCGTGTACAGCTTAGCGCCCCGTACTTCGAAATATCGATTTGTACCAGTGATGTCGTCGGAATGAGCTCCGAACGACGCCAGCATGCTGAAAGCGGTGAACAGGGAGGCTGCGAGGTACTGCATGGCGTATCCGTTGCTGGTTACCGTGGGGGCCATCACCGCTCCAAATGCGGATCATTGTCAAGAGATGCAGCGCTCCGAAGACTGTTGTCGCCGCCGACCGGCCCGGTAGCTGACGCCCGCGACCGTCAACAACGGGTCGACTCCGGAAGTCGGCCTTTAAGGACGGGGTTTCTGCGCCCTCGCTTTGCTCTACTAATGTAACCGAACGTGTTTCATCGCGCGAGCAAACACGATTGCGAACGCTCCAACAGGAAGTTCGGGCCGGTCCGCTAGCGAAGCAGGATAGCTCAGCGCCGCGGTGGCAACGGGCCGACCAGACTGAGAATACCCGGCCAAAGATGAACTCTCAGAG
>Ga0302326_10012432_pt1 | contig 18160 bp, 14 predicted proteins | sample Palsa_T0_3_FD_202264 | JGI IMG/M metagenome (GOLD analysis project Ga0302326, IMG submission 202264) | Peat permafrost microbial communities from Stordalen Mire near Abisko, Sweden - Palsa_T0_3 | ecosystem: Environmental > Terrestrial > Soil > Palsa > Peat permafrost | place: Sweden: Abisko...
GCGTAGGGTTGGAAACGAAGCAACGGGTGGCGATCGATTTGATCCAATCAAAATTTTCCGTCCCTGGGACCCCAAAAAACCGGGCCAGGGGCGGGAAATGCAATCGACCTGACTCAGTAGAAGTTGAGGCCATCCGGACTGCCGAAGCCTGTGCAAAGATCCCAGCCATCATTTGAGAATGTACCGGAATAAAAGCCGCAGGCTCCGTAGGTAATGTCGCGGAAGCTGGATTGGTTGAAAGGCGCATAGATTTTCGACAACTCGGCGGAACTGGAGGATCCGAAACTGCCAGTTGCATTGAAGATTGCGGCCGTCAAGGGAGTAGCAAGGCTGGTGCCTCCAACGATGAACCAACCGGCTTCGTAGCCGTCCGCAGTTTCATACGGGAAATCGTCGAGAACCCAGGCTCCAGTGTTGGGATTGGCGTCGGCCGAGATATCGGGAACGCCGCGATAGCCTGAGAGTTGGTAGGCGACTGCCGGGTTTGTGGCTTGGTAGCGTGGGATCGGTTCATAGAAACTGATTCCTCCGCCAGCATCGGACCAGGCGATCTCCGCGATGAAATTGCCCGTGTTTTGGTTCCGGGCGGTCGAGGTTCCTCCGGCGCAGACTACGTTGGGCGAAGCGCATGGATAAATTACACCGGCACTGTCTCCTGCTGCCGCGAAATACACAACGTTTGGAGAGGTGAAAAAGCTGTCGAGCGAATTCTCCCCGTCAAATTCTTCTCCACCCCAACTGATGGAAACTTCACCCGAGCCCTTGCTGTTCTTCGGGCAGGTTTTGGTCGACCCGCATTCCACCAAACTGCTTGCCACGAGGACCGCAGGGAATAGATCGGAGTTGTAGTTCGAATTGGCTTCAACCAGATAGAGCTTCGCGTTGGGAGCCATTGCGTGCGCATATTCGATGTCGAGGGATTCTTCGAGTTCCCAGCCACCGGTCGGATCCACGGGAGGCGCGGAGCCCGACGCGTAGACGACGGAGAATTTTGCCACGGGAAGACCGAATTGCTCAGAGAAAGCGGCGAGATCGGAGGCGGCGTTGGGGTCGTCATAGGCATCGACAATGGCGATGGTCTGGCTGCCCCCTGAGCTGTCGAGCGTAGTCTGATTTGGATTGCAGCCGGGGATCGGACGTACCAGCTTGTAGAGACAGGCGAAGGACGCGGGTGTCTCGTAGCCATAGCCTGTGAAAGGCGGCGCCTCGGTGGGTGAGACTCCGTTGGGAACAATGAAACGGACGTTGGTGTGGGCGCGCAGGCCAAGGTCGGCAGGGCTGATCTGGCTGGAGTGAGGAATGACGATGGTTGCCTGCCTGTGAGGGGCAACCTGGGCGAGCGCACAGGCGAGCGGAGCGAGCAACAAGGCACCGAACGCAGCGGTCTGGCAAGCCGGTTTGCGTTTGCCGGGAAGGACTTTTTGCCACCAGAGACTTTCGGACATGAGGGGAGATCCTCCTGAAGAATTTGGGGTGCAGTACAAAGACTTTGTTCTAAAGGAACGCAGATTCAAAGGGAAAAAAGGAAGGACGACAGTGCCAAGGCTGACGAACGGCTAGGGCAAGAAAAACTCCGCGAGCGGAGCAGATCCGCAGGCTCAGTTTTGCGCTGCAGAGATTTTGTTCACAAGATCAAGCGCTTTCTTGGGGCGGACGAGTGCAAAGCGGCCAAGCGAACGCTGGTACAGTATGCGGCGATTCGCGGGAAAGTCAACAGCGAAGATCGTGACTGCGGCGCGGGTACGCATTTTGCCGGATTTGGGAAGGACGTTGCCCCCGTTAGGCACTGACGGATGGCTGGCGACCGTAACTGATGCCGTAACATGCAGTTGCAGGTTTGCTGTTTTCCACTGATCATTTCGCTGGATTTGGCCGATATATAGGAATGCCATACACCGACGAGCGCACCCCCGGTCTTTCTTCCACGGAATCGCCGCAACTTGCACGATACGTTGCGAGGCAACCGATTCTAACGCCGGATGAGCGAGTATTCGGTTACGAGCTTCTTTTTCGTTCCGGCGCGGAGAATCACTTCACCAGTGCGGACCCAAGCGACGCCACCCGCTCGGTAATCGATATGTCGAGTCTGCTCGGCCTCGGCGTTCTATGCGACAACACACTAGCCTTCATCAATTGCACTCGCGAAATTCTGCTGAGCGAGTTCATCACCCTCCTTCCGCCGGAGAACGTTGTCCTGGAAATTCTGAGTACGGTTCCGCCGGACGAAGAAGTCATGCAGGCCTGCAGCCAGTTGAAGAGGGCCGGCGTGAAAATCGCGCTCGATGATTACGTTGTCGGCGATCCACGGGAGCCGTTGGCCTATTTTGCGGATTTCATCAAAGTGGATTTGAGGCAGACTTCCTTGACGGATGCCGGCATCATTGTCGCCGGCCATCGTGGCGTCTGCCGAATGATTGCCATGAAGGTCGAGACGCGGCAAGATTTTCAGTTCGCAAAAAAGGCGGGCTTTCAATTGGTGCAGGGCTACTTCTTCCGCAGACCTCAGATGGTACGAACCTGGACGGGTTCTGCGAATCGAGCCATTCACCTCTCTATTTTGAATGCCGTTTTCAAACCAGACCTGGACTTAAAGCAGGTGGAAGATCTCATCAAGAAAGACGCGACACTCTGTTTTCGCTTGTTGCGTTACTTGAACTCTCCGATGTTTGGGTTTCGCGCCGAAATCTGCTCGATTCGACAGGCTCTGCTCATTCTTGGAGAGAATGAAGTCCGGCGCTGGTGCCGGCTTGCGGTAACTCTGGAAATGGCTCACGGCCGGGCCTCGGACCTGATGTTAACTGCGCTGACGCGCGCCCACTTCTGTGAGTTAGTGGGGCCGAACCTTGTGGACGGCGATATCGACCTTTTCCTGCTGGGGCTTCTTTCGCTCATGGACGCGATTCTTGAGATTCCGATGGCATCCGTCGTCGATGCCCTGTCCGTCCACCAGGACATCAAATCGGCGTTGATGCAGAAAGAAAGCAGCTTGTCGCCGCTGTACAACCTGATGCTTTCGGTGGAGGCAGGGGAATGGGAGAATGTCAGCGGCATCTGCGAAGAAATTCATCTCTCCGAACCATTCATCTCGGAATCCCAATGGAAAGCGATGGAATGGGCCCAGCAAGTCAGTGATATCGATCGATAGGGAGCGCAGGAAGAGCGATCTCCATTTCGTTGACATGGGAGGGGCGCGGCGATACACTGTCGCCTCCCAACGAATATCCCTATAGAGAGGTTTCCCATGACCTTGCCCTGTGGGTTGCCGGACTGGAGCGGCGCAATCTTCCTCGGTTCTCTGCTGGCCTTGGCCACCGCCGCCGCTGACAGCCAATCCTCGACGATTCCTCCGGTCACTGCACCGCCGGTTGCGCCGATTCGTCCGATCACAGAGGAGTATTTCGGCGTAACCGTCACGGACCCTTATCGTTACATCGAGAACCTGAAAGACCCCAATGTCGACGCGTGGTTCAAAGGTCAGGACGCCTACACACGCGCCGTTCTGGCGAAGATTCCTGGTCGCGATTCACTGCTGGCGCGCATTCGGGAACTGGATCGATCGACTCCGGCGAAGGTAAGCCACTTGAATCTGGGCCCTGGGCATCGCTACTTCTACGAGAAGATGTTGCCGAACGAACTGGTGGCGAAGTTGTATGTGCGCAATGGTCTCGACGGCGCCGAGCGCTCGCTGCTCGACCCGGAGAAGTATCCCGCGCCGGAGGGTTCACACAATGCCATCAGCGATTATTCGCCTTCCTGGGACGGCAAGCTGGTGGGGGTAAGCGTTTCACCGGGCGGATCGGAGATCGGCATTGTGCACATCCTCGACGTGGAGACGGGCAAAGAGCTTCCCGAGACGTTTGACCGTGTGCGCTTCGGGTCGGTGGCATGGCTGCCCGACAATCACGCGTTTATTTACAACCGGCTGCAGAAGCTTGCGCGCGGCCAGCCGGAAACGGATTTCGAGAAGAAGAGCATCGACTATCTCCACGTGCTCGGAACGCCGGCGGAGAAGGACGTGCCGGTGCTCGGGTTCGGCATTTCAACGAGGGTTGAGGTGAGCGAGACGGACATTCCGTTTGTGTTCGCCACGACCTCAGACACGAAATGGATGATCGCTCTTCTTGCGCATGGCGTGCTGAACGAGGTGAGCCTGTACAAGGTTCCGGTCGATCAGATCGGGAAGCCGAACACGGCGTGGGAGAAGATCTGCGATGTGCCGGATGCGGTGACGAACTTCGCTACCAAGGGAGACGATCTCTACTTGCTGACCCACAAGGGAGCGTCGCACTTCAAGGTGTTGAAGACCAGTCTGGCGCACCCTGACATGGCGGACGCGCCGGTCGTGATTCCAGAGGGTGAGCAGGTCATCAAGAACATCTCCAGCGCCGCGGATGGGTTGTATGTGCAGGAGAGCGAAGGGGCGCTGGGCTTGCTCAAGCGGCTGCGCTTCGACGATGGCAGGCTGGAGGACATTCCGCTGCCGTTTGAGGGAACAGTGGCGATTGAGGCTTCCGACGAACGCTTTGCGGGCGCGCTGGTCGATGCGGGATCGTGGGCACGCGGGCACCGGATTTACGAATTAGACCAGAATAAGGCTAAGCTGACGGATACAAAGCTGCAGCCGCTGGGCCCGAACGACGATCCGCAAGGCGTGATCTCGGAGGAGCTGAACGTACCGAGCTGGGATGGCACCACGGTAGAACTTTCCGTGGTGCACAAGCGCGGATTGAAGATGGACGGATCATCCCCAACGCTGCTGGAAGGGTATGGCTCGTACGGGATCAGCATCGATCCGTATTTCAGTCCGGTTTTGCTGGCCTGGATCGAGAAGGGAGGCGTGTATGCATGGGCGCATCCGCGCGGCGGCGGCGAATTCGGAGAAGATTGGCATAAGGGCGGACAGAAGCTGACCAAGCCCAACACGTGGCGCGACTATATTGCATGTGCCGAGTACCTCGTGGCGAAGGGCTATACGTCTTCGGCGAAGCTGGGCAGCGAGGGAACCAGCGCGGGCGGGATCACGATTGGACGGACGATCACGGAACGGCCCGATCTGTTTGCGGCGGTACTGGACAGCGTGGGAGTTTCCAATGCCCTGCGCGGCGAGGAGACACCGAACGGCCCGCCGAACATTCCGGAGTTCGGGACGGTGAAGGACCATTGGGGATTTGAAGACCTGTACGCAATGGATGCATATCAGCACGTGCGCGACGGAGTTCACTATCCCGCAGTGCTGCTCACCACGGGATGGAACGACCCGCGCGTGGCCTCGTGGGAGCCGGGCAAGATGACGGCCCGGTTGCAGGCGGCAAGCAAGAGCGGCAAAGAGGTACTGTTGCGGGTAGACTACGGTGGAGGCCACGGGATGGGCTCGACGAAGGAGCAGCAAGAAGAAGAGACCGCGGACAAGTGGAGTTTCCTGCTGTGGCAATTCGGAGAGCCCGATTTCCAGCCTGGCGGTCCTGCCGCAGCGCAGAAATAGTGGAGCTAGATAGCTGTGGCGTACAGCGCAGCAAAATGCCCCTCGGCTGATCGGCGCGAGGGGCATTTTTGTTTTCCCAATCCTGCAGAGCTTTATCCGGCCTTTTCCAGCAGGCAGAGCGAGAGATCGCGTCGCTCGACCATTTCGCGCGTAATTTCGAGGTCGCGGACGCGCTTGTTCGACGGCAGGTGATACATGAGGTCAAGCATCAGCTCCTCGAGAATCATGCGCAGGCCACGCGCGCCCACCTTGCGGGCGAGTGCTTCGCGGGCAACGGCGGCGGTAGCGTCCGTGGTAAAGTGCAGGCGGACGTTTTCGTACTCGAGCAGGCGTTGGTACTGCTTGAGGATGGCGTTGCGGGGCTTGGTGAGAATCTCGATCAGGGCTGGCTCGTCGAGTTCGTCGAGAATTCCCATGACGGGTAAGCGACCTACGAACTCGGGGATGAGGCCGTACTTGATGAGGTCCTGCGGCTCAGTCCTGCGCAGCAATTCGGTGTCGCGGTGCGAACGGACCGTTGCCGCATCTGCTTCGGCGTCGACAGCCTTGAAGCCGAGAGCCTTCTTGCCGATGCGACGGCCGACCACGCGCTCGAGGCCTACGAAGGCCCCGCCGCAAATGAAGAGGATGTTGGTGGTGTCAACGGCGGTAAATTCCTGGTGCGGATGCTTGCGGCCACCCTGCGGGGGCACATTGGCGACTGTACCCTCGAGGATCTTGAGCAAAGCCTGCTGCACGCCCTCGCCCGAAACGTCGCGGGTGATGGAGGGGTTCTCGTCTTTGCGGCCGATCTTGTCGATTTCATCGATATAGATGATGCCCTGTTGGGCGCGGGTCACGTCGCCGTCAGCGGCTTGCAGCAGCTTGAGGATGATGTTCTCGACGTCTTCGCCGACGTAGCCGGCTTCAGTGAGCGTGGTGGCGTCGACAATGGCGAAGGGAACATCGAGCATCTTGGCCAATGTGTGCGCCAGGAGAGTCTTGCCGGAACCGGTGGGGCCGATGAGTAGGATGTTGGACTTGGCGAGTTCGACTTCGTTATTGCGCATGCGGTTCATCTGAATGCGCTTGTAGTGGTTGTAGACCGCGACCGCCAGCTTCTTTTTAGTCTGATCCTGGCCGATGACGAAGTCGTCGAGAAAGCTTTTCACCTCTTGCGGTTTGGGGAGGTGTCCGGCGGTGGTGGCGGGATGCGCCTCACCGCGATCGTCCTCGAGGATGGAATTGCAGACCGCAACGCATTCATCGCAGATGTACGCGCGAGGATAGTCGCTGGGCGACGAGATCAATTTGGCCACGGCGTCCTGCGACTTGTGGCAGAACGAGCAGCGTAGCGCTTCTTCAGGTCCCGTACGCGTTTTCATTTGGACTACCCCCTGTTAAGATACCGCGATTTGACTTCCGTGACTATGGGCCCTTAAGTGCGGGGCCGATCCTTGGTTACCAGCCTGTTCAGGCTACGTTTTGGAGCTTGGCCTCCACTCGCGCCAGGCGCTCCATAACCAGCGTGTAGTTCTCCATCCTATGCAGCGCGTCCATCACTTGAGTGAGATTCCGATCAATCTTGCTTTCGAGCACCGTTTGGACGCGGTCAACTTTGCCCCCCAGCGATTCGAGATGCTTTTCAACCGCGCTGAGTCGCGCATCGATTGCACGAATTTCTGGAGCAACGAAGTCTTGAAACAATTGGCGTCCTTCTTCAATGAATCCCATGTTCCAATCGCTCCTGCCTCAATGCTCGAATCGGACCCTTAGGTCCTGGGCCGGTCGATGATCTCGTCGATAATGCCGTACTCTTTTGCCTGCTGCGCGTTCATGATGAAATCCCGCTCCACATCGTGCTCAATGCGGTCGAGGGGCTGGCCGGTGTGGGTGGCCATCAGCGTGTTCGTAATCTCGCGGATGCGAAGGATCTCTCGCGCGTGAATGTCGATGTCGGTGGCCTGTCCGCTGAGGCCGCCCATCGAAGGCTGGTGAATCAGGATGCGTGAGTTGGGCAGGGCAAAGCGTTTACCCTTGGTCCCGGCAAGCAAAAGGAATGCACCCATGCTGGCGGCTTGGCCGATGCAGTAGGTAACCACATTGTTCCGGATGAACTGCATGGTGTCATAGATGGCCAAGCCTGCCGTGATGGAACCGCCCGGGGAGTTGATGTAGAGCTGAACGTCCTTCTCCGGATCCTCGCCGGAGAGGAACAGCATCTGGGCGACGATGAGATTAGCGATCTGGTCGTCGATGGGCGTACCAAGAAAGATGATGTTATCGCGAAGCAGACGCGAGTAGATGTCGTAGGCGCGCTCGCCGCGACTCGTCTGCTCAACCACCATGGGAACTAATGCCATTCGGGTGCTTTTCTCACTCTTCCGTCGGGGGTCTGTTTCCCCCCTCCCTTTTGAAGGCTGCGCGGTCCGGACTAGGTCTGACCGAAGCGTGCAGCGTTAAATGCGGCTTTCGCCTTCAGGCAGGAAGCCTTTCGTACAGTAGATTCGCGGTTTTTTCGCGTTTCATTTGTTCCCGGATTCTAGCGAGCCCACCATCTTGAGTCAAACGCTGGCGGAGCGCCTCAACCGGTTCATTTGATTGCAGGGCTGCCAGTTGCAATTCGCGGTCCAGCTCCTCGTCGCTCACGGTGATGTTTTCTGTCTCGGCGATTTTGTCGAGAAGAAGATTGGTTTTGACCTCGGCAACAGCGCCATCCCTCTGGGCAGCGCGCAGTCGGCTGAAGTCGAGCTTGCGCATCTGTTCGGTTTCCATGCCCTGAGCCGCAAGAGCGCGCAATCCGCGGTCGAGGCGGGCGTCCACCTGATCCTGCACGAGCGACTCGGGAACAGGAAACGAGAACTTCTCAGTGAGCGCGGCAAAAAGCTTGTCTTTGGTTTGAGCGGCCACGCTGCGACGTTTGCGGTTGGCCATGTGCTCGCGCACGCGGGTCTCCAGTTCAGACAGGCTTTCGTATTGGCCCAGCTCCTTCGCGAAATCATCGCTCAACTCTGGAACGATGCGCTTCTTGAGGGCTTTGACCGTAACTTCGTAGGAAACCGTTTTGCCCGCGAGGCTGGGCTCAGCATAATCGGCGGGATAGATGACTTCTGCCTTCAGCTCTTGGCCGGGTTTGGCGCCACGAAGAACGTCGTTGAAGGCTGCGACCGTATCTTTGCCGCCAATCTCGACAAGGGTGTCTTGCCCGGCGATGGGAGCGGCTTCGGGCTCGCCTTCGACCTGGCCGGTATAGGAGATCTGTGCCCAGTCGCCATCGACGAGTACACGGTCTTCTTCAACGGGCTCGATGGTGGCGCGCGATTCGCGGAGCTGGTTCATCTCATGCTGAAACTCTTCGTCGGTGAGTTCAACGGGGGGCTTTTCGACTGTCACGTCCTTGTAGCCCTCGATGGAGAAGGCTGGAATGTACTCGAAGGCGGCCTTGACGTGGAGCGGCTGGCCTTCTTCCACGGTGAGTTCGGTGACCTGCGGCTGACCGATGGGCTGTACGCCCAACTCGCGCACGCCTCGATTAAAGCGCTCCGGAAGCAGACCGTCTATAACTTCCTTGCGGATCTCGGAGGAGTAACGGCGGCGGACCACGGACTCAGGAACCTTGCCGGGACGAAAGCCGGGAATCTTCGCGTACTTTTGATAATTGCGCGTCACGGTGCGGAAGGCCTTCGTGACATCTTCGGCAGGAACGTCGAGCACGAGCTCGCGGGTGCAATCGGGATTTAGAACTGGACCGTGGGTGTGTTCGTGACCGTCTTCATGATCGTGATCATGCGTGTGGGCTGTTTCAGGTGAGGCGGAATTTTCGAGTGTGTCAGTAGAGCTCAACGTTTTGCCTTCCGGGCGCGACAGGCGCCCTAGAAACTGCTGCCGCCGCTCCGGGGCGATACTGCCACGTGTGGCTTGGGGTTCTCTTCAATCCATGGTAAGAGGGTTTGCCGACAGGGTCAAACCCGCAAGGGCAGGGGTGACTGTCCCGTCCATGCGGAGGTCACGTTACGTTTACTGTTCGGTGACCTAAAGGCCTGAACTATGGTCTGAACTTCGATCCGCGGCGCTGACTCAAGGGACTAAATTTCGGACCCAATCGGCTTGCGGACATAGGGGAGGAAGCGGGGGTCGGCGGCGCCGCAGTGGAGATAGGAGACCCGTGCTTGGGTCAGGCTCAGATGGCCGTTGACGGTAAGGCGAATCTCGGAGGCATCGGAGTCCTCTTGTCCGTCGTCTTCCCACCAGCAGACGGGGCACAACCCCATGGCGCTGGGCTCTTCCAGTGTTCTGTATCCGCAGCACGGACAACGATAAAGAGTCTTGGGCGGAGGGTCGCCGGCGGAAAGTTGCATATAGAGAAAGACGGTGTTTTCGGGGCTCGTGTTTACAGCCTGCAGCGTATGTTGGCAGGTTCGTGAAGGGAACTGGCCTGACTCCGGAAGAACCTTGAGAGCAACCCGGGAGCTGAAAAAAACATCCGAATTTTCGTCGTGCCAGAAGTTCACGAGTCAAGATAGTCCCCTTTCCCCCGCCGTTCCCTCTCTTCGTTTGAAGTCCTTCCCATTCAGCCTTGAACCATTCCCAGCTGAGGAGAACTTCGTCCCATGAAACTCTTTTCCCGTTTGACGATGGATTATCTTTTTGCGGCCGCCCTGCTTTCACAGGCTGGCCTTGCGCAAACAACCGCCAGCGAGCAAACAACCTGGGTGGATACTGCCACCAAGGGCATTTCTGCGAGTCAACTGATTTCGGCAGCTGATTTGGGACTGGCACCGAGCGACCAGGCCATTACGGTCCGCGTGGCACTAAAAATTCAGAACCAGGCCGCGCTGCTGAATTACATCACCAGCATCAACGATCCCACCAGTGCTAACTACGGCCAGACGTTGACGCCGGCGCAGTTTGCGGCCACTTACGCGCCAACTAGTGCGCAGGTGCAGCAAGTGACCAACTATCTCGCTAGCACGGGTTTTGGAGGCATCGCCGTCGAGCCGAACAATCTTTTGGTTTCGGCCACTGGAACTGTCGAACAGGCGAACGCAGCCTTCAACACAAGCATTGAACAGTTCAACCAGTACGGCAGTGCGGTATTCGGAAACACGCAGCCAGCCGAAGTCCCCGCTGCGCTCGGCGGCATTGTGGGCGCCGTGGTGGGCCTGAATTCGATTGTCCAGATGAAACCAACGCTGGTGACGCGTTCGCAGGTCTCTCTTCCCGCGTACAACGTGAGTTATAACCCGCAAGGTTTCTGGCAGATTTATGGAGCAACGGGTGTACCTGCGGCTAGCAATGCAAGCATCGCCATCATGGCGGAGGGCGACGTCAGCGGCGTGATCACGGACCTGCGGACGGCAGAGAAGGCGTTTGGCTTGCCGCAGGTGCCAGTCTCGGTGGTGCAGGTGGGCCTTGCGAGCCCGGATACGTCGGGCGCCGACGAGTGGGATCTGGATACGCAGTATTCGTCGGGAATGGCTGGAAGCCTGAAGCATCTCTATATCTACGCGACAACGTCTCTCAGCGATTCGGATCTGGCTCTCGAATTCAGCCGATGGGTGACAGACGACAAGGCGAAGGCTGCCAGTGCGTCCCTCGGCGAATGCGAAATCTTCCCTTATCTCGATGGCTCGATGCTGGCCGACGACAACGCGTTTCTTGAAGCCGCTGCGCAAGGGCAGACTTTCTTTGCGTCGACGGGCGATACGGGTTCGTTTTGTCCCCTGGAGGTGGGTGAGAACGGTGTGCCCGCTGGGGCAGCGATGGTCAACTACCCCGCTGCGTCGCAATATGCCGTGGCTGCGGGGGGCACAACGTTGCTCGCCGACTCGGATGGAAACTACGATGAGGAGATTGCGTGGTACGCAGGCGGAGGCGGCATCAGCCAGTTTGAATCCTCCCCCTACTGGCAGGTGACGGCCAACATCCCCAGCGCCACCGAGCTCAACTCGCGCGGCATCCCCGACATCGCGATGGACGCCGACCCCTACTCCGGAGCCAACGTGTACGTGAACGGCGCAGTGGAGATTGTCGGAGGGACCAGCCTGTCTTCGCCGCTGTCGCTGGGCGTGTGGGCGAGGATGATCTCGGGCAAACCGAAGCTCGGTTTCGCACCGCTGCGCCTTTATGGGCTCTACGATGGGAGCGGAGTCATCGGGAGCTATCCCGGAGGTGGGTTTCACGACATTCAATTGGGCGTGGATGGTCTCTACTCGGCGGCTCCGGGCTGGGATTACACGACTGGGCTGGGCTCGCTTTGGGTAAGCCAGCTCTATGCGGATCTGAAATAGAGGGAAAGGCATCGCGAAGGAGCCCTCCGATCCAGGAGATTGGCGGGTTCCTTGAAATCGGCGGTTCCGTGCCGCGTGCCTCATGCGTCGTTCCGGCAATGAAGAAAAACAACTAGAAACGAATCGGTGTGCCGAGCGTGCGATCCTGCGTCCGCCGTCTATCCTGTACAACGAAGTGCAGGGAGCGAAGGAGCTCTACTGAATGCAGAAATCTGGTTTGTTGCATTTCCGAATTTGCCGCGTTGCCTGGATGGGATTGTTTCTCTTGTCGCCACTTTTGATAAGCGCCCAAAATCCTTCGCCCGACGGGCGGCTGCGTGTTGCCATTGTGGGTCTGGTCCACGATCATGTGGCGGGATTCTTGTCGCAGCTGCCGCAACGCCACGATGTCGAGCTGGTGGGTATCGCCGAGCCCGATCCGGCGTTACAAGCGAAATATCAAAAGAAATATTCGCTCCCCGACAATCTCTTTTTCAAAGACCCAGCCAAGATGATCGAGGCCCGCCGACCGCAGGCTTTGCTGGCTTACACGACGATTGCCGATCATCGGCGCGTCGTTGAAATCGGCGCGTACTATGGCGTGTCTGTCATGGTGGAGAAGCCGCTCACAATCTCGCTCGACGATGCGCTGGCGATTCGCAAGATCGCGCGTGAAAAGCATATTCATGTGCTGGTCAACTACGAGACGACGTGGTACTCAAGCAACAAAGCCGCCTACGACCAGGTGAAGCAGGGCCAAATCGGCGAGGTGCGCCGCGTGGTGGTGCATGACGGACACCAGGGGCCGAAGGAGATTGGCGTGTCGCCAGACTTTCTGAAATGGCTGACTGATCCCGAGCAGAACGGCGCCGGCGCGCTGTACGATTTCGGCTGCTACGGCGTGGACCTCATGACGTGGTTAATGCAAGGTGAAACGCCGATGACGGTGACGGCGGTTGTGAATCATGACAAGCCGCAGATTTATCCCAAGGTGGATGACGACTCGACGATCGTGCTCCAGTATCCGCATGCGCAGGCGGTAATCCAGGGCTCGTGGAACTGGCCGTTCGCGCGCAAGGATATGGAGGTCTACGGCGCGACGGGTTATGCGGTCACGGTGGGGCTGGACAAGCTGCGGGTGCGCCACGAGCGTGAGAACGATGAGCAATTGACAACGCCCGCGCCGTTGCGCGAGGACGAAAGCAATTCGCTGAGCTATCTGGCGGCCGTGCTGCGCGGGCAGATTCAAGACCGCGGCGATTTGAGCGCACTCGATACGAATGTGACGGTGATGCAGATTCTGGATGCGGCGCGGGAGTCGGCGCGGACGGGACGATCCGTGCGCCTGAATCGAATCGGCGAATAGTTTCGCACAGAGCACGCGACTACAATGAGGTGTGCGAAAACTCATTTTCTTTGCGGTTCCTGCGCTCTTGATCCTCGTCGCAATCGTAGTTGTTTTTGCGCGATCGGCAACCCCCGTCGTTGATGTGCCGTCGTCCATCACCACGCTTGGTCAGGCGACTCCTGTTACGGTGCAGGTTCACGATCCGCGCGGCGTGCGCAAGATCGCGGCCACAGTCGAGCAGAACGGCGCCAGCTATGCAGTGGGTGAAACGACTCAGACCTCCAAGGTGGCGGACCGCGGCTGGACCTTCACGGCTGGCGTCAAAGCGGCTCCGCAGCTCAAAGACGGCGCTGCTAAGTTGATCGTTGAAGCAACCTCGAACGATCTCATTGGCAACAAAGCGCGCATCGAGCGGGATGTCACCGTCGTGACGCGCCCTCCGTCGTTGAGTGTCGACTCCGATCAGCACTACCTGTATCTCGGCATGGCTGACCTGGTCACCTTTGACGTTTCCGGCGGCTGGACTGCGGCGGGCGTTCGCGTTGGCGATCAGACGTATCGCAGCTGGCCCATGCCCGGCGGCAAGCCTGGCCGCTTTTCGCTCTTCGCCTTCGCGTGGAACATGTCTCCCGGCACAGCGCCCGTGGTCTATGCATCCGTGGGCGCGGGAAACGACGTGACAAGCCCGATGGTGTTTCAGTTTCCCAAGAAGGAGCAGCCGCATTACACCACGCACGATCTGCAGGTCAGCGACGCCTTCATGCAGAAAGTTGTCAACGAGCTTGATCCCAACGGTTCGGGCGATCCGGTCGCGCGTTTCGTAAAGATCAACAGCGAGATGCGCCGCGCGAATAACAAGACCCTTGCCGATCTCCGATTCAAGACTGCGGAGAAGTTTCTCTGGTCGCAGCCCTTCGCGCGGCAGACACACTCGCAGGCGGAGGCGACGTTTGCGGATCTGCGCAACTACATTTATCACGGCAAAAAGATCGACCAGCAGGTGCATCTTGGCTACGATCTCGCCGTGACGCAGCACGTGGGTGTAGAAGCCTCGAACGACGGGCAGATCGTGTATGCCGCTCCCCTCGGCATCTACGGCAACTGCGTCGTGGTCGATCACGGCTACGGGTTGCAGACTATCTACGGCCACATGAGCCAGATCGACGTGCACGTCGGCGACACGGTCAAGCGCGGCCAGGTGATGGGACGCAGCGGAATGACTGGAATGGCCGGCGGCGATCACATCCACTTCGCCATGCAGCTTGATGGAGTGCAAATCGATCCCAAGGAGTGGTGGGATCCGCACTGGATCCACGACCACATCGCGCGTCGCGTGGATTTGCCTGGATTCAAGGGGTAGAAGTCTAGGATTGATCGATTAGCAACCCCTTTTCAGCCGGAGTGCTACGCAACGGAACTGGGCCTGCCCAAAGCTTTGCTATATATCACGATTTCCAATTTCCAAATTGGAAATTATGTTTATAATGGACCCATGCAAGGCCAGGATATTGCTCTTCTACTCAAACTCGCCATCGAAGATGACCCGCGCCTCCAGTCCAAATGCCTGGCCGAGAGTCTCTCCATCTCTCGGTCCGAGGTGTCGAAGGCTCTAAGGCGCTGCGTCGATGCCGGACTCCTTTACGTGTCGGGCGCCGAAAAACGGGTGAACCGATCCGCGCTGTTGGAATTCCTGGCGCACGGATTGAGGTACGTCTTTCCGCCGGTCAGGGGCTCGATGACGCGCGGTGTCCCGACCGCCGCCTCAGCCGAACCCCTCAAATCGCGCTTCGTCGACGAGAGAGAACCTCCGACGGTCTGGCCGCATGGAGAAGGAAAAGTCCGCGGGATTGCCCTCACCCCTCTCTACACAGGGGCACCCAAAGCAGCGCTCAGAGATCCGGCGTTCTACTCGGTGCTTGCTCTCTCGGACGCGATCCGCAGTGGAAGAACCCGCGAACGAAATCTCGCCCTGGAACTCCTCAAGAAGGAGATCCATGCCTGATCCAAACCTGCCCCTGCTCGAAGAAGCGGCGCAAAAACTTGCTCCATTCCTGGAGGAGATCGTTTTTGTCGGTGGCGCCATTCTTGGCCTGCTGATTACCGATCAAGCTGCTGCTCCGATTCGGGGCACCAATGATGTCGATGTAATCGCCGAGATCGTCACCTACGCCGATTACAAGCAATCTGCGAGATCAACCGCGAGTTGTTGCGCCGTCGCGAGGCGCTCTAAAGAGGTGCCATGAGCGAGCCGCCGGTTGCCGTCCGCGCTCTGATCGATGTGGAATCGGGCGGCGTGCTTCTGGCCAATATGCTGGCAGGCTGGCTCGACGCCAACGGGGAAAGTTCGCTTTCTGTGGAGGCGGCCGATGAATACCACAATCAACGAGCAGCATCTGAGCAAGACTGCGTATGTATATGTGCGTCAGTCGACGCTGGCGCAGGTTCGTCACCATCAGGAGAGCACGGAGCGCCAATATGCTCTGCGGGCGAAGGCACTGGACATGGGCTGGAGCGAGCCGTCGGTTCAGATTTTGGACGGGGACCTGGGCAAGTCGGGAGCGCAGATAACGGGGCGGGAGGATTTCAAGACTCTGGTAGCGGAAGTCTCGATGGGCCAGGTGGGGGCAGTTTTTGCGCTGGAAGTTTCGCGACTGGCGCGTTCGAATTTGGACTGGCATCGATTGCTGGAGCTGTGTGCACTGACCGATACGCTGGTGATCGACGAAGATGGTTGCTACAATCCGGCCGATTTCAACGATGGCCTTCTGCTGGGCTTAAAGGGGACTATGGCGCAGGCCGAACTTCATTTGTCGCGCGGGCGCCTCCTTGGTGGCAAGCTCAATAAAGCAAGGAAAGGCGAGCTGCGTTTTCCGCTTCCGGTCGGGCTCTGCTACGACGAAGAGAGTCATATTATTCTGGACCCGGATCAGGAAGTGCAGGGAGCCGTGGCCTTGGTGTTTCGTCTTTTTCGCGAGACAGGCACTTCCTTCGCTGTGGTGCAGCACTTTGCAAAGGCCGCGTTACGCTTTCCCAAGCGATCCTACGGTGGGGCGTGGAATGGCAAGCTGATATGGGGTTACCTGACACACAGCCGCGTGCTGAACATACTCAAGAATCCATCCTATGCAGGGATGTATGTCTTTGGCCGTTATCAGTATCGCCGTCAGATCAAGCCGTCAGGTGAAGTGCTTAAACAGGTACACCCGGTTGCTATGGTGGACTGGCGCGTCAGCCTGCAGGAACACCATGAAGGGTACATCAACTGGGACGAGTACTTGAAGAACCAGGAGCGTCTCGAGAAGAACCGCACCAATGGCGGCGAAATGATGCTGAGCGGTCCAGCACGTGAAGGACTGGCCTTACTCCAGGGCCTACTGATATGCGGCCAGTGTGGACGAGCGCTTACCGTTCGTTATACCGGCAACGGCGGTCTCTACCCCTGCTATCAGTGCAACTCGCTGCACCGCAATGGTCTGGCCAGCAAAGGCTGCATGAGCTTCCGTTGCGACCTGCTTGATGTCGCCATCGCCAGGGAGGTTCTCAAGGCACTCGAGCCGGCAGAACTGGCGCTGGCTCTCTCAGCTCTCGAGGAGTTGGAAGCGCGCGACCACACCATCGGACGCCAGTGGCAAATGCGGCTCGAACGCGCTGAGTATGAGGCCGCGCTTGCCGAAAGACGTTATCAGGAAGTCGACCCTTCGCAACGACTGGTTGCTGCCACACTGGAACGGCGCTGGAATACCGCGTTGCTTCACTGCGAGGAACTCAAACAGCAGGCGGCAGAGTTTCAGCGCCAGCATGCGCGAGTTGCAACCCCTGAGCAAAAGGCAAAAGTCCTCGCCTTGGCCAAAGATCTTCCGCAGATATGGCACGCTCCTACTACACAAGCTAAAGACCGCAAGAGAATGTTGCGTCTACTCATCAAAGACATTACGGTCGAAAAACCCGCTCCCAAGCAGCTTCTGGTCCATATCCGCTGGCAAGGGAATGCTTGTACCGACATCCCCCTCACGCTTCCGCCCGACATAGCGGACCGCCTGAGGTATCCTGCCGCTATCGTCGACCGCGTCCGAGATATGGCTCACCACTTGCCGGATGCGGAAATCGCAAACCAACTCAGCCAAGAGGGCCAAACCAGCATTACGGGTAGACCGTACACCGCCTCCATTATCAAATGGATCCGCTTCCGCTATCGGATCCCGCCGCCCACGCTCAAGAAGCCTGATGAGCTAACAGTCCATCAGGTGGCGCAGCATTTTGGAGTTAGCGAACATGCGGTTTACTACTGGATCGAGCATGCGCTTGTGCAGGCACGTAAGCTAAATGTTAGCTCTCCATACTGGATCACGCTCAACGAGAGCGACGAACAAAAGCTTCGATACCGGGTGCGCAATTCGAGTCACATACACACCGCATCTTCAGCGCACATAGAGGGAGGCGCAGTATGAAACCACCGTCCCCACTGTTTCCGACAGAATCGCCCAAGCGGTGGTCAAGGGGTATCTTGAGCCGGAACTGGAGAAGCACTTCCATCCCGACTCGTACGGATACAGACCGGGGAAATCGGCATTGAATGCGGTTGGAGTTGCGCGAGAGCGCTGCTGGCGTTATGCCTGGGTGCTCGACCTCGACATAAAATCCTATTTTGATACGATTTCTCACGAACTTCTTCTACGTGCGGTGCGAAAGCATACCGACTGTGCTTGGGTGTTGCTCTATATTGAGCGGTGGCTCAAAGCTCCCGTTCAGTTGGAGGATGGCACCCTTGAACCCCGAGAAAGAGGCACGCCGCAGGGTTCAGTGATTTCACCCCTGTTAAGCAACCTGTTTCTTCATTACACGTTCGATCGGTGGATGGCCCGGAATCATCCGGACATTCCCTTTGAACGGTTCGCTGACGATGCTCTCTGCCATTGCGCCACTGAGGCGCAGGCGACGACCCTAAGAGAAGCGCTTGAGAAGCGCTTTGCTGAATGCGGGCTGCAGCTTCATCCTGAAAAGACGAAGGTTGTCTACTGTAAGGATGATGATCGGCGAGGAAACTCTAAGAACGAATCATTCGATTTCCTGGGTTATAGCTTT
>Ga0302326_10012435_pt1 | contig 18156 bp, 15 predicted proteins | sample Palsa_T0_3_FD_202264 | JGI IMG/M metagenome (GOLD analysis project Ga0302326, IMG submission 202264) | Peat permafrost microbial communities from Stordalen Mire near Abisko, Sweden - Palsa_T0_3 | ecosystem: Environmental > Terrestrial > Soil > Palsa > Peat permafrost | place: Sweden: Abisko...
ATCCGCACGACCTGACCCGACACGTACGCCGACTTTGGCGAGAGCAAGAACCGCACCGTCGAGGCAATCTCGCCCTCGCCCTTGGGCGCGACGTAGACGAGCTGCGCGGTGGCACCCTTCTTGACCTCCTTGCCGATCGAGCGCACGAGGCCCTCCAGTGCCCGCTGGGCGCTCGCCTCGCGCGGACCCGAGCAGTCAGCCGGCGCCGTGCCGAGCACGATCACCCGGCCGCAGGGGCGGATCCGCCGGATCGTGGGATGAAAGAACGCCCAGGCCTCGCGGAGCATGCCGCTCTCGGTAATCCCGGTCGCGTCGAACACGAGCGCCTTGAACGTCTGCCCGTCCCCATCCCCGTCACCGTCCGCGTCCGCGGACCCCGCGGTCGACACCTTCGCGCCGGCATCCGCCAGCACCGCGGCGAGTGGCTCGGCGAGCCGGCCTCCCGGCGCCCCGCCGAGCAGCACCGGGCCCCGCACGACCGGCTGGCCCGGCGTGTACCGCTCGAGCTTCACCGGGGTCGGCAGACCCACCTGCTTGGACACGATCCGCCCGACGGGCGTATTGATGAGTTGCGAGTAGCGATCAGCCATTTATCTCTCCAGAATTGCGACGACACCCAAACCCCCGGCAGCGCACACCGAGATCACGCCCCGACCCGAGCCACGCTCGTCGAGGATCTTGGCCAGGTTGGCGACGATCCGCCCGCCGGTCGCACCGAACGGGTGGCCGGCGCCGAGCGAGCCGCCGCGGACGTTGATCTTCTCGCGGTCGATCTGACCGAGCTCGTGGTCGAGCCCGAGCCGGTCCCGGCAGTACGACTCGTCCTCCCACGCCTTCAGCGTGCACAGCACCTGTGCGGCGAACGCCTCGTGGATCTCGTAGAAATCGAAGTCCTGCAGCGTCAGCCCGGCGCGCGCGAGCATCTTCGGCATCGCGTAGGCGGGCGCCATCAGCAGGCCCTCGCGCTTGTGCACGTAGTCGACGGCAGCGGTCTGCGCGTGTGTGATGTAAGCCAGCACCGGCAGGTCGTGCTCGCTTGCCCACTCCTCGCTAGCCAGCAGCACGGCCGAGGCGCCATCGGACAGAGGCGTCGAGTTGCCGGCCGTCATCGTCCCGTCGTCCCCGCCGAACACCGGCCGGAGCTTCGCGAGCTTCTCGACCGACGAGTCGGGCCTGAGGTTCTGATCGCGCTCGAGCCCGAGATACGGCGTCACGAGGTCATCCTCGAACCCGCTCTCGTATGCGGCGGCGAGATTGTGGTGGCTGCGCGCCGCCAGCTCGTCCTGCTCCTCGCGCCCGATCTCCCACTCCTTGGCCATGATCGCGCAGTGCTCGCCCATCGACAGACCGGTGCGCGGCTCGGCATTGCGTGGGATCTCGGGGACGATGTACTGGGGGCGGACCTTCGCCAGCGCGCGCAGCCGGTCCACGTTGGACTTCGCCCGGTTGACCTCGAGCAGGATCTCGCGCAGGTCCTCGTTCAACGCCAGCGGAGCGTCCGAGGTAGTGTCGACGCCGCCGGCGATCCCGGCGTCGATCTGCCCGAGCGCGATCTTGTTCGAGACCAGGATCGTCGCCTCGAGACCGGTCCCGCATGCCTGCTGGACGTCGTAGGCCGGCGTCTCCGGAGCCAGCCGCGACCCGAGCAGCGACTCGCGCGTCAAGTTGAAATCGCGGCTGTGCTTGAGCACGGCGCCGGCGGCCACCTCGCCCAGCGTTTCGCCCTCGAGGCCGAAGCGCGTCGCCACCGCGTCGAGCACGGTCGTGAGCATGTCCTGGTTGGACGCCTGCGCGTAGGGCCCGTCCTGGCGGGCGAATGGGATCCGGCTGCCGCCGAGCACTGCTACGCGGCGGACGTCTGCGGTCATGTCGTTACTCCAGAGTCGATCTAAGGCAGCAATGTTACACAGCTGTAGCTTAGCGACATCGTGTCGCCGCGGCCGTTATTCGCTCGCCGTGGGGGTCATCAGCCCGCCGCCCCGCGTCGCTCGCCGCACGACGCCCGGCATCAGGATGCGCGCCGCGGCGGCCAGCCAGTAGGCGCGGGGCACGTAGCGCTCGGACCTGCCCCCCGGTCCGGCGTCGAGGATCGCCTCGGCGACGAGCTCGGGACGCGAGACGATCCAGCGCGTCGCCGCCCGGCCGACCAGCTCGGCCTGTGGAAAGCCCTCGGTGGCGACGAACCCGGGCAGCACGAGGCCGACATGGATGCCGTAGCTCTGCTCCTCGAGGTGGAGCGAGTCGCTCCACCCGGCGAGCGCGAACTTGCTGGCGGTGTACCCGCCCGAGTTGGCTCGCGAGACGCGTGCCGAGGTGCTGGACACGTTCACGATCGCGACGCGCGGGCCGTCGCGCTGCGGCTGCGCTCCGGCGGCCGTCCGCCGCAGCAGCGGCAGCAACGCCTCGGTCAGCCGCACCGGAGCATCGAAGTTCAGCTCCATGTGGCGCCTGACGTTCTCCCAGCCGCCGTCGGCGAACCGCGCGCGCCACGCCGCACCGGCGTTGTTGACGAGCAGATGCAGCGCGCCGTATTCGCGCTCCACCACTTCGGCGATCCGCGCCGGCGCGTCGGCGTCGGTGAGGTCGGCAGCGATCACCGTCGCGCCCCCCAGCTCGTCGGCCAGCGAATCCAGCTGCGCTTGGCGTCGAGCGATCAGCACGAGCGCAGCACCGGGCTCGCGCGCCAGCCGCCGGGCCGTCGCGGCGCCGATCCCGCTCGACGCGCCCGTCACCACGGCGACGAACGGGGATTCGGGCGCGCGGTCCATTGGCTCCCCCCAGCGTACCGGCGCGGCGCGGCGCGAACTGCGCGCAGGACCGCCGGGTACTGGGTACGGTGGCTGCTCCCGTGAGCGAGAGCACCCTAGCCCTGATCTCGATCCCGCTCTTCACCGGGGCGATCGGCTACGTCACCAACTGGACCGGCGTGCTGATGCTCTTCTATCCGGTCTACTTCAGGGGAATCCGCTCGCCGGCAATCGCCAAGTTCGCGCGCAAGCTGCCCTACCGGCTCCAGCAGATCCCGGGCTTCATGATCGGTGGGATCGGCTGGCAGGGGATCGTGCCTTCCCGCGCCTCGAAGGTCGGCAGCCTCGCGGTCGACACCGGGATCGCGAAGCTCGGGAGCCCCAGCGACTTCTGGCATCAGCTCGAACCAGAGAAGATGGCCGAGCAGATCGTCGCCGCGATGCAGGACGAGATCCCGGAGCTGGTCGAGAAGATCATGCTCCGTGAGCACCCGCGGCTGTGGACCGACCTGCCGCCCCGGGTCAAGCAGCTGGTGCACGCGCGCGTGCGGCAGCAGTTCCCGGAGATCGTTCACCACATGACCGGTGAGATCGGTCGCAACATCGACCAGCTGCTGGACGTCAAGCTGATGGTCATCAGGCGCTTCGACCCGGAGCTCGCGAACCGCGTCTTCCTCGACATGGGCCAGCGCGAGCTCACGTTCATCAAGAACTTCGGCTTCTTCTTCGGCTTCCTGCTCGGGATCCCGGTCGCGGCGTTCACGCACTTCGTGCCGTTCTGGTGGATCCTGCCGATCCTCGGCGTGATCGTCGGCTACGTGACCAACTGGGTCGCGCTGTGGATGATCTACGAGCCCGCGCGCCCGAGAAAGATCGGCCCATTCCGCATGCAGGGGCTGTTCATCCGCCGCCAGCACGACGTCGCGGACGTGTACGCGCGGATCGTGGCCGACGAGATCCTGACCGTGGCCAACTTCCGCGACGAGATGCTCAACGGTCCGCGCGCCGACCGCACCCGGGCCGTCATCGAAGCGGCGATGCTGCCCGCGATCGACAGGGCGAGCGGACCAGCGCGGGCCGCCGTGCGCGTGGCGTTCGGGAGCAAGGAGTACGACGCCGTTACGCGCTCATTCGCCGTCGAACACGTCGAGGAGATCATGATCCCGCTCGGCGACCCGGACTTCGGCCGGGATCGCAGCGGTGCGATCCGTAAGCTGATCCGCGAGCGAATGCGCGAGATGGCTCCGGAGGAGTTCGGCGAGATGCTGCGAACGGCGACAAGGCAGGACGAATGGCTGCTCCTCCTGCACGGCGCGGTGCTCGGCTTCGCGGCTGGGATGCTGCATCTGGTGATCTTCAAGGGGATCCTCTGATGACGTGGAAGCGGCGGCGGTAGTGGATACCGACTCGGATGCTGACGGCGCCGCTTCCATTGGAAGTTCGCCTGGCGGCGAACTTCCGAGTGATGGCGGCATCGCCGACGACGTCTCCGGCGTCGCGCACCTGGCCGCCGACGCATTCCTCCGCACCGCATCGTGGGGCTTCGGCAAGTCGATCCGGATCGGCGGCCGGCTCGCCCGCGCCGCAGTCGACCCCGAGGCCGCGCTCCAGCTCGCCGGGGAGGTCGGGGACGGCGTCCGCGGCTACGCGCGCCAGCTGCTCGGCATCTCCGACCTCGACGAGCGCGTCACGCAGCTGATGCCCCCCACCGGAGACGGTCGGCCGCGACCCGCTCACCGCGGCCGGCCCGCGCCGTCGGCGCTCGCACTTCGCGAGCAGGGAGCCGAGCTGCTGCGTCAGTCGACCGACGTGGACGGCGAGGACGCCACCCACCCGGCGTTCGCGCGGATCATCGGCGAGCTCGCGCCGGACGAGGGTCGGATCCTGCGCATGCTGGCGACTGACGGGCCGCAGCCCTACGTCGACGTGCACTCGGTCAGCATGGTCGGGCTGGGGGCGCAGAAGTTCGGCTCGAAGCTCAACATGATCGGGGCGCTCGCCGGCTGCCGCCACGTCGAGCGCGTTCCGTCCTACCTCGACAATCTCGGGCGCCTCGGCCTGATCTGGTTCTCCCACGCGACCCTCGAGGACCCGATCCGCTACCAGGTGCTCGAGGCTCAACCCGAGGTCATGGAGGCGATGAAGCGCGCAAGGGGGGGCCGCACGCACGGCGCCAAGTCCTCCCGCCGCACCATCCGCCTGACGCAGTTCGGCAGCGACTTCTGCCGTGCGTGCCTATCGGTCGGCGTAGCCGAGGTCGAGGTCCCAGCCACCGGAGACGTGGTCAACGGCGACGACTACTCAGGCCCGGCAGGCTGACCCACCGCCCGCCGTGCCCGCAGCGCGAGCTCGAGCTCGAACCTGCCGTCCGGCGTCTCCAGCACGTCGCCGAGTACGGCACGTAGCTGCCCGACCCGGTAGCGGACCGTCTGCGGGTGGACGTGCAGCGCAGCCGCGATCCCGGGCGTGTGACGCTGGTGGGCGAGCCACGCCGCGAGCGTCTCCGTGAGTCGCTCGCGCTCGCCTCGCGGCAGCTCGTCGAGCGGCGACAGGCGCTCTGCCACGAGCGCACGGGCGAGCTCGTCGTCTTGGAGCAGAATCACTGTCGCCAGGTGGTCCGATGTCCGCGTCGGACGCTCGTCCGGGAGCGCACCACGCTCCACCAGCGCGAGCGCAGTCCGCGCCCAGCGCAGCGAGCGCCGCGCCGCGCGCGGCGCCACCGTCGGACCGAGCGCCGCCGGCGAGCTCGCGACCGCGCGGTGCAGCGCGGCGCGTCTGCCAGGTCCATCGGGGTCGGGGATCACGAGCCAGGCGCCGTCGCCATCCGCGACCGCGAGTGCGTCGACGTCGAGCTTCCGGGGCACGGCGCCCGGCGTCTCGCCCGCCAGCGCGAGCACCGCGAGCGTGCGCGGGAGGGGCCAGCGCGCGAGCTCGGAGGCCCGCGCGATCACCTCCGGATCGTGGTCCTCGGCCTCGACCAGCAGCGACGCCAGGCGGCGCCGGCGGCGCTCGCGCTCGCCCGCCTCATTCGACTGGATCTGCAGGTAGCCCTCGACCACGTCCGCCGACAGCTCGTCCGTGTAGACGAAGATCGCCTCGGCCAGGGTGATCACGGCCGGCGCGGGCACACCGGCATCCGCCGCGAGGCCCGCGGCGCCGCGCCAGGCGGCACGCGTCCCGGTCCGGAACGCCGCCCGCAGCGCCTCGAGGCTCCGCCCCGCCTGGAACTCGGCCTCGCCGAGGCGGCGCCACACCTCCGCGGTCTCGCCGGGCAAGCGCCGGCCACCCTCGATCGAGTCGAGGAACGCGCGGACCGCCTGTTCGATCCCGAACCGGATCCCCGTCCCTTCCGGTCCGCCGAGCACGTCGGCGTAGACGGGATGCTCGGACCGCACGGCGCTCATCACAGCGTCGACGAGCGGCCCCACCGCCCCCCGGATCGTGCCGATGACCTCGGGCGAAAACTCGTCGTTCGACGACCTTGGGCCCGTCATTGTCACAACTTTACAAAGGCGCCCGCCAAAGTCGTTGCCGGACGGCGATAACTGCCTCCCTACGTGGGCGTAGGTTATAGGCTGCCGTCGAGGCTCGAAGAGAGGAATCCGCCCATGTCCGCCACTCCCCGCAGACGCAGCATCACGAAGACGCACGAGCGGATCGCCCAGCTCGGCTGGGAGCCCGAGTACCACCAGCCGGCCGTCCGCTATCCGACGCGGTATCGCTTCCCGAACCAGGCCAAGGACCCGATGAAGCACATCATGCGGGAGTACCTGCCGATGGAGCTCGAAAAGGATGAGCGCGTCTACGGCGGTCTCGATGCCGCCGTCCGGGCGGACATGCCACACAAGGCGCACGAGCGCTGGCTCGAGATCCTCAAGCCGTTCATCACGATCACGAACTTCGCCGAGGTCGCTGCCGGGCGCTGCATGTCGATGCTGATGAGCGCGGTGCCGAACAACGAGCTGCGCAACGGCTACCACGTCCAGTTCGTCGACGAGATCCGCCACACCGGGATGCAGATGTCGCTCGCGCGCTGGTACGCCAAGAACGTCCCCGATCCGGCCGGCTGGAACCTCGGCCCGAAGGCGTTCTCGAGCTCTGTGCTCACCAACCCCGGGCTGAACATGCTCTCCCACTTCATCGTCGGCGACCCGATCCAATGCGCGTTCACGCTCCAGGTCGTGGCCGAGACGGCGTTCACGAACGTGGTATTCGTCGCGACCCCCGACGTCGCCGCGCGCAACGGCGACTTCACCCTCCCGACCACGTACCTCTCGGTCCAGTCCGACGAGGCGCGCCACATCTCCAACGGCTACGCAACGCTGTTGACCGTGCTCCAGGACGACCACAACGCGCCGCTGATCGAACGCGACCTGCAGCAGGCGTTCTGGATCAACCACGCGTTCATCGACGTCTTCTCGGCGATCGTGATGGAGTACTTCTCCAAGGACCGCTCCGACCCCGAGTGCCACCTCGACAAGTGGGACCGCTGGGTGCGGGACGACTGGCACCGCGCCTACGTGATGAAGCTGGGGAAGCTGGGGCTGAACATCCCGACCGACATCTTCGAGCGCGCGCGCGAGCGCCTCGTCAACGGGATCCATCACCGCCACGCGATCCTCGCGTTCGCCGCCTGGCCGCTCAGCTTCTGGCGCTTCGACCCACTCGACGAGCGCGACTTCGAATGGTTCGAGAACAAGTACCCGGGCTGGTACTCGCAATACGGCGCCTTCTGGGAGGCATACCGGCAGGGGACCGACCCCGGCGACGGCTTCCTGCCGCTCGACCTGATCAACCTCGCGCCGCCGTTCTGCTGGACCTGTCAGGACCTGTGCGTCAGCGAGGACGACCGCATCCACGGGATCGTCGACGGCCGCACGCGGTTCTACTGCTCCAAGGAATGCAAGTGGCTGGACGACTCCAACCCCGGCCGCTACATCGGCGACCGCAACTACCTCGACCGCTACCACGGTTGGGAGGCCTCGGAGGTGATCCGCGATCTCGGGTTCGTCCGTGCCGACGGCAAGACGCTGATCGGCCAGCCGCACCTGAACGCGGAGCGGCAATGGACACTGTCCGACATCCGCGCCCACGACTGCGTGCTGACGAGCCCGAACATCCGCGTCGCCAAGGAGCTCGGACTGCCGAGCGGCGACTGGAGCGAGGTCCGGGTGTCCGGGAACGGCGAGGTCGCTGCCGAGCTCGCCGTGACCGACCTACTGACAGGCGCATCGCTGGTATGAGCCCGCGAGTCCGGTTCGAGCCAAATCGGGCCGATCGGAGCAGCGTCCGGAATTTCCGGGTGCGCTTGGAGCCGATCGGTCAGGAGATCGACTGCGCGAGCGACGAGACCGTCCTCGACGCCGCGTTCCGCCACGGCTACAACCTTGTGTACGGATGCCGCGAGGGCCAGTGCTCGGCCTGCAAGTGCTTCCTGATCGAGGGCGAGGCCGCGCTCAAGCGTTACTCCAACTTCGCGCTCTCGGACACCGAGCAGTCCGGTGGCTACTCGCTGATGTGCCGGGCGATGCCCGAGTCGGACCTCGTCGTCGAGTTGCTGCACTTCGATCCCGACGGATACCGGCTCGAGTTCCCGATCCGTGACGGCTCGGCAACCGTCGAGGCCGTCGAGGCGCTCACCCACGACATCTCGCGGCTGCTGCTACATGTCGACGAGCCGGCGGACTTCTCGTTCGTCCCCGGTCAATACGTCGATCTCCACGTCCCCGGCGAGGATGGCGTGCGCCGCTCGTTCTCGCTCGCCAACATCCCGGGCGAGGACCGGATCGAGCTGATGATCAAGCGCTATCCGGGCGGCCGGATCTCCGGGATGCTCGAAGGCGAGCTCAGGCCCGGAACCCAGCTCGGCTTCACCGGCCCGTACGGCGCGTTCCGGCTGCGCCAGAGCCGGCGCCCGATCCTGATGATCGCCGCCGGTTCCGGGATGGCGCCGATCCTGTCGGTGCTGCGTCAGCTTGCGGGGGATGGCTGCGAGCGTCGGGTGCGCTTCTTTTACGGCGCGCGGACCCAGGCGGACCTCTTCCACATCGAGCAGATCAACGAGCTCGGCGCGAAGCTGCCGGACTTCCGCTTCATCCCGGTCCTCTCTCAGACCGACGGCAGGTACGTCCAGGGCGCGGTCGACGAGTTCCTCGCCGCCGGCGAGCTCGAGGACCCCGACGCCTACATGTGCGGTCCGCCGGCGATGGTCGAGGCGGCCGAGGAGATGCTGATCGGGAAGCACAAGCTCGACGAGCAGCGGATCTTCCAAGACAAGTTCACGACCTCCGCGGATGCCGCTGCGCCGACGACCTCCGCGGATGCCGCGCCCCCGGTCAAGCGCTTCGAAGCGCAGCCGGCTCCCAGCGGCGATGACTCCGAGCGCCAGTTCCAGTGGTTCGCACCGCGGCGGCGGCGCGCAACTCTGTACGAGGACGTCACGGTCGATACCCAGCCCTCGGTCCACCGTCATCTGACGCGCGGCTGGTCGCTGCACTTCGAGGACGGCCGCGGCACCTGGAACGACGCTTCGACCGCCTTGAAATGCAGCGACTGGTTCGAGTTCCGCGACCCTGGCGAGCAGTGGGAGCGCCCGTTCTACCAGCGCGGCGCGGCCGTCGAGGTGGAGATCGAGGGCGCGATCCGCTCGGCGATCGAAGAGGGCCTGCTGGCGGATTTCTCTCCCGAGTGGGTCACGTTCCTGCGCGACTTCCTGCAGGCTCCCGCCTACGTCGAGCACGGGCTCTGGTTCGCGACGGCGACGGCGGCTCGCGACTGCTTGTCTGACTCGGTGGCCACTTGCGTCTGTCTTCAGGCGGCGATGAAGCAGCGCTCGGCGCAGGCGATCGTGCTCTACGCGATGGACCTCGAGGAGCACCACGGGGAGTTTCCGATCGAGGCAGCCCGGCAGTCCTTCCTGACCGACGAAGCGTGGCAGCCGGTCCGGCGCTACGTCGAGCGCCTCGCCGCCACCCCCGATTGGGGCGAGGTGATCGTGGCCGCGAACCTGTGCTTCGAGCCGATCGTCGGGACACTGATCCGCCGTGAGCTCGGGACGCGAGCGGCGGCTGCCAATGGCGACACCGTCACCACCGTGCTGGCGCGCGCGGCAACGCAGGAATGGGAGTGGATCCGCGCCTGGAGCACCGAGCTGTCCCGTTTCCTGCTCGCCGACGAGCTTCACGGGGCCGAGAATCGCGCCCGCATCAGCGGCTGGATCCGAGACTGGATGCCGCAGGCGCTCGACGCCGCGCTTGGGCTGGCACCGTTCGCCGCGCGCATACCGGTCGGGATCGACCCGGTCGAGGCGCTCGAGCGCGTCCGGAGCTATGCCGGCGCGATGCTCGAAGAGGCCGGGTTCCCCGAGCTCGGGGCGCTGGTCGGATTCGAGGCCGTCGAGGCCACCGCGGAGGCGCCCGCGGCGGTTCGCCGCACACGCCAGCCCGGCCGCGTGTCCCGGGCCAGCGCCCCAACGAACGGCCACGGGCCCACGGTTCCCGGACCCGCCGCCACCGGGAGTTCGGCGCAGAAATCACCACCCCAGTCCGCACCCTCGACCGAACTCCCAAGGGCGCGAAGCGCCCCCGCACCGCCAACGCCAGTCGGCTTCGACTTTGTCGGCATCGTGATGGCGAAGAGCGCCGAGGGCGACGCTGTTGCGGAGGTCCTCGGCAACCGTGACGAGGTCGAGGTGATCGAGCAGCCCGCGTTCTGGGATATTCGCGCCAAGGACCGGCTGGTGATCCCCTACGACGAGGTCTCCGAGCAGCTCGGCTACGAGATCGACGCCTATTCGATCCAGCACGAGATGTCCACCCACTACGGGCGGATGGTGGCCGCCGACGACGCACTGATGCTGTTCTCGGACCCGACCGAGGCGATGCAGTACCTGATGTCATGAGCACAAGACCTCAGGTGGTCAAGGACGCCGGCCGGTCCGCGGCGCAGCGCCTGGTGCAGCGTGGCGGCGCCGGGGTCGCCAGGATGGACAGGAGCCGCGGTGCCCATGCGCTGCTGCTGCAGGCCGTGTACCTGATGATCCCGCGACTGTTCGATTCCAACAGCGCCGGGGATCTCGACGCGAAGTTCGAGCTGCGGATCCGCGATCCCCGCGGTGGCGACCCCGATGTGAGCACGGTGGTGATCGCCCGGCGCCGGTGTCGGGTAGTCCCCGGCCCGGATCCGTCGACACGCGTCGCCTTGACCGTCGGGGTGGACGACCTCGTCCGCATGGTCAGCGGAGAGGTCGGCTGGCCGCAGCTGGTCTCGGCCAAGCGGCTGGTGCTCTGGGGCGACCCGTACCTCGCGCTGCGCTTCCCGCTGCTGTTCGGGCTGGCGAAGGGCGCCGGGGAGTCGCCGCTGCTCGCGCTCGTCCGCCCCGGGCGGTAGGGCTCACCCGACATGACTCTGCCCGCGCCGAGGATGAGCGGATGGGCCCGCGCCCTGTCGGCGTTCGCGGCCTCGCCGGCGGGCAGCTGGTTCTACCTGCACATCGCCAATCCGATCGACCGCCGCCTGCTCCCGGCGACGAACGGGCGGCTCAGCCTCTCAGTCGGGCAGCCGGTGCTGTGCCTCGAGGTGCTCGGCGCCAGGAGCGGCCAGATCCGGCGCACGCCGCTGCTGTTCACCGAGGTCGACGGCGACCTCGTGATCGTCGCATCGGCGACCGGTAGGCCCAAGCACCCAGCGTGGTACCACAATCTCCGCGCCAACCCGCACGTCAAGATCTACGCACCGGGCGGTCGCAGCGGCGACTACATCGCCCGGACCACCGAGGGGCAGGAGCGCGAGCGACTGTGGGCGGCCGCGCGCGAGCTCTACGCGGGCTTCGACGTATACGTAGAGCGCGTCGCGGGCGCCCGCGAGATCCCGGTCGTCGCGCTCAGCCGGGTTTAGCTGCCGGCTAGCCGCTCAGGGATAGCTGCAGTACGTGTTGACCGTGGTCCCGCTGGTTACCGACGGGCCGTACTTCCAGACATACCTGGGATGCGGATACAAGTAGACGACCTCGAAGACACTGATCGCGGACGTATTCTGGCCGGGATGCACTTGGATCGGCGCCCATGTCCACGGGTTGATCGCGCCCGCCGGTGTCACCCACTGCTCGACCCCGGTGGTTGTGGCGGTCCACTGATACCATCTGCTCGAGTTCACCCCCGCGGTGCCGAGCCACCGCCACCCGTTCGCAGGCGTATACCAGGCCAGCCACGGCCGCACATCGATGGTCACGGACGGAGTGACGGTGAAATTGGGATCTACGACGTATGGCTCATCCGCGCCGAGCAGGCTGCACTCCAAGCCGCCGTCGCTCCAGTAGCTGGAGGCGGTCGTGCGAGCCTCGAGCGTCAGCGAGAGATGCTGGCTTCCCAGCGTCACGCCCGCCAGCGTCGAGCCGAGCGCTCGCAAACGTCCGGCGTGGCCGGCACTCAGCTTGAGCTTCGCGACGGCTGCTCCTTTTCGACATGAGTAACTGGCATGTGCAAGGACGCCGCCGGCGATCGCGGGCGCAGTCACGCTGACGCGACCACCCGCGTGGCAGGCGATCGCCAGGGTGAACTGCCGCCCCTGCAGGCGTGCGGTTCCGCTCAGCAGACCGGGCCCCGACACGTGCGCGGGAACCGTAGCGGCAGGACCCAGCGGTTGGGCCGGAGGCATGCCCCCCGCTGCGGGAGCCACCGGAAACCCGGATCCGGCTCCCGGCGGCGGACCGGGCAGGGCGGACGGCGAGGAAGCCGTCCGCGCGGCTGCCCATGCGGTCGCGGAGCTGAGCGAGAAGAGGAACGCCAGCAGCAGCATGCACCGCGCCACGCGTGCGCCCAAGTGGTGGGTGTGGCTAGGGGTAATCACAGTAGGTGACGTTCGCGCTTCCACCCGCGCCCGAGCGAGCGTATTGCCAGACGTATACGGGGTGGCTGTACCAGTACACAACCTCAAACACGGCGATCAGATAAGTCCCGTGACCAGGAGTGACCGAGATCGGCCCCCATGACCATGGGGTGATCGAGCCGGTCGGCGAAAGCCACTCGGCGACTCCACCGGGTGTCGCCGTCCAGCTGTACCAGCTACTCGCGTCCGCGCCCGCGGTGCCGATCCACTGCCATCCGGTCGCCGCGGTGTAAGACGCCAGCCATGGCCGTACGGCGATCGTAGTCGCCGGCGTATCGGTGAAGTTGGGAGCGAGCAGCTGTGACTGGCCGCTTGCGGGCGCGTTGCAGGACAGCCCGTAGTAGCTCGTCCAAGTACCCGCGGCTGGTACGTGCGACCCGAGGGCGAGGGACAACAGCTCCTTCGCGCCGCCCTGCACGAACGCGAGCCGTGCGAGCACCTCACCCATGCCTTTGACGCGCCCGGCCATGGCCGACGTCAGTGACAGGTGGGCGACGGCGGAGCCATCTGTGCATCGGTACTTCGCTTGCGCCAGCGTGCCAAGCGACGGCACACTGACGGTGACGCGACCGCTGGCGCTGCAGGCCAGCGGCAGGTTGAGTCGTCTGCCCTGGAGAGCCGCGGTGCCGCTCAGCAGCCCAGGCCCCGAGGAAGTGACCGGAATTGTCGTGGGCGAGCCATCCGGCCCGGCGGTCGGCGCTTGCCCTGGCGCAGGCGGTAGTGGATACCCCGATCCTGCACCCGGTGGCGGCCCGGGCAGGCCGGGCGGAACGCTCGGCGCGGCAGTTGCCTGCCCGGCCCAGACCGCGAGCCAGAGCAACGCGCACAGCAGCGCCAAGCTTGCGGCGCAAACCGTCCTCAGTCGATAAACATCCGTGTTTCGCGGCTCTCGGCTCAACTGGTCCCTCCACCCATATGGCCCCCGGCGGCGCCGATGATACCGCAGAAGCCACCGCGCCCGTGAGCGACAATCCTGCGATCCACGTCCGCGCCCTCCTCATCACCCCAATCAAGGGCCTTCGGGTGACGCCGCGTGAGGAGCTGATGCTCGAGCGCGCGGGCGTGCGTGATGACCGGCGCTTCTATCTGGTCGGCGAGGGTGGGCGAATGGTCAACGGCAAGCAGATCGGCGAGCTGACCGAGCTGCGCTCGGAGTATCGCGACGCCGACCGCTCGTTGACGCTGACGCTCCCGGACGGCGAGCGGATCTCGGGAGCCGTGTGCTTGGGCGAGGAGATCGATGTCCGCTTCTTCCGGCGGACGCTCCGCGCGTCGGTCGTGCTCGGGCCGTGGTCGGACGCGATCTCCACGCACGTCGGCCGGCCGCTGCGCCTCGTGGAGGCTGATCCAGCGCAGAACGGAGTCGATCGCGGCGAGGGGGGCACCGTGTCGCTGGTATCGCGGGGCTCACTCGAGCGACTGGCGGCCGTCGCCGGCAACGGCGGCGAGATCGACGCGCGACGCTTCCGAATGCTGGTCGAGATCGACGGGATCGACCCCCACGGAGAGGACGCCTGGGTCGGTCGCCGGGTGCGCATCGGTGAAGCCCTCGTCGGCTTCAACGGGCACGTCGGACGCTGTCTGGTCACCAGCCGTGACCCCGACAGCGGGGTGGTCGACCTGCCTACGCTCGACCTGATTCGCGAGTACCGCCGCGGCGAGCAGACTTCCGAGCCGCTCGCGTTCGGGATCTACGGCGAGGTGATCGAGCCAGGCTCCGTCCGCTTGGGTGACCCCGTGATCACGGAATCGCCCTGATCTAATACAACCCGTCTGCAAACAAGGCGTTCGGTTCATAGCCCGCGAAGTGGACGCTGCGGTTGACCGGCTCGCTGTCGTTGACGACCACGCAGTAGGTCCGCTCGCCCCGGGCGCTCGGGACGCAGGTGCGGTACAGGCTCCCGGGCTGGATCGTGATCGTGGTGGCGAGCCGCAGCTCAGCGCGGAACTCGGGCGGAGCGCGATAGCCGATCCAGGCGATCGCTCGGACGATGGCGTCCCGCATCTCGGCGCGGTTGCTCGATACGGTCGCGCGATTCGAGAGCCCAGCCGCAAGCAGCACCGCCGCGATCGCGATCACAAGCCAGGTACCCGCGTAGTCGCGGGCCACGGCGCGCGGCAGGTCCCGCCGGACCCGACGCATGATCGCACCGACCGGATGGGCGATCACGGCCACCGCCAGGAAGTTCCAAAAGCCGGCGGTCAGCAGCGATGGGACCAGACCCTCCGAATCTGCGTCGGGCGGCAGGGCATGGACGACGAGCGTGTCCACCAGGGTGAGCGCCACAAAAGTCGGCCACATCCAGGCGCCGCGCCGCCGCCAGCGCATCCGGGTGATCCAGGCGCCGTCCATTGGAGGCCAAAGGGTAGACCCGGCCACAACGTAGAAGCGCCGGGCATGACCCGCGCGGACCGCGGCATCAGTCTGGGGTGGGATAATCCGATCAAGCAACATATGTGTGCCCTGGTGGCGGGTCGTGACGGTGATCCCGTCTACGGCTCGATAAGCGGCCCGGACGGAGATCCCGCACCGGCCTTGAACGAAGGGGAAGCGCGCGAGATGGCGACCGAAACGGCGGAGCCCGCGGTAGCCGCGGCTCTATACCTCGAGCTGGAGGATCGGATCTGGCTGCTGCGCGCGATGCTGCTGATGCGCGGCATCGAGGAGCGGGCGATGAGCCTGTACAGGCAGGGGAAGGTGCCCGGCTCCTTCTACGACGGCTACGGACAGGAGGCGGTGTCCGCGGGAGCGGCGTTCGCGATGGGGCCCGAGGACCGGCTCTGCATCCTGCACCGCGACCTCGCCGCCCACGTCATCCGAGGCGTCACGCCGGCGCGGATCCTTGCCCAGTACATGGGCCGCGAGACCGGCATCACCCGCGGCCGTGACGGGAATGTCCATTTCGGAGACTGGCGGCTGGGCTGCGTCGGGATGGTGTCGATGCTTCCCGACATGATGCTGGTCGCGACCGGCATGGCGATGGCGTTCAAGCTGCGCGGCGAGCGGCGCTGCGCCCTGACCTGGTTCGGCGACGGCTCGACCTCGCGCGGCGACTTCCACGAGGCGATGAACTGGGCCGGCGTCCAGCGGCTCCCGGTCGTATTCGTGCTCGAGAACAACCAGTACGCGTACTCGACCCCGTTAGACAAGCAGTTCGCCGTCGACCCGGTGCAGCGTGCGGCCGCTTACGGCTTCTCCGGCGTGACCGTCGACGGCAACGATGCCGAGGCGATGTTCGAGGCGACGCGCGCCGCCCGCGAGCGCGCCGTGAACGGCGAGGGTCCGACGCTGATCGAGGCGGTGACGATGCGGATGCACGGGCATGCGGCGCACGACGACATGAAGTACGTGCCCAAGGAGCAGGTCGAGCTGTGGCGCAAGCGCGACCCGGTCGACCGCCAGGACTCGCGCCTGCGCGAGCTTGGGGTCGACGTCGATGCTGTCCGGGCCGCTGTGCAGGCAGAGATCGACGCCGCGACCGAGCAGGCTCTCGCCGCCCCGATGCCCGACCCGGAGAACGTCACGACGGATGTGTTCGCAGTCGGCGAGGCCGAGCCCCTCGGAGACGGCCACGCGCCGTGGAGCGGGTTCGCCCAGCCCCACCGAAGCGAGGCACCCTGATGCCGACGCTGACCTACCTCCAGGCGATCTCCTCGGCGCTCCGCGACGAGCTACGGGCCGACGAGCGCGTGTTCGTGATGGGCGAGGACATCGGCGTGTTCGGCGGCGCATTCAAGGTCACCGACGGCTTCTTCGAGGAGTTCGGCGCCGACCGGGTCATGGACACCCCGCTGGCCGAGTCGGCGATCGTCGGCACGGCCATCGGGGCGGCGATCGTCGGCATGCGCCCGGTCTGCGAGATGCAGTTCTCCGACTTCATCTCCTGCGGCTTCGATCAGCTCGTCAACGTCGCCGCCAAGATGCACTACCGGCAGGGGCTCGCAGTGCCGATCACCGTGCGCTTGCCTTCCGGCGGCGGCTTCTCCGGTGGCCCCTTCCACTCTCAGAACCCGGAGGCGTGGTTCATGCACTCCCCCGGGATCAAGGTCGTGGCCCCGTCCACGGCCGCAGACGCGAAGGGCCTCCTGCACGCGGCGATCCGCGATCCCAACCCGGTCTGCTTCATGGAGCACAAGCACCTGTACCGCCGGATCAAGGGAGAAGTGCCCGAGGGCATCTACGAGACGCCGATGACCGCCCGCGTCGCCAGGCCGGGATCGGACCTCGTCGTGATCGCGTACGGCGCGATGGTCCACGTCGCGCTCGAGGCCACCGAGGACCTCGACGGCGCCTCCGTGCAGGTGCTCGACCTCCGCTCGCTGGTGCCGCTCGATGTGGACGCGATCCTCGCGGCGGTCCGGGAGTGCTCGAAGGTCGTGATCCTCGACGAGGCGAACGCGACCTGCGCGGCCGGCGCCCAGGTCGCGGCGCTGATCGCCGAGCGTGGCTTCGAGGACCTCGACGGACCCGTGGTGCGCGTTGCCACCCCCGACGTCCCGATCCCCTTCTCGCCCCCGCTCGAGCAGGCGGTGCTGCCGAGCGTCGAGCGCGTACGGGAGGCGTGCCGTGAGCTCCTCGCATACTGAAGCGCCGCCGGCCGGCGAGGCGACGCTCGTCAATGTGACGATGCCGCAGATGGGCGTGTCGGTCGCCGAGGGCACGGTCGTTTCCTGGGCCAAGCAGATCGGAGATCGGGTCCAGGCCGACGAGACGATCTGCGAGATCTCCACCGACAAGATCGACACCGAGGTCCCCGCGCCCGTGAGCGGCGTCGTCGCCGAGATCCTGGTCGCGGCCGAAGCGACGGTCGACGTCGGCGTGGTGCTGGCGCGAATCGCGGCGGACGTGGGCGCGGCTGTGGCGGGCGTGGCGGCGGGCGCGGCACCGGCGGCCCCGGCGGCAGCGGCCCCCACGGCGGCCGCAGCCCCGGCGGCGGCGGCCTCCACGGCGGCCGCAGCCCCGGCGGCGGCAGCCCCGGCAGCCCCGGCGGCCCCGGCCCCACCCCCCCATGCTGCACCTGTTTGCGGTGCGTCGTCGGGAAACGGGGCGCCGGGCCGCCGCTACTCCCCCGTGGTCCAGCGGATCGCGGCCGAGCACGGAATCGATCTGAGCGCCGTCACCGGCACCGGCCGCGGCGGCCGGGTACGCAAGCAGGACGTGCTGGCATTCGTGGCGGCGGCCCCCACGAGTTCGCCGCCAGGCGAACTCGAAAGGGCCGAAGGCCCCCCCGAGCCACCGCTGCACATCGAGAGCCCCTACCGGCCGGACCCCGCCCCCGCCACGGGCAGCGGCCAGCTGTCACGGATGCGTCGCCAGATCGGCGCCCACATGAAGCGCTCGCTCGAGACATCCGCCCAATGCACCAGCTGGATCGAGGTCGACATGAGCCGGGTGCAGTCGGCGCGGACCCGCCTCGGCGTGACCGCACTGCCGTTCGTCGCGAGCGCGGTCATCGCGGCGCTACGCGAGCACCCGCAGCTCAACGCCTCGCTCGAGGGGGAGCACTACACGCAGCACGCCGCC
>Ga0302326_10012440_pt1 | contig 18150 bp, 19 predicted proteins | sample Palsa_T0_3_FD_202264 | JGI IMG/M metagenome (GOLD analysis project Ga0302326, IMG submission 202264) | Peat permafrost microbial communities from Stordalen Mire near Abisko, Sweden - Palsa_T0_3 | ecosystem: Environmental > Terrestrial > Soil > Palsa > Peat permafrost | place: Sweden: Abisko...
CCCGCGGCGCGGGATTGGCGAGTGCGTACGCGGCGGTCGAGTCCGGCGTCACCCGACTGGACGCATCGGTCGGTGGGCTCGGCGGTTGCCCGTTCGCACCGGGCGCCACCGGCAACATCGCAACCGAAGACTTGGTGTACCTGCTGCGCGACAGCGACATCGACGTCGATATCGACCTACAGTCCGCCATTTCCGCGGCAGGGGTGGCGAGGTCGGTTGTCGGCCATGACTTGCCGAGCGCACTTCTGCGCGCCGGTGATCGGATAACGCACTGATGCCGACCCCGGGATCATCACAAGCCCTTACCGCAAAGGGCCGCCAGACCCGGGCGGCCATCGAGCAGGCCGCCCGTAAGCTGTTCGCCGAACGTGGATTTCACGGCACGACGCTGGCGGACATCACGTCCGCGGCCGGCAAGTCGGCGGCGGTGTTCTATCGGTATTTCGCCGACAAAGAGGATCTACTGGCCACCCTCGCGGAATCGTTCCTGCACGATGTCGTGACACCATCCGGGCTGAGCCTGCATCTGCCAGACTCGCCTAACGACTATGCGTTCTTCACCTCTGTGGTCACCGGCTACTGGAACATGTTCAAGCAGAACATCGGCATCATGATCGCCGTCGCGCAACTGGCCGCCACCCAGCAGCGGTTCGCACTTGTCCAGAACGAATTTCGGCGGTTCGGCATGGATATCGTCGCCGCCTCGGTGCGGCATGCTCAGCAGCACGGCTACGCATCAGAACTCAATCCAGAGCACATCGCGGCCGCGATCGCCCTGTTGTTCGAGAACTTCACCACGGTATTTGCGCTGCCTCCCGGGTCCGGGAGGCTCGGTCTGGAGATCAGCGATGAGGATGCGATCGCCACCCTCTCGACGGTCTGGAAGACCACCCTCTACGGCAGCGTAACGAGTCATTGAGGAGATAGCAGTGGATTTTACTTTGCCCGAACATCTTCCGGGCCTGCTCGCGGACATGGATGCATTCATCGAGCGCGAGATCGCCCCGTTGCAGGCCGCGAACATGCAGTACTTCGACCAGCGTCGCGAGCATGCCCGCACCGATTGGGACAATGACGGTATCCCGACCCGGGATTGGGAGGATCTGCTTTCCGAGATGCGCCGACGGGCCGACGAAGCGGGCTGGCTGCGTTATGCGTTGCCGGCGTCATTGGGCGGCCGCGACGGCACCAACCTCGATATGGCGGTCATCCGAGAGCATCTGGCGCACAAAGGTCTTGGCCTGCACAACGACCTGCAGAACGAGTCATCGATCGTCGGGAACTTCCCGCAGGTGATCATGATGGAGCGTTTCGGCACCGACGAACAACGCGCCGCGTGGTCCGAGGCGCTGATCACCGGCGAACGCTCGATGGCCTTCGGCCTGACCGAGCCGCAGCACGGTTCGGATGCGACCTGGCTGGAAACCCACGCTGTAGAGGACGGCTCAAAAGGAGGGGCCTGGGTCATCAACGGTTCCAAGCGGTTCAACACCGGTGTACACCGCGCCACCCATGATCTGATCTTCGCTCGCACGTCCGGAGAGCCGGGACAAGCCCGCGGCATCACCGCATTCCTGGTGCCCACCGACGCGCCCGGCTTCCGCGTTCCCTACTACTGGTGGACCTTCAACATGCCCACCGACCATGGCGAGGTCGAGTTGACCGACGTGCGAGTAGCAGCCGACGCGGTGCTCGGAGAGGTGGACCGAGGGCTGGAGGTCGCGCAGACCTTCCTGCACGAGAACCGGATTCGGCAGGCGGCAAGCAGCCTGGGCGCGGCGCAGTACTGCATCGACCGTGCCGCCGGCTACGCCGTGGAGCGCAAGGTGTTCGGCAAACCGTTGTCGACGAACCAGGCCGTGCAATGGCCGCTGGCCGAGCTTCAGACCGAAGCCCAGATGGTGCGACTCCTGGTGCAGTACGCGGCCTGGCACCTGGACCGCAACGACCACATGGAAGTGTCGGACAAGGTGTCGATGGCCAACTATCGCGCCAACCGTTTGGTCTGCGACGCCGCCGACCGCGCGATGCAGATCTTCGGCGGCCTGGGCTACAGCCGTCACGAACCGTTCGAGCATATCTATCGGCATCACCGCCGCTACCGGATCACCGAAGGCGCCGAGGAGATCCAAATCCGCCGGGTAGCTCAGCGGCTCTTCAAGTTCGGCAGTAAGTGAACGTGGCCGAGGCGTTGGCGCCGAAGCTCGCCGCAGTGCTGACGACAGCGCTGGGTGCCGGTACCGCCGTCGAGAATGTGCGCGCACTGACCGGCGGCGCCAGCAGAACTACCTGGGCGTTCGACGCCGTGACAGGCGAGCAGCGGCGGGCACTCATCCTTCGCACCGGGCCGCCTGACGACGTGCACGCCGGCATGGAACTCGAGGCCCGCGCTCAAGCCGCCGCCGCCGCTGCCGGCGCTCCGGTCCCCCATGTCCTAGTTGCCGATGATTCTGTTGGCGCACTGGGCAATCCGTTCCTGATCTGCGACGAGATCAAGGGGGAGACGATCGTCCGTCGCATCCAGCGACAACTTGACGACGCGGACCGGGCACACCTGCTCGTGCGGTGTGCAGAAGCGCTCGCCGCCATCCACCGGGCCGACCCGAATATTTCCGGCATCGACCGCGAGGATCAGCTGACCGAGTGGCGCGACCGGCTCGACGCCATGGGCGACACCACCGCCACCTTCGAGTGGGCGTTTCGGTGGCTTGCCGCCAACCGGCCGGCGCCATCACCGCCGCACCTGGTGCACGGCGATTACCGGATGGGCAACCTCATCGTCGACGGATCCAACCTGGCAGCGGTGCTGGATTGGGAGCTTGTGCACGTCGGTGAGTTCTACGAAGACCTGGCCTGGTTTTGCATCCGGGCCTGGCGGTTCGGCGCTGCGGCCGACCATGGCGCCGGCGGCCTGGGCAGCGTCGAGGATTTCCTTCGCGGTTACGAACAGGCCAGTGCTACGACGGTCGATCGAGCAACGTTTCACTGGTGGCTGGTGCTGGCCACGCTGCGCTGGGGGGTCATTTGCCGTTACCAGGCCGAACGCCACCTGAGCGGCCAGAGCCGGTCGGTCGAGCTGGCAGCGATTGGCCGGCGGGTGTGCGAGACGGAGTGGGACCTGCTGAATTTGCTCGACAAGGCGACCCCGAGCGACCGTCGACCGCTTTAAGCTTCCGCTGTGGTTACTCCTGATCAAGCAACCGACGCAATCCGCGAAACCGGCGGCGCGCAACCCGGCTACCGGGCGTTGCACGCCAAGGGCAAGCTTTACCGCGGCACCTTCACCGCCACCCCCGAGGCAGCCGGGCTCTCGCACGCTGCACACCTCGACGGCTCAGCTGTGCCCGCCCTGGTCCGGTTCTCCAGCGGCTCAGGCAATCCGAAGCAGCCGGACAATGCTCCGGGGGTGCGCGGGTTGGCGGTGAAGTTCACGCTGCCGGACGGGTCGACCACCGACGTGTCGACGCAGACGGCGAAGCTGTTTCCGGCCAGCACGCCCGACGGCTTCATCTCGCTACTGCGCGCGATGCGCCCCGGTGCCGCCGCTCCGCTGCGTCTCGTCGGATACATCGTCACCCACCCGCGTTTTTTGGCCGCGCTGCCGGTCGTGCGCGCCGCGAACAACGTCCCGGCAAGCTACGGCACCATCGGCTACCACGGCCTGCACGCGTTCCGCTGGGTCGCCGCCGATGGCAGCGCCCGATTCGTGCGTTACCACCTGATTCCGGTGGCAGGCGAAGAGATACTGCCGCCGGACGTCGCTAAGTCGAAGGGCGCGAACTTCTTGATCGAAGAACTTGACGAGCGCCTTGCGTCGCAACCGGTTCGTTTCGATTACCAGGTTCAGATCGCCGCGCACGGCGACTCGACCGTAGATCCCTCCAAACCCTGGCAGAGCACCCAGACCATCACCGTCGGCAGCCTCGAGATCACCGGCATCGAAACAAAACGTGAGCATGACGGCGACATCGTCGTGTTCGACCCCATGCGCGTCACCGACGGCATCGAACCCTCCGACGACCCGGTCCTGCGGTTTCGCACGCTCGCGTATTCCGCGTCGGTGAAGCTGCGCACGGGCGTCGAGCGCGGGCCGCAAGCACCCGCGACCTGATGACGTCCGGGCACGGTCGCCCCACCGCGGCCGAACTGGTCGCGGCGGTCGCCGAATTCCTGGAGACCGACGTGCGGGAGTCGACCACCGGCCAGGTGAATTTTCATTCCCGGGTTGCGGCCAACGCGCTGCGCATCGTCGAACGTGAACTGCTCGCCGACTGCGAAGCAGCAGCCGATGGTGTCATCGACGCACCGGCCGATATCGGGTTCGACGACGAGGCTCAGCTGGCCGCCGCCATCCGGGCCGGGAGTCTTGACGGAGGCAGCGGACGGGTGCAAATGGCGCTGCGGACGCTTGTCGCTCGACGATTGGCAGTCGCCCACCCCGGCTACCAGGACGAATAGCCCTACGCGTGCGCGTCGTGAGTAAGTTGAATCCCAACGCCCTGATCGGACTCGCCCCGCTACTGAGTTGGCGGCAACGGAGGTGCTGATGACCGCCTTGGAAGCATTACTGCAGGACCCCGACACCGCAGGAGTGTGGAATCTCGATTCCGACCGGTCGACGGTCGGCTTCAAGATCAGCAATATGTGGGGTCTGATCAGCGTCAAAGGTGGGTTCACCGACTTCGACGGCGACGGCCAGATCACCGGAAAGGGCGCCGTTTTCGGTCGCCTGGACATCCAGGTGGCGTCGCTGCGCACCGGAATCGGCAAACGTGACGAACATCTGCGATCGGCTGATTTCTTCGACGTCGAGCGCTTCCCGGAGATCAGTGTCGTGGTGACCGCCGTCGAGCCCAGCGCCGACAACGCCGCCGATCTGCGGGCGACCTTCAGCATCAAAGGGGTGACCGCGGCGGTGCCCTTGCCGGTGCGCGTCAGCGTGCTCGACGACGGTTCCGTGCGGATATCGGCCAAAGCGGAGATCGACCGGGCTCAGTTCGGCATCGACCAGAATCCGCTGGGCATGATCGGCAAGACGGTGACCGTCTCGGCCGACGCGCAGTTCGTACGCGTCCCGTAGCAATTCAGTCCCCATCGTCGGCGGTAAGACCAGCGTGGCGCCCGTCACGAAGACCGCCGTCCACGATGGGGAGATGGGGAGTGACGACCCCACCGGTACAGTGCCTCTCAAGACAGAGGAGGCGCTAAGCCGCATGACCAAGAGATCACCAGACTCGAGTTCGGCTCAGCTCCGGCCGCATTTCGAAGACGTCCAGGCACACTACGACCTGTCGAACGAATTCTTCCGACTCTTCCTGGACCCGACGCAAACCTATAGCTGCGCGTACTTCGAGCGCGAGGACATGACGCTCGAAGAGGCCCAGATCGCCAAAATCGACCTCGCGTTGGGCAAGCTGGGCTTGCGCCCGGGAATGACGCTGCTCGACATCGGCTGCGGCTGGGGTGCGACCATGCTGCGCGCGATCGAGAAATACGACGTCAACGTCATCGGCCTCACGTTGAGCAGACACCAGCGCGAACACGTCCAGAGTTTGTTCGACACGTCGCCGAGCTCACGGAGCAAACGCGTGGTGCTGGAGGGCTGGGAGCAGTTCAACGGGCAGGTCGACCGAATCGTCAGCATCGGCGCGTTCGAGCACTTCGGCCACGAGCGCTACCAAGACTTCTTCACGATGGCTTACCAGGCGCTGCCTACCGATGGCGTCATGCTGCTGCACACCATTACCGGCAAGGACGTCGGCAAGGCCAAGGAGCTGGGTCTGCCGCTGACGTTCGAGCTGGCCCGCTTCGTCAAGTTCATCATGACCGAGATCTTCCCTGGCGGGCGGCTGCCCACGATCGAGATGGTGCAGGAGAAGGCCACCGAGGGCGGTTTCACCCTGGCCCGGGTCCAGCCGCTGCGTTTGCATTACGCACGGACCCTCGACCTCTGGGCGACCGCGCTCGAGGCGCACAAGGACGAGGCGATCGAGATCCAGTCCGAAGTGGTCTACGACCGTTACATGAAGTACCTAACGGGCTGCGCACAGATGTTCCGCGACGGCTACACCGACGTCTGCCAGTTCACGCTGCAGAAGAGCTGACTGGCCAGCCACCCCCACCTCATGCCGCTCATGCGGCCTGCATCGTCGTGGCGCAGTACGATCTGCACCGTGCCTGACACCTCTTCATCTGGTTCCTCTGGTCCCGTGAGTACGTTGCGGATCCTCGTGTACAGCAGTGACGCCAAGACCCGGCAGGACGTCATGCTGGCGTTGGGCAAACGGGTTCACCCGGATCTGCCCGAGTTCAGCTACGTCGAGGTCGCAACCGGTCCGGTCGTCATCCAGCACTTCGACGCCGGGGGTCTTGATTTGGCCATCCTCGACGGGGAAGCCGCCCCCGAAGGCGGCATAGGCATCGCCAAGCAGCTCAAAGACGAAATCGATCACGGACCGCCGATCGTGCTGCTGACCGGACGGCGCGACGATGCCTGGCTGGCCCACTGGTCGCGCGCCGAGGCTGCGGTCCCCCACCCGATCGACCCGATTCGGCTCAGTCGGACCGTGCTCGAGTTGCTGCGCACCCCGGTGCAGTAGCCGCTCACCCGGCCCAGACACCGTTCCGCCCCACCCGCTGGGCCAAGCCGCGCAACGTCGTCGGACGCAGCATGTCAGCGAGCCAAATAGCTTCGCATTTAAGAAGTTTCGCGAAACGCGAATGGTCGCTGCGGTGCCGCGCGCCTTGACGCGCCCACCGCCCGATCGCGTGTGCTTGAGGTCACATCTAGACTGCTGAGCGCGGGCCTACACAGGGTCGCTAGGCTGTGGTTGCGCTCACAGTCCAGCCCATAGACCAGAGTGAGGGAGCGTCTTCGCGGGATGAATCTTTACCTACCAATTCTCGTACTCGGAGGGATAGGTGCCGCCTTCGCGCTCGGCTCGGTGGCGCTCGCGCAGATCACCGGTCCGTCGCGGTACAACCGAGCGAAGCTGGAGGCGTACGAATGCGGGATCGAAACCAGCGACCAGCCGGCCAACGCGCCGCACGCGGGCAGCGGGCAGCGGTTTCCAGTGAAGTACTACCTGACGGCGATGCTGTTCATCGTCTTCGACATCGAGATCGTGTTCTTGTACCCGTGGGCGGTCAGCTACGACCAGCTTGGGGTATTCGCGCTGATCGAGATGGCGGTGTTCATGCTCACCGTCTTCGTCGCCTACGCATACGTATGGCGCCGCGGCGGCTTGACTTGGGATTGAGATAAGACATGGGCCTTGAAGAGAAACTACCGAGTGGTTTCCTGCTGACGACCGTCGAGCAACTGGCAGGTTACTTTCGCAAGAACTCCCTGTGGCCGGCCACATTCGGATTGGCCTGCTGCGCAATCGAGATGATGGCCACCGCCGGGCCGCGGTTCGACATCGCACGCTTTGGCATGGAGAGGTTTTCGGCGACTCCGCGGCAGGCGGACCTGATGATCGTGGCCGGCCGCGTCAGCCAGAAGATGGCGCCGGTGCTGCGTCAGATCTACGACCAGATGGCCGAGCCCAAATGGGTACTGGCCATGGGCGTGTGCGCATCGTCGGGCGGCATGTTCAACAACTACGCGATCTTGCAGGGCGTGGATCACGTCGTCCCGGTGGACATCTACCTGCCCGGCTGTCCGCCGCGTCCGGAGATGTTGTTGCACGCAATCCTCAAGCTGCACGACAAAATTCAAGAGATGCCGTTAGGTGTCAACCGCGAGCAGGCGATCGCCGAAGCCGAACAGGAGGCACTTGCCGTCAGGCCTACGGTCGAGATGCTTGGGCTGCTGCGATGAGTTCGCCGAAAGACGACCCCAAGCGAGCCGCCAGCGAGGTCGGCGGATCCCCGGTCGGCGCCGACCAATCCGATCCCGAGGTGATCGGCGTTCGCCGCGGCATGTTCGGGGTCCACGGCAGCGGTGACACGTCGGGCTACGGACGACTGATCCGCCAGATCACCATCGACGCCGGCAGTCCACGCCCCTACGGCGGCTACTTCGACGAACTGGTCGACAGGTTGGCCGCGGCACTGAAGGAAGCCGACGAAGCCGTCGAATTTCAGGACGCCGTCGAGAAAGTCGTCGTCTACCTTGACGAGCTGACCTTGCACGTACGCCGCGAGCACCTGCCAAGCGTTGCCCGCCGGCTTCGTGACGACCCGCAGTTGCGCTTCGAATTGTGTCTGGGCGTCAGCGGCGTGCACTACCCGGACGAGAGTGGACGGGAGTTACATGCGGTCTACCCGCTGAGCTCGATCACGCACGGTCGTCGTGTCCGACTGGAAGTGGCTGCGCCAGATGGTGATCCGCACATCCCGTCGTTGTTCACCATCTACCCGACCAACGACTGGCACGAGCGCGAGACCTACGACTTCTTCGGCATCATCTTCGACGGCCATCCTTCCTTGACCCGGATCGAGATGCCCGACGACTGGCAGGGACATCCGCAGCGCAAGGACTACCCGCTCGGTGGCGTCCCGGTTGAGTACAAGGGCGCGAAGATTCCCCCGCCCGACGAGCGGAGGTCGTACAACTAATGAGCGAAACCATCAGCGAGGCTCATGGCGACGCGCCGGAGACCTTGATTGCTGTCGCGGGTCAGGATTGGGACAAGATCGTCGAGGCCGCCCGCAAGGGCCAATCCGGCGAACGAATCGTCGTCAACATGGGACCCCAGCACCCGTCCACCCACGGCGTGCTGAGACTGATCCTGGAGATCGAAGGCGAGACCGTCACCGACGCCCGGTGCGGAATCGGCTACCTGCACACCGGAATCGAGAAAAACCTCGAGTACCGATATTGGACGCAGGGCGTGACATTCGTGACCCGAATGGATTACCTGTCACCGTTTTTCAACGAAACCGCCTACTGTCTGGGCGTCGAGAAGCTGCTCGGGATAACCGATGAGATCCCCGAACGCGTCAGCATCATCCGGGTGATGATGATGGAGCTCAACAGGATCTCCTCGCACTTGGTCGCGCTGGCGACCGGCGGCATGGAGTTGGGCGCGATGACGCCGATGTTCGTCGGCTTCAACGGTCGCGAGATCATCCTGTCGCTCTTCGAGTCGATCACCGGACTGCGGATGAACAGTGCCTACATCCGGCCCGGGGGCGTCGCGCAGGACCTGCCGCCCGACGCGAAGACCGAGATATCCGCTGCCCTCAAAAAGCTGAAGGTCGTGCTGCGCGAGATGGGCGACCTGCTCAACGAGAGCGCCATCTGGAAGGCGCGCACCAAGGACGTCGGTTACCTGGACCTGACCGGCTGTATGGCGTTGGGAATCACCGGCCCGTGTCTACGATCCACCGGACTGCCACACGACCTGCGCCGCAGCGAGCCCTACTGCGGATACGAAAACTACGAGTTCGACGTGATCACCGACGACGGTTGTGATGCCTACGGCCGCTACATCATTCGCGTCAAGGAGATGTCGGAGTCGGTGAAGATCGTCGAGCAGTGTCTGGACAAGTTGCAGCCGGGCCCGACCATGGTAGAGAACCGCAAGATCGCCTGGCCGGCTGATCTGAAAGTCGGCCCGGACGGACTGGGCAACTCGCCGGAGCACATCGCCAAGATCATGAGCGGCTCGATGGAATCGCTGATCCACCACTTCAAGCTGGTCACCGAGGGCATCCGGGTGCCGGCCGGGCAGGTCTACGTCGCCGTCGAGTCGCCGCGGGGCGAGCTGGGTGTGCACATGGTCAGCGACGGCGGCACCCGGCCGTATCGAGTGCATTACCGGGATCCATCGTTCACCAACCTGCAGGCCGTCGCCGCGATGTGCGAGGGCGGCATGGTCGCCGACGTGATCACCGCGGTGGCCAGCATCGACCCCGTCATGGGCGGGGTGGACCGATGACCGCGGCGCAGACTTCCGGTGCCGGCAGTAACGGCGAGCGGGTGTTCATCCGGCTCGGTCCCCCGCCCGAGGAGCCGGGCCAGTTCGTCACCGACGGCGCACCGCAGGCGTATGCGGCCGACGTCCAGGCGCGGTTGGAGTTGGACGCCAAAGAGATCATCGGCCGCTACCCCAGTCCGCGCTCAGCTCTGCTGCCGCTGCTGCACCTGGTGCAGTCCGAGGACGGCTACGTGACACCGGCCGGAGTGGAGTTCTGCGGCGAGCAGCTCGAGTTGACCGGCGCCGAAGTCGCCGCTGTCGCAAGCTTTTACAGCATGTACCGGCGCGGACCCACCGGCGATTACCTGGTCGGTGTCTGCACCAACACGCTGTGCGCGGTGATGGGCGGCGATGCCATCTTCGACTCGCTCAAGGAGCATCTGGGCATCGGCAATGACCAGACCACGTCGGACGGATCGGTCACCCTGCAACACATCGAGTGCAACGCCGCGTGCGACTACGCACCGGTGGTGATGGTCAACTGGGAATTCTTCGACAACCAGACCCCGGAGTCGGCGCGCACGCTCGTCGACGGCCTGCGCTCCGGACAACTCCCGGCGCCCTCGCGCGGCGCGCCGTTGTGCAAGTTCAAGGAGACCGAGCGGATCCTGGCCGGTTTCCCCGACCCGCGGCCAGACGTTGGTCAGGGCGGGGCCGGTGCGGCCACGCTGGCCGGGCTGCGGGTAGCCAAGGAGCGCAACATGACGGCGCCGACACCCGACAGTTCAGCGGAAGGTCATTAATGGGGTCACCAACACCACTGGCTCCGGTGCTGAGCCGCTTCTGGGACGACCCCAAGTCCTGGACGCTGGAAACCTATCGCCGCAACGACGGCTATCGCGCGCTACAGAAGGCCCTCGAGATAGGCCCCGACGCGGTGATCACCGCCGTCAAGGATTCCGGTCTGCGCGGCCGCGGCGGCGCAGGTTTCTCGACCGGGACGAAGTGGTCGTTCATCCCGCAGGGCGACAGCGGTCCGGCCGCCAAACCGCACTACCTGGTGGTCAACGCCGACGAGTCGGAACCTGGTACGTGCAAAGATATTCCGCTGATGCTGGCCACCCCGCACGTTTTGGTCGAAGGGGTGATCATCGCGTCGTACGCGATCCGGGCCAGCCACGCCTTCATCTATGTGCGCGGTGAAGTGCTGCCCGTGCTGCGACGCTTGCAGAACGCGGTGGCCGAGGCGTATGCCAACGGCTATCTGGGCCGCGACATCGCCGGCTCGGGCTACGACCTGGAGTTGGTGGTGCACGCCGGCGCCGGCGCCTACATCTGCGGCGAGGAGACCGCGCTGCTCGATTCGCTGGAGGGCCGCCGAGGCCAGCCGCGACTGCGTCCGCCATTCCCCGCGGTCGCCGGCCTGTACGGCTGCCCGACCGTGATCAACAATGTCGAGACCATCGCCAGCGTTCCGCCGATCATCCTCAACGGCGTGGACTGGTTCCGATCGATGGGAACCGAGAAATCGCCCGGCTTCACGTTGTATTCGCTGTCGGGGCACGTGACCCACCCGGGCCAGTACGAAGCGCCGCTGGGTATCACGCTGCGAGAGCTGCTCGACTACGCCGGCGGCGTGCGGGCCGGACACCAGCTGAAGTTCTGGACACCCGGTGGTTCGTCGACCCCCCTTCTCACCGACGAGCACCTCGACGTGCCGTTGGACTACGAAGGCGTCGGGGGCGTCGGCTCGATGTTGGGTACCAAGGCGTTGGAGATCTTCGACGAGACGACGTGCGTGGTACGCGCGGTCGGACGGTGGACCGACTTCTACCGGCACGAGTCCTGCGGCAAGTGCACGCCGTGCCGGGAGGGCACGTTCTGGCTGAGTCAGATCTACGAGCGGCTGGAATCGGGTCACGGCACCCCCGAGGACCTGGACAAACTGCTGGACATCGCCGACGCAATTCTCGGTAAGTCGTTCTGCGCCTTGGGCGATGGCGCGGCAAGCCCGGTCGCGTCCTCGATCCAATTCTTCCGCGACGAATATGTCGCGCATGTCGAGGGCGGCGGCTGTCCGTTCGACCCCACGTTGTCGATCCTCGCGCCGAACGGAGCCTCATGACACAGACGGCTGACACCGGGAAGAAGGTTACCCAGCCAGAGCTGGTGACGTTGACCATCGACGACACCGAAATAAGCGTGCCCAAAGGCACTTTGGTGATCCGGGCCGCTGAATTGATCGGCGTGCAGATTCCCCGGTTCTGTGACCACCCGTTGCTGGATCCGGTCGGCGCGTGTCGCCAGTGTCTGGTGGAGGTCGAAGGCCAGCGCAAACCGATGGCGTCGTGCACGATTCCGGTCGCCGCTGACATGGTGGTGCGCACTCAGTTCAGCTCCGAAGCCGCCGACAAGGCGCAGCACGGGGTGATGGAGCTGCTGCTGATCAACCACCCGCTGGACTGTCCGATGTGCGACAAGGGCGGCGAGTGTCCGCTGCAAAACCAGGCCATGTCCAACGGTCGCCCGGACTCCCGGTTCCACGACGTCAAACGCACATTCACCAAGCCGATCAACATCTCCTCGCAAGTTCTGCTGGACCGTGAGCGCTGCATCCTGTGCGCACGTTGCACCCGGTTCTCCGAACAGATCGCCGGCGACCCGTTCATCGAAATGCTCGAGCGCGGCGCGCTGCAACAGGTCGGCATCTACGCCAACGAGCCGTTCGAGTCGTACTTCTCCGGCAACGCCGTGCAAATCTGCCCGGTCGGGGCGCTGACCGGCACCGCCTACCGGTTCCGGGCCCGGCCGTACGACCTCGTCTCCAGCCCGAGTGTGTGTGAGCACTGCGCGTCGGGATGCGCCCAGCGCACCGACCACCGACGCGGCAAGGTGCTGCGCCGACTGGCCGGCGATGAGCCTGAGATCAACGAGGAATGGAACTGCGACAAGGGTCGGTGGGCGTTCAAATACGCCACGCAGGGTGACCGGATCACCACTCCCCTGGTCCGTGACAGCAGTGACCCCAGCGGCCCTTTGGTCCCGGCGTCGTGGCCGCATGCGGTGGCCGTGGCGATCGAGGGGCTCACCTCGGCGGCCGGCGGCGCAGGTGTGCTGCCGGGCGGCCGGCTGACTGTCGAAGACGCGTACGCCTACTCCAAGTTCGCCCGAATCGTGTTAGGCAGCAACGACATCGACTTCCGCGCTCGCCCGCACTCCAGCGAGGAGACGCAGTTCCTGGCGGCCCGGGTCGCCGGCACGTCGATCACCACAAGCTACTCCGATCTGGAGTCGGCGCCGGTGGTCTTGCTCGCCGGCTTCGAGCCGGAAGAAGAGTCGCCGATCGTGTACCTGCGACTGCGCAAGGCCGCCCGCAAGCATGGGCTGGCGGTGCACGCGGTGGCACCTTTCGCCAGCAACGGCCTGAAGAAGGTTGGCGGCACGCTGATTCAGACCGCGCCCGGCGCCGAAGCCGCCGCGTTGGACGGCCTCGCCGGCGGCGAACTCGGTGAGCTGCTAGCTAAGCCCGGGGCGATCATCGTCGTCGGCGAACGGCTGGCCGGGGTGCCCGGCGGATTGTCCGCCGCGGCCCGGCTCGCCGACACCACCGGCGCGAAACTCGCGTGGGTGCCACGCCGCGCCGGTGAACGGGGTGCGCTCGAGGCCGGCGCGCTGCCGGGATTGCTGCCCGGCGGCCGGCCACTGAGCGATGAGAACGCCCGCGCTCAAGTGTCTGCGGCCTGGCACGTCTCCGAATTGCCTGCCGCCGAGGGACGTGACGCTGACGCGATCCTGGCCGCGGCCGCCGACGGCACGCTGGGAGCGTTGCTGGTCGGCGGCGTCGAACCCGATGACTTCGCCGATCCTGACGCGGTACTGGCCGCCCTGGACGCCGCCGGCTTCGTGGTGAGCCTGGAGCTGCGGCACAGCGCTGTGACCGAACGTGCAGATGTGGTGTTCCCGATCGCGCCTGCTGCGGAGAAGTCGGGGACCTATGTCAACTGGGAGGGCCGGGGGCGCAGCTTCTCGGGCGCACTTCCCCCCGCCGCCTTACCGGACCTTCGCGTACTCGACACCCTGGCCGACGAGCTGGGTATCGACCTCGGCTTTCCGACCGTGGCGGCGGCGCTGGCCGAAGTGAACGCGTTGGGCACCTGGGACGGCACTGCCGCCGCCGCGCCGACCGTCGCCGCAGCCGCCGCACCCAAGCCGGGTGCCGGGGAGGCCGTGTTGGCGAGCTGGCGGCTGCTGCTCGACGACGGGCGGCTACAAGACGGCGAGCCACACCTGGCCGGCACCGCACGCGCGCCAGTAGCGCGGCTGTCGGCCGAGACGGCGAACGCGATCGGCGCCGCGGACGGCGACAACATCACCGTCAGCACCGCACGCGGCGAGATCACCCTGCCGTTGGCGATCACCGAGATGCCCGAACACGTGGTGTGGCTGCCGCTGAACTCGCCGGGCTCCGCGGTGCATCGGCAGCTGGGCGTCACGCCCGGCGCCGTGGTCAAGATTGGAGCGGCGACCAAATGACCGGCTTCGGAAACGACATCTGGTGGCTGATCCTGGCCAAAGCGCTCATCGTCTTCGTGTTCCTCGTGCTGACCGTGTTGATCGCGATCCTTGCCGAACGCAAGATCCTGGGCCGGATGCAGCTGCGCTGGGGACCCAACCGGGTCGGCCCGCGTGGCTATCTGCAGAGCCTGGCCGACGGCATCAAGCTGGCGCTGAAGGAGCCGATCATCCCGTTCGGCGTCGAAAAGCCGCTGTTCTTGCTGGCACCAGCCATTTCGACGATTCCCGCGATCACGGCCTTCGTGTTCATTCCGTTCGGGCCGCAGGTCTCCGTCTTCGGTCACTGGACGGCGCTGCAAATGACCGACCTGCCGGTGGCAGTGCTGTTCATCCTTGCGCTGTCCTCGATCGGGGTCTACGGCATCGTGCTGGCGGGGTGGTCGTCGGGCTCGACCTATCCGCTGCTGGGCGGGGTGCGCTCCACCGCGCAGGTGATCTCCTACGAGGTCGCTATGGGGTTGTCGTTCGCCACTGTGTTCCTCTATGCCGGAACCATGTCCACGTCGCAGATCGTGTCGGCACAGGACCGGGTCTGGTACATCTTTCTGTTGCTGCCGTCGTTCTGCACGTACCTGGTGTCCATGGTCGGGGAGACCAACCGGGCGCCGTTCGACCTGCCCGAGGCTGAAGGCGAGTTGGTCGCCGGTTTCCACACCGAGTACTCGTCACTGAACTTCGCGCTGTTCTACCTGGCCGAGTACATCAACATGACCACGGTGTCGGCGTTGGCCGCGACGCTGTTCCTGGGCGGCTGGCACGCGCCGTGGCCGCTAGACCTCTGGGCCGGCGCCAACAGCGGCTGGTGGCCGGTGCTCTGGTTCACGGCCAAGGTGTGGGTCTTCCTGTTCCTGTACATCTGGCTGCGGGGCACGCTTCCGCGGCTGCGGTACGACCAGTTCATGGCGCTGGGCTGGAAGATCCTCATCCCGATATCGCTGGTCTGGGCGCTGATCGCGGCCGCGATCCGCACTCTGCGCGACCAGGGTTACCCGCATTGGACGTCGGTACTGGTCGGCGCCAGCATCGTCGTCACCCTCGCGCTGCTCTATCTGCTGCAACGACCGTTCAGCAAGAGAGTCCTCAACAAGCATCGACGTAAAGACCAGGCGGAGGTACCGCGTTTCGAGTCGGCATTCCCCACGCCGCCGCTGCCCGGCCAGCCACTGGCGTCGGCGACCAAGGAGGCTTCCAATGGCTAAATTCCTCAGTTCCCTCGCCGGCTTCGGCGTGACATTCGGGTCGATGTTCAAGCGTCCCGTCACCGAGATGTACCCGGAGAATCCCGGTCCGGTGGCGCCGCGGTATCACGGCCGCCACCAGCTCAATCGCTACGACGACGGCCTGGAGAAGTGCATCGGCTGCGAACTGTGTGCATGGGCGTGCCCGGCCGACGCGATCTACGTCGAGGGCGCCGACAACACCGAGGAGCAGCGTTTCTCGCCGGGCGAACGCTATGGCCGGGTCTACCAGATCAACTATCTGCGCTGCATCGGATGCGGGCTGTGCGTCGAAGCCTGCCCGACCCGCTCGCTGACGATGACCAACCACTACGAGATGGCCGACGACAATCGCGCCGATCTGATTCTGGAAAAACACCAGCTGCTGGCTCCGCTGCTGGAGGGCATGACCCCGGCACCGCACCCCAGGGCCGAAGGCTCCACCGACGCGGACTATTACCGCGGCAACATCACCGCAGAAGGTCTGCGCAACATACCGATTTCGGACGTCACGCAGTGATCACTTCGATGACCACGGTGCTGGCCGCTGACGTCCTCACCCGCACGTCCACCGGTGAAGCGGTGACGTTCTGGCTGCTGGCAGCGCTGGCGCTGGCCGGAGCGCTGGGCGTGGTGACGGCCGCCAACGCGGTCTACAGCGCGATGTCCCTGGCGATCACGATGATCGTGCTGGCGGTGTTCTACATGATCGAAGACGCCGTCTTCCTGGGCGTGGTGCAGATCGTGGTCTACACCGGCGCCGTGATGATGCTGTTCCTGTTCGTGCTGATGCTGATCGGTGTGGACTCTGCCGAGTCGCTGGTGGAGACGTTGCGCGGGCAGCGGGTCGCCACCGTGGTGGCCGGTCTGGGCTTCGGCATCGTGCTCATCGCGGGCATCGGCAATGCCGCCACCCACGGGTTCGCCGGGCTGACGCAGGCAAACGCCGGCGGCAACGTGCAGGGTCTGGCGGCGCTGATCTTCTCCCGGTACCTCTGGGCTTTCGAGCTGACCAGCGCGCTGCTGATCACCGCGGCCATCGGGGCGATGATCCTGGCGCACCGGGAGCGCTTCGAGCACCGCAAGACGCAGCGCGAGTTGTCGATCGAGCGATTCCAAGTCGGTGGCCACCCGAATATGCAACCCGGTCCCGGCGTCTACGCGCGGCACAACGCAGTCGACACCGCCGCGCGGCTTCCCGACGGCTCGTTCTCCCGGTTGTCGGTGCCGGCGGCTTTGGAAATTCGGACGTATGAGGATCGGGACGTGCCGGCCGGTAGTGGTGCCAACGGTTCTCAGAACGGTGCTTCATGAATCCGCAGAATTATCTCTACCTCTCCGCGCTGCTGTTCACCATCGGCGCCGCCGGTGTGCTGTTACGGCGCAACGCCATCGTGATGTTCATGTGCGTCGAGCTGATGCTCAACGCGGTGAACCTGGCCTTCGTCACCTTCTCCCGGCTGCACGGTCACCTCGACGGTCAGATGGTGGCCTTCTTCACGATGGTCGTCGCCGCCTGCGAGGTGGTGATCGGCCTGGCCATCATCATGACGATTTACCGTGCCCGCAAGTCGGCTTCGGTCGACGATGCCAACCTGCTCAAAGGTTAAGGCTGGAGTTCGATGACACATTTGACTTGGCTGCTGGTCGCGTTGCCCGCAGCCGGCGCTGTGATACTGCTGCTCGGCGGCAGGCGTACCGATCCCTGGGGACACCTGCTGGGCTGCGCGACGGCGCTGGCGTCGTTCGGTGTCGGCCTGACGCTGCTGGCCGACCTGCTCGGCCGGCACGGCGATGCCCGGACCATCATCCAGAACTTGTTCACCTGGGTGCCGGTGGGCGGCCTGCAGGTCGACTTCGGTCTGCAGATCGACCAGTTGTCGATCTGCTTCGTGCTGTTGATCACCGGTGTCGGATCACTGATCCACATCTACTCGGTCGCCTACATGGCCGACGATCCCGATCGCCGACGCTTCTTCGCTTACCTCAACCTGTTCCTGGCGGCGATGTTGCTGCTGGTGGTGGCCGACAACTACCTGGGCCTCTACGCCGGCTGGGAAGGCGTGGGCCTGGCGTCCTACCTGCTGATCGGGTTCTGGTATCACAAGCCGACCGCGGCCACCGCGGCCAAGAAGGCATTCGTGATGAACCGGGTCGGCGACGCCGGCTTGGCGCTGGCCATCTTCGTCATCTTCGCCAACTTCGGCACGCTGTCCTACTCCGGGGTGTTCGGGCAGGCGGCCGGCGCCAGCCACGCCGCGCTGACCTGGATCGGGCTGCTGCTGCTGTCGGGCGCGTGCGCCAAGTCTGCGCAGGTTCCGCTGCAGGCCTGGCTGGGTGACGCGATGGAGGGCCCCACCCCGGTCTCCGCGTTGATCCACGCCGCGACCATGGTGACCGCCGGCGTGTATCTGATCGTGCGATCCAACCCGCTGTACAGCCTGTCTCCGGACGCCCGACTCGGCGTGATCATCGTCGGGGCGGTCACGCTG
>Ga0302326_10012441_pt1 | contig 18150 bp, 10 predicted proteins | sample Palsa_T0_3_FD_202264 | JGI IMG/M metagenome (GOLD analysis project Ga0302326, IMG submission 202264) | Peat permafrost microbial communities from Stordalen Mire near Abisko, Sweden - Palsa_T0_3 | ecosystem: Environmental > Terrestrial > Soil > Palsa > Peat permafrost | place: Sweden: Abisko...
ACCTCCCATCTTCCTGCCATACTCCGCGGGAATGCCGGCGGTATAAATCTTGAGGGATTCGACGTCTTCGGCTTCGGCAGCCTCCGGGCCGAAGCTTGGCGAACGGTTGTCGGTGAGCGGAATCCCGTTGACAACAAACTGGGTCTGATATTCCGAACCGCGCGGGTGAAGGACCGCATTGCCTTCATAGAGCCACCCCGGTTGAGAGTTCACCAGGTCCTGCAGGGAGCGGCCGGGCAACGCGGTCAAACGGTTCTGAATCGCCTCCGAACCTATCTGATTGACTGAGCCTGGGCGATACGGATCGATCAATGTGTTGGTATCAGTGACCTTCACCGACTCGGAAACTGTAGCCACTTGCAACCGAATCGTGCGATCCAACGGCAGCGCAGAGCGTATGTCAACCGGCTCGGAAACCTCCGCGAAGCCTTTCGCTTGAATCTGGAGCTGGTAGATTCCATAGGGCAGGCGCCTGGCGTCCACGTTCCCCCGCTCGTCCGTGACGAATGTCTGTCGATACTGGTTGCCCCGGCTGACGAGGTCAACCGTGGCCTTCACGCCCGATCCCGCGGGATCGGCGACCGTTAAACGCAATTCCCCGGTATTGCTTTGGGCAAACATGGGAGTCGCGCACACCAGCACTAACGCTGGAAGGAAGGAGTAAATTGGCCGCATACCTGTATATTCCCTATCGGCCTCTTTTGTTCAGACTTTTATATGGCAAAGTGCAAGAGCAATCTCGTCAAAGATATTTGCTAAAGTGGTATCAACTTGGCGTCTATGGGCAGTTCGACAATTTTATGGATACTCCTACAAATGATGCGACGTTGGAACTGTGTCTGCCCGCGAACGCGGCTTCAACTCCGCATCGAGAGGCCGATCCTGAGAGCGTGGTCATTCATCTCTTCGACCAGCATCAGGCGCGGTTGGCACACTACATCCTTGGCTTCGGCTTGCCGCTGCATGATGCCGAAGATATTGTTCAGGAGACCTTTCTTTCCCTTTTCCACCATCTTCGCCGCGGACGCCCACGCTGGAACCTGAGTGGCTGGCTGTTTCGTGTCGCGCATAATCTGGCATTGAAGCGGAGACGGGTCAGCCAGACTATTGAGAACGGACTCGATCACGAAGCGCTACTGTCGGCGCATCGGGACCGGCGGCACGATGCCGAAGAACACGTCATATTCACGCAGACGCAACGGCAGCTGCGAGCGGTGTTCGACGCGCTTCCTGAAATCGACCGGCAATGCCTGCAACTTCGCGCCGAAGGACTGAAATACCGCGAAATCGCACGGGTCCTCGGAGTGTCCCTCGGCGCGGTATCCATGTCGCTGTCTCGTTCCCTGGCGCGGATGACTCGCGCTACCGGTGGTGAGTGACATGCCGCAGCAAACCGCGCTGAATTCGATCACGCACCCGACCGATGAAGAGTTGCTGCTTTTTGCCGAATGCGAGTGTTCGGCACGACAGGCCGCAAGAATTCGCGAACATCTTGTCCATTGCTATGCGTGCCGCTCAAACCTCGTAATCCTCGAAGGCACATTGGCGGAATTCGTCGACCTGCACAGGCGGGACATCGATTCCCAAGAACGATTGCCGCCTGAATTCCGCACCAGTCTTCAAAACAAATTGAACGAAGCCGCAAGCCAGCCGCCAACACCGCGATTCACCCCGCGGACGGACTTTATCGGTCGGCAGTTGGCGTGCGCTTGCGCTGCTCTCTTGATCGTAATCGGTGGTGCCTGGATTTTACGCGATGCCACAAAGAGGGCTTTTGATCGAGGCACAGCGACGAGTCAGGTCAACGCTCTTCCACGCAAGCGGCTCACGCCGGGGGCTACCCGCCCGGTTCGGCTCGACGATGTTTGTGGAGCTGCGGCGAGCCAAGGCCCGACTGGCGTCGACAACTCGCTGGCCGAAGCAGTCTTCGCGGAATATGGGCTTCCAGCTTCAGCTCGGGGGTCTTATGAATTGGATTATCTGATTACTCCTGAGCTCGGCGGGGCCACGGACATTCGCAATCTCTGGCCGGAACCGTATTCCTCGACCTCGTGGAACGCCCATGTCAAGGACGAGTTGGAGGACCATCTCCACGAAATGGTTTGCCAAGGCAAAATGCCGCTCGAGACAGCACAAGCCGAAATTGCTTCGGATTGGATCGCCGCTTACAAGCGACATTTCCATACCGACACTCCACTGTCGAACACGGCGTCTTTTTCTTCGGGAATGGCGCCGAAGAAGTTGCCGAACACTTGAGGAACCAAACCTAACGCATTTCTCCTGTTGCCATGCACTCTCTACAGGAGAAAATGCGTTAGCTGGTAACGATGTTGAGAAAATTTCCGGGGCGAACTTGTGCGCCAGGAAACACCAGCTCGAGGTTCTTCGCCCCAAGAGTCTCGTAAGCAGCTTCCCCAAGAACCTGGCGGAAATCGGTGGTAATCGCAAGATCGCGGCCTTCGTGGAGATGTTCATCGGAAAGGCCCGGCCACTTGCCGTAGACTTTTCCGCCTTTCACCGGACCGCCAAGCACAAACATGACATTCGCGTGGCCGTGGTCGGTACCGGCGGTGCCGTTCTGACGGGCAGTGCGCCCAAACTCCGACATGGTCACCATGACAACGTCCTGGGATTGATCGCCCATATCTGCCCAAAACGCGGCGATTCCTTCGCTGAACTCCTTCAAGCGATTGGCGAGCTGTCCGGTTGCATTTCCCTGATTCTGATGGGTATCCCAGCCGCCGATGTCAGCGAAAGCAGCTTCGACGCCGAGGTTAGCTTTGAGCAGTTGTGCAACCTGCATCATGCTGTCGCCGAATGCGCCTTTAGGATAGTTCGCCCCGGCTGCGGGGACATATTTGCCGGGGTCAGTTGACTTAAGCATCTTGACCGCTTCGAAGGTTTCTGTTGCCGTACCGTGGAGAACGGTATTGACGGCGTCACCATACATGGCTTCAAAGCTGGCGCTGGCCGGCTGGGCGGCTGGATTCTTACCGCCAACATTGAAATCCTGGACGTTTCCGACGGCAACGGCAGGGACCAGCCCCTGCAACGTCCGCGGCAGTTCGGTACCCATCGCAATAGCTCTGAAAGCCGAGGCATGGTGCTTCGCGTGGACGGCAGCGTCTTTGGCGCGAAGAGCGCGGTTGAGCCAGCCGTCCGGGGTCGCTTTAACGCCCGGAGTGCCGCTTTCCATGAAGTCCTGCGCATCGAAATGGGAGCGGGATTCGTCCGGCGATCCGGCCGCGTGAACGATAGCCAGATGCCCCTGATCCCAAAGTGGCTTGAGCGGCTGCATGGCAGGATGGAGGCCAAAAAAGCCATTCAAATCGATGACCTGACTCTGCTGGATCGCGATCGTGGGCCGCATCTGGTAGTACGCAGGCTCCGCATAGGGAATTACGACGTTGAGGCCGTCGGCTGCGCCACGTTGAAAGAGGACAACCAGCCGCTTGCCGCTGGCCTGCGCCGAGGTCGCCTGGGCGAGGACAGAACGAGTGAGGAAGCTGGGGATTACGGAGGTGCCGACTACGGCCATCGCTCCGCCCCGCATGAACGCCCGCCTGGTAATTGGCATGTCGCTGAGACTCCCGCCGTGAGTGTATCGGACACATATGCAGACGCGCTATGGCAGAGGAAGTTGCGGAAAGCTACCTGGCAAAGCACTTGGCGGGTCCGGTTCGTGACAACAATCGTTTAATCGGAACGCAGCGCCTGCACCGGATCGATCTCGGCGGCGCGGCGCGCCGGCAGATACGAAGCGGCCAAGGCCGTCATCAACAGGACAACCGCAACCATCGCAAAGACGGAAAGATCGATGGCTTTTACCCCGTACAAAGTGCTTTGCATCGTCCGACCCACCAGCAGCGCGCCGCCCAAGCCAATTCCCAGGCCAACTAATGCCATCAACGCGCCTTCGCGTACGATCAACCCGATGACATTGCCGCGGCCCGCGCCGAGGGCAATCCGCATGCCAATCTCCCGCGTGCGCTGCGAAACCGCAAAAGCCATTACGCCATAAATGCCGACGGCCGCCAACAACAAGGCCACTGCGGCAAAGCTGGCAAACAAGAACATCGTAAATTTGTCCTCGGCCAGAGACTCGTCCTTGATCTGGTCCATCGTCCGAACGCTCGCCAGCGCAAGCTGCGGGTCAACCGAATGGATAGCCGCGGCAATCGTCTTTGTCATCGTTGCGGGGTCTTCTTCCGTCAGGACCCCAATATTGACCGCCGGCGAGAGCGACTGCGCGAACGGGACCTTGACCTCGGGAGAGTCTTCTCGAAATCCTCCATAGCGAACATTATGGAAGACGCCCACGATCTGCCACTCCTGCGCCGGTCCGAGCTTCGGCACTCCCGGAATGATCTCCTCGATACTGAGTCGTTGCTTGAGCGGATCGAGACCCTTCAGGAAGCGCCGCGCAAATTCCTCGTTCACCATCACCACGCGAACGCTGCCCGCGTTGTCCTGGCCGTTGAATTCCCTCCCCCTGATTACCTGAATGCCGAAGGTCCGGAAGTAATCCGGGGTCACCGAGTCGAAGCCGGTGTCGGGGCGTTGCGACGGATCGGCATAAGCGGGACCGCCAACCACGCTGAACGGCATTCCGTCGCTGTGATAGCGCAGTGGCAGGCCGGTGACTACCGCGGCATGAGATACACCTGCGACCGATTGCACCGAGCCCAGTATTTGCCGGTAATAGCTTTCCATCTCGTCCGGCGTCTTGAACCGCGTCGTCGGCTGCGAAAGGTTGAACGTCAGGACATGATCGGTGCGGACGCCAAGATCGACTCGAGTCAGGTTCCAGAAACTTTGCATCGCCAACCCAGTGCCAGCGAGCAACGACAAAGCCAGGGCGAATTCGCCCATAATGAGGAAGCGCCGCAGCTTCTGGCTCCCACCGCCGGTGCCCGACCGGCCGCCATCCTTCATCGACTCGGCGGGATCGACCCGCGAGGCGTACCAGGCGGGCGCGTAGCCAAACAGCAGTCCGGCAACGGTGGTTACCGCCAGCGCGACCATCAGGACATGGAAGTCGAGATGGAAATTGGCTTCGGAGGGCATCATCCCCTCGGGTACGATCGCCAGGATGCCGCGCAGCAGCACCGTCCCCAATCCCACGCCCAGCAAGCCGCCAATCACTGCGAGAAGCAGGCTCTCGGTCAGCGATTGGCCGAAAATCCGCCTGGGCGAGGCCCCGAGCGAACCTCGAATCGCAATCTCGCGCTGCCGCGAAGCCCCCTTGGCCAACAGCAGATTGGCGATATTCACACAGGTAATCAGCAGCACGAAGCCGACCGCGCCCAGCAGAAACCAGAGGTTGCGAATTCGATCCGGAGGAAGAAAATCGTTTTTCAGCGGATCCACCTTGACGCCCCAGCCTTGGTTGGAGACCGGATGAGCGGCGGCAATACGGAGGGCGACCGCGTCCATGTCCGCCTGCGCCTGTTGCAGCGTAACGCCGGGCTTCAAACGGCCCATCGTCAGCAGCCAGTGGTAGTCGTGGTTGATTTGCTCGGGCGTAAACGCCAGCGGGACGGCCAGCTCAAAGTCCATGCGGTCGGCAATGCCCGGCGCCAGCACCCCCACTACCGTGTGCGGCGTGCCATCGATCTGCATGGATTGCCCGACGATTCCACGGTCCGCGCCCAAGCGGTTCCACAGTTTATAGGTAAGGATCACGGCATGGTCTCTTCCGGGCACCTCCTCTTCGGGAAGAAAATCGCGCCCCATCAGGAACGGCATCCCCTGCAACCGAAACCATCCCGGCGATGCTTGCTGGCCGTCGACCTCCTCCGGCCGATCATGGGTCGAGAGGTTGAATCTGCCTCCGGTCCACGCCGCAAGTTGCTGAAAGGAATGACTCTGCTGCCGCCAGTCGAGAAAATCTCCGGCCGACATTCCATTGCGGTGCCCACCCACCAGCGACCACACGATCACCAGCTGGTCCGGTTCAGGATAAGGCAACGGGGCAAGGAGAGTGGCGTAGACGACAGTGTAGATGGCGGTGGTTGCACCGATGCCGAGAGCGAGAGTTACAAGCACCGCCGCCGTCAGGCCGGGATTCTTGCGCATCGTTCGCAGACTGTAATGCAGATTTCGGAGTAGTGTTCGCACGCACACCTCGTTGGGCCGGAAATCTCACGCTTTGTGAGGGACGGCTATGATTGACGGGCAATTTCAACGCCACATTGATGAGCCCGGAAAACGTTGCAATGACTAAGGTTTGCGACCCGGGAGATTTATCGACGTGTCCAGGATTGAAAAATCTGTGTGCGTATTCGGACGCATTGTCAATATACAGGGCCGCGACCTTGACGCCCGGCGACTGGCTGCTCGACTAACTTCCCTGGACGAAGAAGCCGAGGCGAGTTACCGCCACCTCATTCTCTTTTCGGAACTCCAAGCGCGATTTCCTGGAACGCCACTTGATTAGCTGCGGAAGAGGTTCGGCCTGACAGTAGAGTTGCGAAAGGCACCTTCAACGAGGCTTCACAGATGTGCGATTGGCTTGCAAGGGGAATGGTCAAGGTTGCCAAACGCAACAACGGCCCTGCTCTAACAGGGCCGCCATCTTTCGTTGAAAGGAGGAGAAGACATGTTCCGAGTCAATATGCGCTTCAACCTGGCAGTTCATCTACCCTTGCGGTGGATTGCTGCTTTGTTCTACCTCTTCAGGTAGAACAGTTATACGCTTTCGGCGGTGTGACGCCCGCCGAAAGACTATTTCAGTATATGCTCAGTGCCGGATTTGGGAAGAAAGATGGCGGGACCAACCAGTTTGGCCCGATTGTGGGTATCGAAATGGGAATCGCTTGGTACCCAATGTCCGGTTTCAGTACTCGGCGAGCTGGGTGATCGCCCGGTACAAATCCTCCGGTTGCGGAAGAATCGCGTCCTCCAGAATCGGCTGGTAAGCCACAAAAGTATCCATCGCCGCGACCCGCTTCACTGGGGCGTCGAGATCGTCGAAAAGCTCGTCGGCGATTCTTGCGGCAATCTCCGCGCCATAACCCCAGCTGAGCATGTCTTCGTGGGCGATGATAACGCGGCTGGTTTTGCGGACGGAGGTTGCGATCGCGTCCCAGTCATAGGGGCTGAGAGTGCGAAGGTCGATGACTTCGGTTTCGATTCCCTGTTCGCGATGGGCCTTTTGTGCCGCCTGAAGCGCTCTCGGAACGACCGCGCCGTAGGTGATCAAAGTAATATCGGTGCCTGTCCGAACGATCTTCGCCTTCCCAAAAGGAATGGCAAAGTCGGCCCCGGGATATGGCGCACGGCCGAACGTCTCGCGATAGAGCCGCTTATGTTCGAAGAACAATACCGGATCGTCGCAACGGATCGCGGTCCGCAGAAGCCCGTTGGCGTCGAGCGAGTTAGATGGATAGACAACCCGAACACCCGGCGTGTGGGTGAAGATGCTTTCTCCGCACTGGGAGTGATAGATCGAGCCGCCGGTAAGATAGCCGCCAATCGCGACGCGCACCACCACTGGTGAAGAATATGTTCCATTCGAACGCCAGCGAAGTAGGCTCAATTCGTTGCGAAGCTGATGCATCGCCGGCCAAATGTAGTCGAAGAATTGGATTTCCACGACTGGCTTCATGCCGCGGGTGGCATAGCCGATGGCCCGGCCAACAATATTTGCCTCGGCGAGCGGTGAATTGAAGACGCGGTCAGCGCCAAATTCGGCTTGCAGGCCGGCAGTGAGCTTGAAAACGCCACCTTTGCCTTTAACTTTGCCGGCCTCAAGATATTTTTCGCGACTGCAGTCGGCGACGTCTTCGCCGAAGATGACCATGCGGGGGTCGCGGCGGAGTTCGTCACTGAGGCAGCAGTTGATGAGATCGGCCATGGTGCGGTCTTGCTTGTCGGCGCTGAGGGCCGGCTTGGTTTCGATGTTTGGGCTCGTTGGATCGAGGTCTTCGGAGTAGACGTGTTTGCAGATGGAGGATATCTCCGGCAATGGCGACCGCAGCGCTCGCTCCGCTGCGAGCCGGACTTCTTCGTCGACCTGCTTTTCGAGACGGGTGATTCCAGCCTCATCGAGGATGCCCTCGCGTAGCAACCGCATCTGGAATTTAGGCAGCGGATCGCGCAGCGAATCGGCTTCGAGTTCGCTGGCTGGACGATACAGTTTGTCATCGTCCGAAAGGGAGTGCGAGTACGGTCGGACGACGTGGCCATGCACCAGCGCAGGACCGTTGCCAGAACGGCACCAGGCGACGGCCGCCTGAAAGGCTTCGTAGCTGGTTACCGGATCGGTGCCGTCGATCTCGGCGAAATGGAAGTTGGGGAAATTCGCCACCAGCCGGGAGATGTTGCCGCCGGGAGTATTGACCTCGACCGGCACAGATATGGCGTATTCGTTGTCTTCGACAACGAACAGTACCGGCAACTTGGCGTTGGAGGCGGTGTTAAGCGATTCCCAAAACTCGCCCTGGCTGGTCGCGCCCTCGCCGAGCGAGACGTAGACCACTTCGTCGCCGTGAAACTCGACGTTCTTGAATTGGCGATAATCGCCTTCGGCTTTGGCCAGCGCTTCGGGATGCCGGGCGAAGTATCGACCGGCCTCGGCGCACCCAACTGCCTGCAGGCATTGAGTGGTGGTCGAGGACGATTGCGAGACGATGTGGAGCAGAGGGCTGCTCCAGTGCGACGGCATCTGACGACCGCCGCTGGAGGGATCGGCGGCCGCACCGACACCTTGCAGAAATTGTTCCTCGGGGGTGTTGCCCAGTGCCAGGCAGAGTGCACGGTCGCGATAATAAGGATAAAACCAGTCATAGCCAGGCTTCAGGGCCAGCGCCGCGCCCACGAGCAGGGCTTCATGCCCGGCGCCGGAGACCTGGAAGAATATCTTCTGCTGCCGCTTCAACATGATTTCGCGGTCGTCGACGCGCCGCGACAGGTACATCAAGCGGTAGATTTCGATGAGAAAGTCGGGATTCTGACTGAATTCGGCCAGTTCACTCTTACTATCAACCTCTGCCGTAACACGGGCCATAGGCCGGATACCTCTCCCGATGAATCCAACTGCGATTGCAACACGATTGTAACGCTATCCAGCAGCACTTGCCCGAAACGGGATGGTTGAAAACGTGGTCACCAGAAGTTGCATTGACCATCGTTTTCTCGCCATGCTCTAATTACGCCTTTAGCGTAAGACTCAAGCAAGTGCATCGTTTTCAATGCATTTTAGTGCAGCGAAACGATGCCACATCGAACGACCTTCAGACGCAACCTGGGGTGATTGACCGCATGAACCTTGCGGAGCGTTGCGGAAAGTGCGTTATTTTTCTTATTTTCGGAGGCAAGTGAATGGTATTCCTCTCGTCTTTGGCCGGTGCCGCATTCTGGCAGGCCAACGCGCTCTACCAGGGCCAGGCAACCGACCCATCGGGAAGCGCTTTTTTGTGGATCGCCATCGCGGTTGGCTTTTTGTCGCTGGTGGCAGCCGTTCTTTTTGCCCGCAACGTGCTCGCCAACGACTCCGGCACACCCGAGATGCGGATGATTTCGGATGCCATTCGCGAAGGCGCCGAGGCGTTTATGAAGCGCCAGTACAGCGCCATCGCCATCCTGGCGGTAGTGATTGCGGTGATCCTGTATATCGGGTACTACGCCTCCGCTTATTCACGCCCTTACGCGAACAAGGTAGTGATCAGCTTCATCATTGGAGCGACTTGCTCGGCACTTTCCGGCTACAGCGGGATGTTTGTGTCGATCCGCGCCAACATTCGCGTCGCTTCGGCGGCGCGCACCAGCATTGGCAAAGCATTGCAGACGGCGTTGCGTGGAGGCGCGGTTACCGGCCTGGTCGTCGTCTCGCTGTCGCTGCTTGGCATCGGTCTTTTGTTTCTCGTCTTTGGCGGGTTGGATGACCCCACCAAAGCGCCATATCAGTTGGTTGGTTTTGGATTCGGTGCATCGCTGGTCGCGCTGTTCGCCCAGCTTGGCGGCGGCATTTATACAAAGGCGGCCGACGTCGGCGCCGACCTGGTTGGCAAAGTTGAAGCGGGAATCCCCGAGGACGACCCCCGCAACCCTGCGGTCATCGCCGATCTGGTCGGCGACAACGTGGGCGATTGCGCCGGTCGCGGCGCGGACATCTTCGAGTCGACGGCTGCAGAAAATGTCGGCGCGATGATCCTGGGTGCAGCCCTTTATCCGGTCTTTGGTATTAAGGGGATTCTCTTTCCCCTGGTCGTGCAGGCGATCAACCTTGTCGCCAGCATTATCGGTGTGAGCATCGTCCATAGCAGCGAAACCGAAGACCCGATGCACGCGTTGAATCGGGGGTATTACGTAACTTCGCTGGTCGCGCTGGCCGGGTTTGCCCTCGCGGTCAAATATATGTTGAGCGGCCACTGGTGGCTGCTGGCCAGCGGCATCTGCGGCATCATTACTTCCTTCCTTTTTGTACGAATCACCGAGTATTACACCGAGACACGCTTTCGCCCGGTGCGGTCAATTGCCGACGCTTCCGATACGGGTCCGGCGACCAACATCATCACCGGCATCGCCGTCGGCATGGAGACGCCCGCGCTGCCAGTCCTTGTGATCGGCGCGGCGCTGTTGTTGAGCTATTACTTCGGCGTCATTGGTCTGGAAGATGTGGCCGGGGTGAGCAACTACGCCAAGGGAATCTACGGCACTGCCATTGCAACGATGGGCATGCTCTCTTCCGCGGCCTACATTTTGGCCATGGACACGTTTGGCCCGATTACCGACAATGCAGGTGGCATTGTGGAGATGTCCGACCAGCCTCATGCGATCCGCGAAAAGACCGATCGGCTGGATGCGGCTGGCAACACCACCAAGGCGTTGACCAAAGGCTATGCGATCGGTTCGGCATCATTAGCCGCCTTCCTGCTGTTTTCCGCGTATCTGGAGTCGATCCATGCCATCGTGGCGAACCGGGTGGCTGCGGCAGGAGGAACGTTGCCCCCGGGCTGGAGCTTCTCGAATGTGAATCTGGCCTCAGTTCCTGTATTCGTCGGGGCGCTGCTAGGGGCGATGCTGACCTACCTTTTTTCTTCGCTGGCCATCAAAGCAGTGGGCCGCGCGGCGCAGTATGTAATTGAGGATGTGCGGAGCCAGTTCCGCGAGAACCCAGGCATCATGGCTGGGACTTCGAAACCAGATTACGGCCGCTGCGTCCGCATCGTCACAACAGCGGCGCTGAAACAGATGATGCTGCCGGGGCTACTCGCCGTGGCCATGCCGCTGGCCGTGGGCGTAACGTTCCGCCACCTGAGCGAAGTTTTTGGAATGCAGCAACCGGCCGGAACTCCGATGCTGCACGGCTTGCCGATTAACCTGACAGGAGCCGAAGCAGTTGCCGGCCTACTAATGGTCGGAACTATCTCCGGCATTTTGCTGGCGATGTTTATGAACAACGCGGGAGGCGCGTGGGACAACGCCAAGAAATACATTGAAACCGGCGCGCATGGCGGCAAGCGTTCCGAGGCGCATAAAGCGGCGGTGGTTGGCGATACGGTCGGCGATCCATTCAAAGACACCGCTGGACCTTCGCTGCACGTGCTCATCAAGCTGCTGGCGACGGTGACGCTGGTGCTGGCTCCGCTGTTTGTTTAGAAGCGCGGGAAACAGCGAGAAGGCGAAGTACAATAAAGATGTGTGGGCGAGTAGCTCAACCGGATAGAGCATCAGCCTTCTAAGCTGAGGGTTACAGGTTCGATTCCTGTCTCGCCTACCATCCCGCCTTCCTCTTGTCGTAACGAAAAGGTAATTTCCTATTGTTCAAACGTCGCCGAGACGCGTGGAATAGACTTCACCCTGCAATGCATCTTCCTACCTTCGCCGCGCGCTTTCTAATCTTGCCGATCGCCCTGGCTTCGATTTGTCCGCCTTCGCGGGCGCAAAGTTCCCCAGGCTTCTACCAGTCCGAGGGAACGAAGAAGATGGCGGCATTGCTTCAGAAAATCTATCGAGATAACGATTGGAAGACCGATCCAAACAAGCCCGTCGAGCGAGCCGCTTATTACAAGTCCCTTTCAAGCCAGAATTTGAAGCCGGAAGACGAAGTGCTCGTCCGCAAAACTCTGGCCAGCGAACTTCTCCGCGCCGGTGACAGCGAAGGCGCGGTCAATGCCCTCGAAGAACTCCGCAAAATCTGCAAGCAGAAGAGCATCGACCTTCCCCCAGAAGGCGAGCGGGAGATCACTTCCCTGCTGGCGATTTCCTATCTGAGGCTCGGTGAGCAGGAGAACTGCACCCACATGCACGGCCAGCGTTCCTGTATTTTCCCTATTCGCGGCTCGGGTGTTCATCAACTACCGCGCGGCGCGGAAGGCGCGATCCGCGAATATTCCGCGCTGCTCGAAGCAAACCCGCACGACGCCCTCGCAAAATGGCTGCTGAACATCGCATACATGCAGGTTGGCCGCTATCCGCGAGACGTCCCTGCGAAATGGCTGGTTCCCGAAAAGCTTTTCAAATCGGACACGGCGCTACCGGAATTCCCCGATGTCGCAATGTTTGCTGGACTCGATGTGACCGGCCGCTCTGGTGGCGCGATTATGGAAGACTTCGACGGCGATGGCCTGCTCGACATTATGGTCTCGTCATCGGGACCTCTCGACCAGCTTCGCTTCTTTCATAACAACGGAGACGGCACTTTTACCGACCGCACCCGAGAGGCCGGTCTTACCGGAGAAGTTGGAGGGCTGAATATCGTCTCCACCGATTACAACAATGATGGTCATCCCGATGTGCTCGTCCTGCGCGGGGCGTGGTGGGGGAAATATGGTGAATATCCGATGTCGCTGCTGCGGAACAATGGTAACGGCACCTTCGACGATGTGACCGAAGCGGCGGGCCTGATGTCGCTACATCCTACGCAAACAGCCGCCTGGGCGGACTACGACAATGATGGCTGGTTGGATCTATTTGTGGGCCACGAGTCCACTGCGGCAGACCCTCATCCTTCGCAGCTTTTTCATAACAATCACGATGGAACATTCACCGAAGTTGGCGCGGCCAATGGTCTTGCCAACCTCGGGTATGTCAAAGGAGTCGCCTGGGGCGATTTCAACAACGATGGCCGCCCCGACTTATATATCTCGGTGAAGGGCGGCCACAATCGGCTCTTCCGCAATGACGGACCACAGAATGCAGACACTCCTAACCCGGCAAAGTGGAAGTTCACTGACATCACGCAGCAGGCCGGAGTCGGCCTGCAATCCGACAGTTTTGCGACCTGGTTTTTCGACTTCGACAACGATGGATGGCCGGACATTTTCGCCGCGGGCTATTACGTCGAAACCAATGAGGACATAGGCCTCTTCGAGCTCGGACTGCCGTACCATGCGGAAACCCCGCGCCTCTATCGCAACAATCGCGACGGCACGTTCACCGATGTATCGAAACAGATGCACCTGGATCGAGCCATCCTGGTGATGGGAGCGAACTTCGGCGACCTCGACAACGACGGCTGGCTGGATCTATACCTCGGCGATGGCGAGCCGGAATACGAAGCCTTGTTGCCTAATCGTATGTTCCGTAACCAGGACGGCAAAGACTATCAAGACGTGACCACTATCGGAGGATTTGGACATCTGCAAAAAGGCCACGCCATTGCCTTTGGCGATCTGGAAAACAATGGTTCAGAGGATGTCTTCGAAGAGATGGGTGGGGCTTTTCCCGGGGACAGCTATCAAAGCGTCCTTTACCGGAATCCGATTCGAGGTAACGATTGGGTTGGGCTTGAATTGGAAGGAGTCCGGACGAACCGCGCGGCTTTTGGTGCACGTATCTGCGTTACGATCGCCGGCCCATCTGGGAAGCGGCGTATCTACCGCACTGTTGGCTACGGATCGAGCTTTGGGGGCAATCCGTTCCGCCAACACATTGGACTGGGAAATGGCGCGACCATTCAGGAAATCGAGATTCGTTGGCCAACATCGAAGCTAGTCCAGCGATTTGCCAATGTCGCGGTCGATCGCAACTACCATCTACGCGAAGGCGATGGGAAATTGGTTCCGATCAACCGCAAAGAGTACGTGATCAGCGTCGAACACATGAGGATACCACACCCCACTTCGCCTTAATTGAGGTGTGCTCTGACAGAACATGAAATTCATCAACTCTTCAATTTCGCGAGCAGATCCTGCGGGTGAACGGGCTTGGCAAGGATCTCGAATTCATGGCCTTGAGTACGTGCGCGGTCGAGCAGATCGGCGGTTGCGGCTTGCCCGGAGAAAAGCAAAATCTTGCATGTAGGGAGCATCTTGCGGATGGTAATGGCAGCGTCTATACCGTTCAGGTCGAGCATGATGACATCGCTGATCAGCATGTCCGGCTGCAGCTCCTCGGCTTGCTCTACGGCCTTTTCTCCGCTGTAAACGGCTGTAGCTTCGAACCCCGCCTGGTTCAAGATTATGACCAGCGTATCTGCAATGACCCGCTCGTCGTCGGCGACGAGCACTTTGGGCTTGGGTGTTGTCTCTGGCATTCGTTCCTTGTCGGCTTTATCTTTCACCGTGGTTTGAAATCGCGCTTCGCCAACCTACGCAAAAAACTTATCTTCCTGGGGAACCAAGAAAGCGCATAGGCTCAAATCGAAATGCTCTTTTGTGATGATACGCTTCCCTTTAGGGATGCTTTATGTGCGCCCATCCCTGCGCGCCGGGCTATGCCCTGAGGTATCGACTCCCGGCGGATCCTGTTGCATAACCACAAGTTTATTCGCTTGCAGTCTTCGCTTTTATTTCCTCCGAGGTAGGCACATGTCGATGGTTGAACCCATGATCCTGACAGACGCGGAGACAATTATTCGCGCCCACCAGGTGGAAAAATTCTACTCGCAGCCTAGCGACAACCGCATCCAGGTAATCGCGCCAACCGATTTATCGATTGAACCGGGGCACATCGTAGCCCTCCTTGGACCCTCGGGTTCTGGAAAATCGACACTACTGAGGATGCTTTCCGGGCTATCTGCCCCCTCAGCCGGCGAGGTCCTCTGGCACGGCAAGCCGATCGGTTCGGTGCAGATCAATGTGTCGATCGTCTTTCAGAGTTTCGCGCTGTTTCCGTGGCTGACTGTGCTTGAAAATGTCGAAGCGCCGCTTAAGGCCCGCGGCATGGAGTCGGAGGAGCGCCGCGAACGAAGCATGCGGATACTCGATACTGTCGGACTGGATGGTTTTCAGGCGGCCTATCCGAAAGAATTGTCGGGCGGTATGCGGCAGCGGGTCGGCTTTGCCCGCGCTCTGGTCGTCGAGCCCGAAGTACTCTTTATGGATGAACCGTTCTCCGCGCTTGACGTGCTGACCGCGGAAAACCTGCGTTCGGAACTACTGGAGCTGTGGGAGAAGAAGACAATCCCGACCAAGTCCATCTTTATCGTGACCCACAATATTGAGGAGGCGGTCTTGCTGGCGGACCGCATTATTGTGCTGGGGCGCAATCCGGGGCATATCCGTACCGACTTCAAGGTGACGCTGGAGCAGCCGCGGGACCGCAAAGCCGCCGCCTTCACCGGGATTGTGGACTACATCTATAAAGTACTCACGCGTCCGGACGTGGTGCCCGCCGACGAACCGAGCCATCAGCATCCACGGCCGATCCGCGACCAGCGGCAGATGAAGTATGAGACGCTGCCGCACGCCCGGCCTGGGGGCATTGCGGGGTTGCTCGAACTCCTCATCGACCATCAGGGCCGGGCCGACATCTACCGGCTGGCCGACGACCTTGCCTTCGAAATCGATGACCTGTTCCCCATCGTCGAAGCCGCGCAGTTGCTCGACTTCCTGCATGTCGAGGAAGGCGACGCGGCAATTACTCCTGCCGGCCATGAATATGCCGAGTCAGAGATCCTTCGGCAAAAGGAGCTCTTCCGCAAAGCCGCAGTTGACCATGTTTTGCTGCTACGGCAAATTACCCGGGCATTGGAAAACAAGTCGGACCATACAGTGCCGGAAGAATTTTTTATGGACATGCTCGATGAGCAGTTCAGCGAAGACGAAACCAGACGCCAGTTGGAAACCGCCGTGACCTGGGGCCGCTATGCCGAGCTTTTCGACTTCGATGCCGCACGTCGACGGTTTGTATTGCCTGAGAATGAAGAGACCGCCGACTCCGTCGAAGAAGAAAAGGACTAGGGCATTTTCCGTATGGGCGCAGGCCAAAGAAACACCCTCGGCTGGCCTTTTCCTCAAGAAAAGGCCAACATTACTACCGGTAGAAAGTTCACCGTAATACGGGAAATGCTCTAGGCATGAAGATCGACAACACTTTCGCGCGCAGCCTGGTTCCGGAACGGACGTGGCCGTTTTTTCTCGACCTGATCGTCGGCGCCTTTTGTCTCGCGGCCTTTTACTCGATCATCTTTGTTGGCCGCTACTGGTTCAGCCTGCCGGTGCCGGAAGTGGAGATCTCACGCTCGCCGTCGGCGTTGCCCCTGTATGCCTTTTATTCGGTGGTGCGCACGATCGTCGCTTATGTTCTAAGCCTGCTTTTTGCGGTCGGATTCGGCTACATCGCGGCATATAACAAGCGTGTCGAACCGTTGATGATTGCCGCGCTGGATATTCTGCAATCTATCCCCGTGCTGAGCTTTCTTCCCGGTGTAATGCTGGCAATGATTGCTTTGATTCCGGGCAGACAGCTTGGCATCGAAATGGGAGCGATCGTCCTGATCTTTACCGGCCAGGTCTGGAATATGGCCTTCAGCTTTTATTCTTCGCTGAAGAGCATTCCGCGGGAACTTCGGGAGGCGTGCGCGATTAATCGCTTCTCGGCGTGGCAGCGATTCTGGCAGCTGGAACTGCCCTTCTCGGCCATCGGCCTGATCTGGAACTCGATGGTCTCGGTGGCCGCCGGATGGTTCATTCTGGTGGTCTGCGAGATGTTTCCAGTAGGCACCCGCCATTTTCGCTTACCGGGCCTCGGGTCTTATCTTCAAACTGCGGCCAACAATGGCGACACGGCGGCGACCGTCTACGGCATTATCACCATGATGTCCATCATTGTGCTGACCGACCAACTTGTATGGCGTCCGTTGATTGCCTGGTCAGACAAGTTCAAATTTGAAACTACTGACAGCGGCAGCCGTGTTACTTCGCCGATCTTGCATCTCCTGCGCAACTCGCAAGCGCTTGCCTGGGTCCAGCAGCGCACGCTTGCGCCGCTGGGCGAAAAAATCTATGCCAGTCTGGCTAAAGGCCGAGAGATCGCGCTGGTTCGCTCTCCGGACACGCCCCGCGCCCGACGCTTCGGTTCTCTGGGGACGGTCCTGCTGGCGATTGCCGCCGGGGTTGCGGTCGTCCTCGCTGCGATCCGAGCGCTGGAGTTGTTGCGAGGCCTTCCGGGCGCCGAATACCTCATGCTGCTTGAGGGTGCGGCAGCAACCTTTCTGCGAGTGAACGCGGCGCTACTCATCGCTTCTTTATGGACTATTCCTGTTGGCGTGGCGATTGGCTTCAATCCTCGGCTGGCACGGCTGCTGCAACCGGTCATTCAGATGGTGGCGTCGTTTCCAGCGACAGTACTGTATCCGATTATTGTGCTTGGGCTCTTCCGGCTTGGCATCGGCCTGGGTATCGGATCGGTCGCACTTATGCTCCTGGGCACCCAGTGGTACATTCTCTTCAACGTCATCGCCGGCGCGATGGCGATTCCCTCGGAGATGCGGGAGGTTGCCAATCTCTTCCGCTTTCGAACCATCCAGCGATGGACGACAGTTATCCTGCCCGGCATCTTCCCCTACCTTGTTACCGGATTAGTTACTGCCTCAGGGGGTGCCTGGAACGCATCGATTATCGCCGAGTACTTCCACTTACGAGACCACACGCTGATGACCCTGGGTCTCGGCGCGCAAATCAGCGCGGCCAGCGACGCTGGGAACTTCGGCGTATTACTCATGGGAACGATCATCATGGCGACCATGGTAGTAACTGTGAACCGCCTGCTCTGGCGTCGTCTTTATCACCTGGCTGAGACCAAATACCGGCTGGATTAAGGCCTGGCCTATAACCAGAAACTACAACCTTAGTACTCCCGGGAGATTACTGAAGATTCAATGCCAACGCCATGGCTGGTTTGGTAAACTTCAGGCGTTTTGGAGGAGTATCCTGCCATGTGTTCCACGTCTGCCGATCGTTCTCGTTTCGTCTACCCGCT
>Ga0302326_10012442_pt1 | contig 18150 bp, 17 predicted proteins | sample Palsa_T0_3_FD_202264 | JGI IMG/M metagenome (GOLD analysis project Ga0302326, IMG submission 202264) | Peat permafrost microbial communities from Stordalen Mire near Abisko, Sweden - Palsa_T0_3 | ecosystem: Environmental > Terrestrial > Soil > Palsa > Peat permafrost | place: Sweden: Abisko...
TCGTTCGCACCAGCGTCCGCACCCAATGCAAATTGCGGCAGGAAGCCTGAATCCCACATAATACGGCGATGCGAATCCTGGTAATCGGCGCGGGCGCCGTCGGTGGCTATTTCGGCGGCCGTCTGGCCGAAGCTGGAAAAGAGGTGACCTTCCTTGTCCGCGGCCGCCAGGCAGAGGTGATACACAAACACGGCCTGCGCATCGTAAGTCCCCATGGAAATGCGACTCTACAGCCTAAGCTCATCCTGGCCGATGAGATCGCCGGCTCTTACGACCTGATTATCCTCTGCGTCAAAGCATACTCATTGGCGGGAGCAATGAACGACTTCGCCGCCGCAGTAGCACCGAACACCACCATCCTTCCGCTATTGAACGGAATGCTTCACCTCGAGATTCTGGCCGAACGATTCGGAGAAGACAGCGTGATCGGCGGAGTTTGCTTCATTTCCGCAGAGGTCCACACCGAGGGCCGCATCGTGCAGCTGACAGACATTCACAGGCTGGTCTATGGAGAGCGCAAAGGGGGCAATACTCCCCGGATGAATGCTCTTCACGAAGCCATGCAGGGAGCCACGTTTGAGGCCAGAACATCCGAGAACATCCTTCAGGACATGTGGGAGAAGTGGGTACTGCTCGCCAGCCTGGGTGCGGCGACCTGCCTCATGCGCGGCAATATCGGAGAGATCGAAGCAATACCCGGCGGTGCAGATCTCGCGCGGGCAATCCTCGGCGAATGCAGCGCAATCTCCGCGGCGTGTGGTTACGCCCCCGGCTCTACGTTCCTGGTCCGGGCGGAGAAGACGCTCACCACTGCCCGCTCGACCCTGACCTCATCCATGTATCGTGACTTGAGCAAGAACGCCCCCGTGGAGGTGGATCAAATCCTCGGCGACTTACTTGAGCGGGGACGCAAGTTTGATCTAACCACGCCCTTGCTCGAGGCTGCCTGCGCGAACCTGCGGATATACCAAGCCAGGTTGTATCTGTATCCATGATGGATCTGATCAATGAGCAAACGCAAGGCAGGCTACAGCTGTGGGGATGCGAGGAACAACCTCATACGAGAGCTATCCAAATTTCGGATTGACTTGCTTTTTGACGATGTAACTTGTTGATTGCTTTGAACGGAGCTTGGCCGAGTAAAATCAGGTCACTTCTGTCGATCGGCTGATTTCTGAATGGCAACAATTTTTTGGGTTGCGCCGATGAACGAAGGGCACGGGTTTAGCCGTGCCCTTCGTTCGACAGTCTCTTCCCCAGCTTCCTAGGGTCAGTGAAGGCTTCAGATGCTGTCCAAATTGGCCAACTGAAAAAATCTAATTTGGACAGCTCTGACCTCATACCGGCTTCCCCTGGCTTTCCCGCCAGCGCTCCATCAATCCATTGCTCGGCAGCGACCTATCCGCCACCTTGCGGGCCGTCTCGGCTCCCGCCACCGGCAATCCACGAGGATCAAGCAAGCCAAGCTGAACCAGCACAGAAGCCTGGTCCCAATAAATATGCTCGTGCGCCAGCTTGTTCCCTTCAAACTTGACAATAGCAACCGTTGGGATTTCCACCACGCGCCCAGTCGGCGCAACGCCCGGCAGCATCCAATCGATCACCGTGGTATGCGTAAACTGGATGATGAATTCGTCGACGATCCTGTCTGTACCAACGGTTCGGCTAATCGGCGTAAGACGAAAGTCGGGTGGATTGACGGGTATGAAATGGTAGGCATAAAAACGCTTCAACTGCCCCTGCCCCACCCCTCCCGTCATCGTCGGGATGTGGTTGACGTAGGGCTCCGGAACCATGGTAGCCATCGTGGCAGTCGCGTCCCGTGTCTCAAACTCCCGGCGGCAGTGTTCTTCCCAAAGTGCGACCAAATCCAGGTTAGGCATGCGTGCTCCTATTCGCCGCTTTGCAAGTATGTTCAGAAGCCGTGACCCGCGGCGCGCCGCACTAACGGCTACCTGCGCTCTGGCACAGGTGCGACAGCTTGACTGCAATGGCCAACCTCATCGCAAGCGCGAACTCCGAAAAAAACATTGTCCTTGGAAATCGGAAGCTTAGCCATATTCTGTTCGCTGGCCGCCCCATACTTCTGCGCATCGGTAGCGAACTGCCAGTCATTGGCAGTAGTCTCTCGCCAGACAATCTGATAATGAATCACACCGCTTGCTGCGGAGGGAGGATCCCACTTCAGTGTCGTGTTGTTATCCGGGTCGGTCGTGACCACACGCACGTTATTGGGTACACCCGGCGAAGACGCCAACGTCGCCAGGGTGGCAATGTTCAGGCGGGCGACCTGCGCAATATAGCCAAAGTCATCGAACTTAAGCAGGTCGCCGTATTCAACGCCATTCTCTACTCTCACGTGCTGGTGCTGATGATTGAAGTTCTCCCGCCACTCGGTAAAACGTATTGCCGGAAACCCTTCAGCACTAAAGGAACTGTGATCTCCCCCGCGCAGAAATCGGTCGAGTCGAAGTTCCATCACTGCAGAAAATGCCTTGGCATGTCCGGCTGTCGTGACGTGGCCATCCAGCCTAGCCGGCATAAAATATGTCCGGTCAACCCCAAGAACTTCTCGAGCCAACTGACGCGAAGGAGTGTCGTTATCCATGCCAAGTGTGAGCCACTGCTGGACCGTTTCGTGCGGAGCCGAGGGAAGGATTCCCTCGGAGAATACGCGCACCACCGATTTATCCTGCAGCGAATCCCCAGGCGTGGTATCTCCCCCGACGATGTCATTGTTCAACACACCTTCCAGCTGCCAGCCTTGCTCCTTCGCCAGCTTCGCCATATGACGGCTCCCATTCAAGCCTTGCTCTTCCCCTGCGACGCAAACAAACACCAGCGTTGCCGGAAACTTGAGCCGGCTCAACACCCGCGCCGCCTCCAGGCTCACGGCCGTCCCGCTTGAGTCGTCATTCGCGCCCGGCGCAGGATCGTGGGTATTCATCACATCGGTCTCTCGCGTGTCATAGTGCCCGGTAACCAGGTACATCCGCTTAGCGGCAACCGGGTCTGTTCCATGAAGGATCGCATACACATTGCGAATCGGGGTCGGTTTGGCGATGCGCGACCGGTAAGCCACCAACCCTGCGAGCGGTTGCTCCACGAAAGAATCCTCTTTGACCTCTAGGCAGCCGCCGCACGCATGGCTGTAGCTTCCGAGCTGCGATTTCAGCCAGTCGGCTGCGGCCAGCACCCCGGTTCCCGCAGGAAGATCGCTCACTGTGCTGGAAGTGGTGTTGCGATTATTGAACCCAACCAGCGTCTCGATGTTGGCCTTGATCTTCTCCAGCGAAACCTCTCGAAGCGCAGCCGCGATCTGCTGATCGACCGGAGATGCCGAAAGCGGAGTGCCTGCGACCTCATAATCGTGGCGTGGAGCGGCTGCCGACGACGCCGCGCAACCGAGCAGGACAAGAACCACGTGCAAGGAAGGCCAGAGCCGACGATCCATGTATGCCTTTCGTAAGAAGAAAATGAGCAAACACGCTGCCGGGAGTTCACGTGCTTCTTCCGAGTGTACCGAAAATGAAGCTCTACGCTCCTGGGCGGTCCCTGTGCGCAGGGCGAACACGCACGCTCTTCTGCCCTTGGAGTACCCCTGAATCAGCGTCCTGAATGACATCACCCCCACGCTTGCATTCGTCGCCGTCTGTATCAAAATGCCCCACAAGTGCTATCTCCGAGTTGAGAACAGCCGAAATGAGAGACAGTAGAGCTCCGCCCAAACGGGGAAAAGTTCCGGGTTAAAGGTGCAATGACGATTGGAATTACCGGACTGCCGTTGACTGGCCGTTACGACTATCGACTGGTCGCGTTATCGATCGCGATTGCGATACTCGCCGCCTACGCGGCCGTCGATCTCTCGGGACGGATGACCGTTGCCCGCGGCAGGTCCCGGCTTGCCTGGCTTTGTGGCGGCGCCTTCGCCATGGGCGTCGGCATCTGGTCCATGCACTACATGGGGATGGAGGCCTTTCGTCTACCGGTGCTGGTGCGCTATGACTGGCCGACGGTTGTGCTGTCGATGGTGGCGGCCATCCTGGCTTCGGCGGTGGCACTGTTCGTGGTCACCCGGACCCGTCTCAGCACGCCGGCGGCTCTGGTTGGCAGCGTCCTCATGGGCGGCGGCATCGCATCCATGCATTACATCGGGATGGACGCCATGCGGCTCCCCGCCGTGTGCGTTTATTCCCGTGGGATAGTGGCGTTGTCCATACTCCTCGGTATAGTCATCTCGTTTCTGGCCATTCGTCTGACCTTCGCCGTCCGCGACGAGGGCTCTCACTGGGGTTGGCGGAAGTCGCGCAACGCTCTCCTGATGGGCCTGGCTATTCCGGTGGTGCACTACGTGGGCATGGCCGCGGCGACATTTTTTCCCGCCCCCTTGCAGAATTCCGGCCTGGCCCACGCCGTCGATATCTCCGGCCTTGCCCTCGCCGCCATAGTGCTGGGTACGCTGTCGATCTTGCTCCTGGTATTTGTAACCGCCGCGGTCGACCGGCGCTTCTCTCTCCACGCCATGGAGCTCAAGCTTAGCCAACAACACTCTCTCATGACGGAAGAAATGAATGCGGCCCGGGAGAAAACAAGGGTAGCGGAAGGCGCTAGCCGGGCGAAGAGTGAGTTCCTGGCCAATATGAGCCATGAGATTCGCACCCCCCTGAATGGCATCATCGGGATGACTGAACTCGCCCTGCAAACCGGCCTAACCGGAGAACAGAGAGAATACATCGAGACCGTCAAGCTGTCTGCCGACGCGTTGCTCAACGTGATCAACGACATACTTGATTTCTCCAAGATCGAGGCGGGCAAAGTCGATCTGGAAGAGACCAACTTCGACCTGAGTCATTGCATCGCAGGCGCCATGAAGACAATGGCCCTGAAAGCAGATGAAAAGCGGCTCGAACTGCTCTGCGATTTAGCCGTAGGGGCACCCGAGATAGTGAGAGGCGACCCCGGGCGCCTGCGTCAGGTCCTTCTCAATCTACTTGGGAACGCGCTCAAGTTCACCGCAGAGGGGGGAGTCGGTCTGAAGGTAGCCGTCGAGGTTTTCGAAGAGGAGACCGTGATCCTGCACTTCATCGTTTCTGATTCTGGTGTGGGCATTGCTCCGGAAAAATTGAATGTGATCTTCGATTCCTTCACCCAGGCCGATACCTCCACCACCCGCCAATTTGGCGGAACAGGCCTCGGCTTGACCATTTCCAGGCGATTGGTGGAGATGATGGGTGGACGGATATGGGTGGAGAGCGAGCCCGGAACAGGCTCCCGCTTTCACTTCACGGTTCGCTTACGCACGGCAACCACGCCCACTGCTGCGTTTGACAACCCGCCTTCTTCAGCAATGTACACTTCGCGAAACCAGGGCGATGACCGCAAGGCCCTGGACATTCTTGTGGCGGATGACAATCGCGTCAATCAAAAAGTTGCCAGCCGGCTCCTGGAAAAGCGCGGCCATCGTGTGGTCCTGGCCGGGAACGGTAACGAAGCTCTCGCTGTGTTAGCCCAACATTCGTTCGACCTGGTGCTCATGGACGTGCACATGCCCGGCATGGACGGTTTCGAAACCACCATCGCCATCCGCGAGCAAGAGAAGACCACTGGTCTTTATCAATCCATCGTAGCCATGACCGCATTAGTGATGAAAGGGGATCGTGAACGGTGCATAGCCGCTGGTATGGATGGCTACATTTCCAAGCCAATCGATTTACAGCAACTTGACGATGTCCTGGACGCTTGCAGGGCTAGCCGTCTCCAGGGCCCGAGACAACCGGATCTGAAACTATTTGAGCGTCCCGGCATCCAATCCGGGTGAACACAAGCCCCTCGGGAGTCATCGTTGCAGATCGGTATAGACAGCTTTGCGGCAGCCATACCAGACCCCATTACCCGTGTCGCCCTTACTGCCGCGGAGCGGATGGACCATCTTCTGCAGGAGATGGCGCTCGCCGACCAGGTGGGTTTAGACGTGTTTGGCATCGGCGAACATCACCGGCCTGAATTTCTTGACTCCGCTCCTCCCGTCATCCTTGCTGCCGGCGCAGCACTTACGAAACGCATCCGCCTCACCAGCGCGGTCACGGTGCTGAGCGCCGCCGACCCGGTCCGTGTCTTTCAGCAATTCGCAACCCTGGACCTGATCTCCAAGGGCCGCGCGGAAATCGTCGCCGGTCGCGGCTCGTTCATCGAGTCCTTTCCTCTCTTTGGCCTCAACCTCGACGACTATGATTCGCTGTTCGCTGAGAAGCTCGAATTGTTGCTGAAGCTTCGCGACGAGACCCAGGTCCATTGGTCGGGCAAGCACCGCCCTCCGCTCACCGGGCAGAGTGTCTATCCGCGGCCTCTGCAAAATCCTTTGCCTATCTGGATGGGCGTCGGGGGCACGCCTGCCTCCTTCGCGCGCGCCGGCATGCTGGGCCTCCCGTTAATGGTCGCCATCATCGGTGGCGAACCTCACCGCTTTCGTCCTCACATTGAACTCTATCGCGATGCGGGGCGCCGCGCCGGCCACGCTCCGGAGCAACTTCGCGTGGGCCTTCATTGCATCGGCTTTCTCGGCGATACCAATCAGCAAGCCGCGGACGACTTCTTTCCCGGTTATGCCCACACCTTCACTGAGATCGGCAAAGAGCGAGGGTGGCCGCCCACAACGCGAGCACAGTTCGATGCCTTGCGAGGTCCAACCGGCGCGCTCATTGTCGGAGATCCCGAAACGGTTACGAAAAAGATCCTCTACATCAACGAAGCCCTTGGCGGCATCTCTCGCCTCACCTTCCAGATGGGGGTCTCTACACTGCCTCACGCGAAGATGATGCATGCCATCGAACTACTCGGCGAGCGCGTTTCCCCCATGGTGCGCGAAGAACTCTCGGTGAGCGCCCAATGACGGAACCGCACCGTTGTGCGTGGGCGGAAAGCGACCCGCTTCTCCGCCAGTACCATGATGAAGAATGGGGAGTTCCGCAACACGATAGCCGCGCTCTCTGGGAACTCCTCATGTTAGAGGGCTTCCAGGCGGGCCTCGCCTGGATCACCGTTTTGCGTAAACGCGACGCCTTCCGTAAGGCCTTTCACCACTTCGATCCAAAGAAGGTTGCAGCGTACACCGAGCCGGACATCACCCGGCTCCTTGATAACCCTGGCATCATTCGTTCCCGCGCCAAGATCGAAGCGACCATAGCAGGCGCGCGGATTTTTGAAGAGATGAGGCGCAACGGCGAGGACTTCTCCGCCTTCGTTTGGAAGTTGGCCGGGGGCAAACCAATCAAGAACAAGACCGGTCTGGTGCCTGCAAAGACTGAGCTGTCAGAAGAGATCTCGTTGGCGCTCAAAAAGCGCGGCTTCAAGTTTGTCGGCCCAGTCATCGTCTACGCCTGGATGCAGGCCTCCGGGATAGTGAACGATCACGCCCCGCGCTGCTTCCGGCGCAACCTTGGAAAATAATCGAGTAACGAATCTCTCCCTGAATACGGAGAACCACAGATCTCTCCCAGAGGGACGGCCCTGAGCTTAGCCCAGGACGTAGTCCCATCAGCGCTAACTTGTTCTGGATGTTTTTCGTCAAAACTACCACAAAAAACTACCACAAAGTCGTCATCCTGAGCGGAGCGCGTCACAGAGCTATCGCGTGACACAGCGCTTGATGGCGCGCTCCGCTCAGGATGACGCTTTTGTGGTGAGTTGGAGATGCAAAAAAAGCGTTTTCTCGGATCTATCGTCTGCCAGACAAGTTAGCGATTGTGGGACTAACGTCCTGGGCTAAGTTCAGCCGTCCCTGCGGGACTGCGCACTGCGCAAATACTCACCGCTCTTGCCTCCCGATTTACGCACCAGAACAATCTCGCGAATGGCAATCGATTTATCCAACGCCTTGCACATGTCATAAATCGTCAACGCCGCCACGGCTGCCGCTGTGAGTGCCTCCATCTCCACGCCTGTACCGGCCACCGTCGCAGCAGTACTGCGGATCTCGATCCCCCCATCCACCACCGTCGCCGATACATCGATAAAGCTCAACGGCAGCGGATGACACATAGGAATCAAATCCGCCGTGCGTTTAGCCGCTTGTATCCCGGCAAAGCGTGCCACCTCCAGCGGATCACCCTTGGGATTCTGCGGTAACGCGGCCAGCACTGCGTCCGACAAAACAACAAAGGCAGAAGCTTCCGCCTCACGCCGCGTGGCAACCTTGGCGCTCACGTCGACCATATGCGCCGACCCTTCGGCATCGTAATGCGAGAGCTTTTCCATAGTGTCGCTATGCTATAGCAGTATCGTGACCGTCTCACCAGCCGCGAGCACAGGCTGGTCTGGAGGAACCACCAGGAAACAATTGGAACGGCTGGTGCTCGCCAGGTCGCCCGACCCTTGCCAGGTGACAGGCTCCACATTTCTATCCGTCAGCCGTGCCGGTAAAAACCGGGTCAATCCAGTCTTGACCTGCACCTCACTCACCAGGCGAGCCTCGGCAAAACGCGGCGCACGCCCAACATCCCCGCAAAGCGCGCCCAAAATCGGCTCGACAAAAAGCGAGAACGTCACCATGGTCGATACAGGATTGCCCGGAAGTCCGAAAAAGTAATGCTCTCCAAGCCTTCCGAACACAACAGGCTTACCCGGCTGGATTAGCGCGCCGGTAAAAAAGAACTCCCCGCCCAGGGAGAGCAGGACCTCCTCCACCAGGTCGTACTTGCCCATGGAAACCCCGCCCGAAAGCAGAACCAGGTCAGTCTCAAGCCCGCTTCGGATGATGCCTTCCAGATGCCCTCGCTCATCGCGCGCGATGGGGAGCCGCACCGGCTCCGCTCCCGCGGCGAGAATCTGGGCCGCCAGTGAGTAGCTGTTGGAGTTACGAATCTGTTGACTCTGCGGCTGCTGGTTCACTTCGACCAGTTCATCGCCGGTGGCGACAATGGCGACTCGCGGCCGCCCATACACGCTGAGCTGTCCCGCACCGCAAGCTGCAGCAACCGCTATCTGCGCCGCCGAAATGCGCGTACCTCTCGGCACGATCACGGCTCCGGCGCGAGCCTCGGCTCCCGGGGGGACGATGTTCTCGCCAGGCTGCACGCTGCGACCAGGGGAAAGGCGCAGTGAGTCGCGATCACGCTGCACGTGCTCCACCATCACCACACAATCGGCTCCGGCGGGCACCGGCGCCCCCGTCATGATTTCGACCGCCTTTCCTGCGCTGACCTCGATCACCATAGCATCGCCGGCGCGAATCGAGCCAATCACCTCAAGAGGCAAACCGGCTGCAACGTCGGCGGCACGGCAGGCGAACCCATCGCGCGTGGAACGGGGAAACGGCGGCTGATCCCGATCGGCCAGAATCGGCTCAGCCAGCACCCTGCCGAGCGTATCGAGCAGTTCTACAAACTGGGGGGCATGCCGCGCTACCAGCCGGTCTGCGTGCTCGCGGACGATCCCGCTGGCCTCCGCATAGCTCACCACCCGGGATGGCGCTGTAGTGTTCAGGAGATGTGCCCCCATAGAAGTAAAGGGACGCCAAGAAGCAGCGTCCCTTCAACCTGGTTAAGATCGCAGATCGAAATCAGTGGTTTTTGCCGGCGTTGTATTTGGTGTTGACCTTCTCGCCGATTTCCGCCAGGATCGACTTCGCCTCCGGCGCCATGGGCCCGTTGGGCGCCAATTCAAGATACTTGTTGTAAGCGTCCGCGGTACCCGGGGGCGCGACGATCTTCTGCGTCTTCGGATCCACGGTGGCTTTCGAAATGAGCGCCTGACCCTTCAGATAGTAGGGAATCGCCTTGGTTGGATCAGCGGCAATAGCCTTATCCGCAGCGGCGATCGTCGCGTCGGTTTGCCCGGTGCGGCTCAGGACAATGGTCTCATTGGTATAGAACATGCCCGCGTTCGCCGGTTGAAGCTTGGCGGCAGCGTCATACGATGCGGTGGCGTCTGGGATCTTATTGGTGTTGGCGTAAACCTCTCCCAGCGCGTTGTCGTCGGCGGCCTCGATCTCAGGATTGGGCTTCTTGGAGGCGGTATCGAGATCCAGAGCCTTCTTGAGTGACGTCGTGGCGTCGTCGTACTTCTTCTGCCCCGTCTGCGCAATGCCCAGCTCCAGCCACAAGACAGCAGCGTCGGGCTTTATGGTCGTAGCCTGCGTCATCGCCGTGGCGGCGTCGTCATATTTCTTGGCTGAATTCGCAGCGCGCGCCTGCTTGAGCAGGTCGTTCAGTTTGCCGACGCCCTGGTTTTCCTTATTAATTTCCGCATTCTTGGCCTTGGCCTCTTCCAACGCCTTGCGCTGGTCCGGAGGCAGTTTGTTTACGTATTCCGCGCGGCTCAGGTCGAAGTCCTGCAGGGTGTCTGTCCCGGTCGTGAACTTCACATTGTCGAAGCGGTCGACCGCCTTGCCCGGAGTGGCAAACAGCGTGACGTAGTAGGTCCCGGGCTTAATGCCCTCGCCCTTGTAGTCGCCGTTCGCGTCGGCGGTAAAGGTATAGAGGGCAGTCTTGCCGTCCGTGCTAAGAATCACCTGGCCGTTGGCGATGGGGGCGTTGGCCGGGTCTTGCACGTGACCGTGAATCTTAGCCGTCGTGTCCTGGGCGCCTGCAAGGGCCGGAATAAGGAAAAGCGCGACGAGCGCTAGCCATAAACTTAGTTTCGAACGCATGGAAGTTCTCCTCACAGCGGGTAGCAGATAGCTCTCCCGCACAGCACGACAACGTTAAATGGAAGCCAAAAACAATTCAAGGCCAAGGCCTTCCGGCCGCTGGTCCAGTTAGATGTGTTTTTTCGGCAAAGCGTTGAAAAAAGACCTCAAATCGTAGAAAGCTCCACCTGCTGCTGCCACCAGCCATCAAAAACCGCCAGGGCGCGCTGGCACTGCAGCCGATGTCGCTCCCGCTTGTCGCGGATCTGCTTGCGCTCCGTCTCTTCCAGTGGCAGCAGGAGGTCAAACGTGATGTTGGCCGGCTGGAAGTCATCGGCCTGGGCGTGAGTAATGTAGTGCACCAGCGAACCCAGGGCGCTCGGACGCGGTACGGGGACCACAGGTTGGCCGTGGGCCGCCTGCGCAGCGTACAAGCCGGCAAGCATGCCGGTCGCAATGGATTCGGTGTAACCCTCCACCCCCGACAGCTGTCCGGCGATGAATATCCGGGGATGGTCGCGGAGCGTAAGCGCCTCGGTCAGCACACGGGGAGCATTGACGTAGGTATTGCGATGAATCTGGCCAAAGCGCAGGAATTTGGCGCTCTCCAGGCCGGGAATAAGGCGCAGGACACGCGCCTGCTCGCCAAATTTGAGGTGGTTCTGCAGGCCAACCAGGTTGTAGGAGTCAGCGCGTAGGTTCTCGCAGCGCAATTGCACCACCGCCCACGGTATCTTACCGGTGCGCGGATCACGCAGGCCGACCGGCTTCATGGGGCCAAAACGCAGCGTCTCCCGGCCGCGCCGCGCCAGTTCCTCAATCGGCAGGCAACCTTCAAAGTATTCGAGCTTCTCCCACTCCTTGCTTTCCACCGCTTCGGCGGAAACGAGAGCTTCGTAGAAACGCTCGTATTCCTCTTTAGACATAGGGCAGTTGATGTAATCCGCAGTGCCTTTGTCGTAGCGGGCAGCAAAATAAACCCGTTCCATGTCGATCGAATCGGCTTCCACGATGGGGCTTATGGAGTCATAAAAGGCCAGTTGGCCGCTGCCTGTCAGCCGCGCGAGCTCAGAGCAAAGTGACGATGAGGTGAGCGGTCCTGTCGCCACGATGGTGAATTGCTCGGGATCGAGCGCTGTCACCTCTTCCCGGTGAACCGTGATGCGGCTTTCCTGCTCAATGGCGCGAGCCACCGACCGCGAGAATTCCACCCGGTCCACGGCCAGGGCGTGTCCTGCGGGTACAGCGCTTGCATCCGCGCAGTTGAGCAGGGCGGACCCGGCCCGGCGCATTTCCTGCTTCAGCAACCAGGGTGCGCTGTTTTCACTTTCCGACTTGAGCGAGTTGGAGCAGACCAGCTCGGCAAAGTCGGCCGTTTGGTGCGCCGGCGTAGAGCGCAATGTGCCGTCAACCACCGATCGCATCTCGTACAGGTCGACGTCGCAGCCTCGGCGGGCCGCCATCAGCGCGGCTTCGGGGCCGGCCAGGCCGCCCCCGATGACCGAAATCCGGGCTGGGCCCGGTTGGCTCAACTGACCGGCTCCGGCGCCAGCTTCGCCAGCGAGCAAATAGCGTCGTCGTTCACCCGCATAATCCGCCACTCCTCGAGAAACTTCGCGCCCATACCCTGGTAAAAGTCGATCGCGGTCTGGTTCCATTCCAGAACGTCCCATTGCAGCCGGACGCAGCCTTGCTCCACGGCGCGCGCGGCGACCCTCGCCAGCAGCGCTTTGCCAACGCCATGCCCACGGAACCGGGGCAGCACGAAAAGATCCTCGAGGTGAATGCCGGACCGTCCCCGCCAGGTGGAGTAGTTGTAGAAATAAAGCGCAAACCCCGCAGCTTCGCCCTGAGCGTTTTCTGCGATCAGGCACTCGAAGCGTGGATGGTCGCCGAAGCCGTCGCGCAGCAGGTCGGCCTCGGTAGTCTTTACCGCATCGGGCTCCCGCTCGTAGGTGGCGAGAGCGCGGATAAGTTCCAAAATCACAGGGATGTCGGCAGGTGTAGCAGAGCGGATTGAGTGCATTGTCAGGACTCTAGTTTACAGGGTCGCTTTCCTGGGTACGCGCGTGGTGTCTTCGCGCCTTCATGCGGTTGCCGCAGGTCTTCATGTCGCACCAGCGCCGGGTATGGTTCTTGCTCACATCGAGGAAGAGCCAGCGGCAAGTCGGGTCACCGCAATCTTTGATCAGTTCCGCATCGCTCGAGACCAGCAAATCCGATGCGGCTTGGGCCAGCATCCACAACGGGATCTCCGCTTGCCGCTCCACGCCAGACCAGCTCCACTCCAGGTGCGACTCGCCAGCTAGTAGCCGGCGATGTTGAGCCGCGGCATGAAACTGCTGTTCTAGTATTTGAAGCTGTTTAGCCGGAGGCCTGGTTCCATCGATGGTCCCGTCGATCCGGCCGTAGAGCACCTTCGCGAGTGCTTCGCGCAGCTCTGCCGTGGACGCCAGCACCCGCCGCGCTTCTCCTTCACCTACGGTGCGTCCAAGTTTTCTTGCCTGCTCAGCCGTTAATAGCCGTAGTTGCGTGGTCAGGCGGAGCAGATCTTTATACGTAGGAATGAGATCGACGGTCTGCGCCGAAAAGCGCATGTCCAGGGTGTTGACCAGCTCTAGCGCCGGGTGTCCGGCATGCAACTTAAACAGTTCGGGCCCACTCATGATTCTCTTATTGTAACTCTCAAAAATAGTTTTAGCGGTTACAGAAAACTGGTTTATAATGTAACCAGTCATGGCAACGATAACGGTTAGTCCGGCGAAACAAAAAAGCGGCTTCGACGTACGTGTGATGCTTGCATTCGCGGCTATTTACGTCCTCTGGGGATCGACCTACCTGGCGATTCGGATTGCCGTACAACAGGTGCCTCCTCTGTTTGCCGCGGGCACCCGCTTCTTTCTGGCCGGGACCCTGCTCTACGCCGTGATGCGCCTTCGCGGGCGCCCTCGGCCCGCAGGCAAAGAGTGGGGCACCCTGGCAGTGCTGGGCTCGCTGATGTTCGTGGTCACATATGGGGCAGTGTTCTGGGCCGAGCAATACGTGCCTTCCGGCTTCACCTCTGTGCTCGAAGCTACCTTGCCGCTTATCACCATCGGACTAGAGGTCTTTGTTTTTCGCCAGCAGCGCTTCCGCTGGAGCCTTCTGGTCTCGATCGCGGTTGGGTTTGTAGGCGTTCTCCTACTGCTGCTCCACAACGCCCAGCACGTGGCCATCCTGCCCTGCGCTGCCATCCTCGGAGGAGGCATCGCGTGGTCGCTGGGGGCAGTCCTCACGCGTGCTTTGCCGTTGCCTAAGTCCAAAGGAATCACCGCCGGGGCGGAGATGATGTTTGGCGGCGCGATCCTGCTTATGCTCTCCGCATCGTTCGGAGAGATGCACCCTTTTCCGCACCTTTCCGCGAAGGCGGTGGGCGCTCTGCTTTACCTGGTGGTTGCCGGCTCGCTGGTGGGCTTCAGCGCCTTCGTCTGGCTGCTCGGCCGCATGCCCGCCACACGCGTCGCCAGCCATGCGTATATCAACCCCGTGGTGGCCGTAGCCTTGGGCTACTTCTTTGCCGGAGAAGTGGTGACACCGCGGATGCTGCTGGGCACCGCCTTGATCGTGGCCAGCGTCGCGCTCATTCTCATCAAAGACAAAGCTGAGGCGCCTAAGGAGAGAGCTGAATTGGAAGAGGTTGCCTAATCGAGAAAGATTTCGTCGATGTAGCACCAACGCCAGTCGTCGCCTGGTTCGACTGATCGCATGATGGGATGCGCGACCTCGTGGAAGTGGGCTGTGGCATGGCGATTCTTGGATGAATCACAGCAGCCTACCTTGCCGCACTCCAGGCACATACGCAGGTGAACCCAGGTGTCTCCGATCTTGAGACACTCCTCACAACCCTTGGTATGCGGCTTCACCTTCTTCACATGATCTTTTACGTGGGTACACTTTGCGCTCACGGAATCCTCTTTTCAATTCGATGTGGTCACGACCGGCAACTCGATGAAGCTTGCCTGGCCAGGCGCATGATAAATGCGCTGCGTGGCTTTTTGATAGTCGCTTGGCTTTGCCCAAAAGATATTGGGGACGAACGTCTGCGGATTCCGGTCGTACAAAGGGAACCAGCTGGACTGCACCTGCACCATAATCCGATGCCCGGGAAGGAAGACATGATTCGCGGGGGGCAGCGCATAGTGGTAGAGCAACGGTTGGTTGGCCGCGATCGCCTTCGGCTGTTGCAGGCTTTCGCGATAGCGTCCGCGGAAGATGTCGGCAGCAACCATGAGCTGGTATCCCCCTAAGCTGGGCTGACTGGCGACTTCGGCGGGGTAAACGTCGATCAACTTGACCACCCAGTCGGAATCTGTCCCGCTGGTCGATGCCAGCAGGTTGGCGATCGGTTGGCCGCTGATTTTCATCGGCGCCGTCAACGTATCCGAGACATAGACCTCGACATCCGGACGCCCGGATTGCTCACGCTGGTCATCGACCAGCCATTCAGACCAGGTCATTCCGGCGCCGTATCCCATAGGCTGGATCGGCCGCGCACGGTAGGGAACTGGCTTTGCCGGATCGGAGACGTATTCATCGAAGCTCGCGTCGCCGGTCGTCGGGACGGTGAAGCTGAGTTTCCCGCCTGCCGCCAGGTAGAGTGGTTTCGCCTGAATTTCGCAGCCGCTCTGGCACCCTGCCGGCCAGGATGGTAAGCGCCGCCAGACATTGGTTCCGGTGTCAAACGCCGAGACGGGGGCGGTGGCTTCCTTAGGAGTTTCGTCCTTGAGATAGCGGTCAAGGAAAGGTCGCAGGATCTGCTGGCGAAAATAAAGTCCGGTATCGCTGCTGAAATTCAAAGCACCGAGGGTGCTGGCGTCTTCGATCTCCTGCCCGTGATGCCAGGGGCCAAGCACCAGAAATACTTTGTCGTTGCTGGTGTCTTTCGGCTTGAGAGCTTTGTACACAGCCATTGCGCCGTAGATGTCTTCCTGGTCCCACAAGCTGTGCACCAGCATGATCGGAACCTTGAGCGGCTGCTCGGCCAGGAGCTTATCCATCGCCTGGTCGCTCCAGAACGAGTCATACGCGGGATGGGCGAGAACTTTGCGCCAGAACCCGACCTGTTCCAGGCCGTGGCGGCGTCCCAGCTCGCCTGCGGATCCGGCCTGCATGAAAGTGTCGTAGTCGTCGAAATCGCTGGACCACCACGTAGCCGTGCCATCGCGAGTCGCTTCCTGGTTGTAGATGTAGGGAAGATTCTGTTCGCGAAAGGCGCCATTGTGAAACCAGTCGTCGCCCATCCAGCCGTCGACCATGGGGTTCATGGGCACGGCAACCTTTAGAGCTGGATGAGGATTGACCAGAGCCGTTAAAGACAGGAAGCCATCGTAGGAAATACCAAGGATGCCGACCTTGCCGTTGCTCTCCGGAATATTCTTTACCAGCCAGTCGATGGTGTCGTACGTGTCAGTCGAGTGGTCGACGGGGGTCGGATTTTGCGGGCCATGAAAAGGGCGGTTCATCACGTAGTCGCCCTCGGAGTGGTACTTGCCGCGTACGTCCTGAACCACGCGGATATATCCACCCTCAACGATCACCTCGGTGGCATTGTCGTAGCCTTGAAGCGCAGGCCCCAGGTGGGCGCTGTTCTTATTGGCGGTGAGTATGTCCGCGTTGTAAGGGGTGCGGGTAAGCAGTATCGGCGCTCCCTTGGCGCCTTTTGGCACCAGGATGACGGTGTGCAGCTTAACCCCGTCACGCATGGGGATCATGACTTCACTGCGGATGTAGTCGAAGCCGGCAGTGGGCGTTTCCAGCGTTGCTGGTGTCTCGCTGGGGAAGTCAGGGTACTTGGCAGCTGGTTGCGAAGTCTGACCGTACGCGACGCCGGCGAATAACGACGCGCCCAATACACCCACCAATGTCCGCCTGGACGCATCCTGCATGTGGTTCATCAAAGCCATGGTCTTACCAAATCCCTTCTTGCAGTGTGAACTTCGTTTGTTCGCCATCAATGCCGCGTGGTCGTAGAGTCTCACTTCTGTGTTTTGGCGGAGACCTCCGCTTGCGCCAACATGTGATCGAGCGCGGCGCGGTCGAGAAAGCGGCCGTCGATGACCACCGCATTGATCTTCTTTGTATTGTGAATGTCGTTGATTGGATTCGCGGAAAGCAGGACGAGGTCGGCAAGGCCGCCCGGCTTCACGGAGCCGATGTCATTTCTTTCGAGAAACTGCGCAGGGTTGCTGGTCGCGGTCTGCAGCGCTTCCATGGGGGTAAACCCGGCCTCAACAAAGTTGGCCAGCTCGTCATGCAGACTAAAGCCGGGGATGATGTAGATGCCAGGAGCCGAATCCGTTCCGGCGAGGAATGGCACTCCGGCACGATGCATAGCTCCCGCCAACGACATCTCCTGCGCAAACGATCGCTGCCGCAAGGCCAGCGGATCCTTCTGCAGTCCCGGCAACATCTGCTCCTTAAAACGCTGCCAGGTTACATCGCGCCACGCCGCGGGGACGTAGCGATCGAGCGGTTGGTGCTGCCAGTCCAGCTGGTCGAGGAAGGTTCCGCCGCGTTCCCAAACCAGGGTAGGAACCTGCCAGACGTGGCGCTCGGCGAGCAGCGCCATCATCTTGTCGCACTTTTTCTGGTCGAAACTGTTGAGCAGCAGTTGTGTGTCCACTTCTCCTTTGATCACCCGGTCTTCGACCGTGGAACAGCCCGCAGAACTACCCATCAGGTGCTCAATGCTCTTTTGACCGATGGCAGCGGCCTCATCAATGCGCACCGCATCCGGCACGTGGCCGACAAAGGGCAGACCTTGCTTATGGGCCTCTGTCGCGGCGGCCAGATAAGCGTCGTGAGGGATTAACGACTGCACCTTGATGAAGTCGACATGCTGAGCTTTCAGCGAATCGACCGCGGCCACTGCATCTTCCACGGAGGTAACCGGAATACTGCTTGGGAAGCGAAAGGTTTTTCCGTCCGGCAGGTAGCCATCGAGCATCGGTCCGGAAACCACCATGCGCGGACCGATCAGCTCACCACTGGCGATCTGTTTACGCCACGCGAACAACACCGGAATATCTCCGCCCATATCGCGGACACCGGTGACGCCGTTCGCGACCAGGAGAGGCAGGATGATTTCGCGGCCGCCCGGAAACCAATCTCCGAAAGCCATGTGAACATGCATGTCCCACAAGCCGGGGATCAAAAATTGACCGGATCCGTTGATGATCCGAGCGTGACCTGGGGAGTGGAAGTTTTTGGCGTCGGAAACAGCGGAAATGTGATTTCCGCTGATCGTCACGGCTTTATCTGACTCTACTGAAGATGTGCCGGGGTTGATGACCGTCACATGCAGAAAAACCAGGGGAGCATCGCCGGACCGCGCCTGCGCCACGCCAGTGCGGAAGCACAACGAACAGAGAAGCAGCAAACCGCTCAAGTAAGGAGTCCAACGGACTTTCATCCACCAAACTTACTACGAACAGTTCACCCAAGGCCTGAATGGAGTAACGACGGGAGGTAACGACGGGAGGAATTGA
>Ga0302326_10012444_pt1 | contig 18143 bp, 17 predicted proteins | sample Palsa_T0_3_FD_202264 | JGI IMG/M metagenome (GOLD analysis project Ga0302326, IMG submission 202264) | Peat permafrost microbial communities from Stordalen Mire near Abisko, Sweden - Palsa_T0_3 | ecosystem: Environmental > Terrestrial > Soil > Palsa > Peat permafrost | place: Sweden: Abisko...
CCGAACCGACCGCGAGTACTCCTTAGGAGAAATGCGATAAAATTTCCGCAATCGTTCTTCATTCCGGAAACGAGATTCGGAAAACCCTAGAAAACGCTTCGTCTCGCTCGCGCCGGCTCCCTTCGGAGTTTTGTGACGCTCGTCTCAGGCAGACACGAGCGTCCGTTCGAGGGCGAATGCTTCCGCGAGTAATTCGTACGAGCGCAAACGCGCGGCGTAATCCGGTGCGATCGTCACGACCATGGCCTCGTCGGCGCCATGTTCGTCGACGATCCCTTCGAGTGCGGCGCGGACGGTCGAGGGCGACCCGCACACGAGCCGCCGCCCGCGCTCGGTTGCGGCACGCTCGTGTGCCGGCCATGCGTGCGCGCGCGCTTCCGCGAGCGACGGAATGGGACCGCCTCCTTGGCCGCTCATGATGCGCGTGCGCCATAGCCGCAGCGGTAGCGCAAGGTCCTCGGCCTCTTCATCCGTCGATGCTACGATCGCGGCCACGGTTACGATGCAGCGCGCCCGTCCCGTGCGCGCGGTCGCGTCGAAACGCGCGCGGTATATGCGCGGGATGTTCGGCTCGTCACCGCCGATGAAATGCGCGTATGCATACGGCAAGCCCATGCGCGCGGCTAGCCGCGCGCCGTAATCGGACGAACCGAGCACCCAGAGTTCCGGTGCGGTCGCACCGCTCGGCATCGCCCGCAAACCGGCGAACGGGCTCGACGGCGAAGTCGTCCCCTCGAGGTAGCCGATCGCTTCCGCGATCTGCGCCGGAAACTTGCTCGGATCGCGGCTCTCGAGCGCTGCGTTCACGAGCTGGGTGCCGCCGGGAGCACGCCCGACACCGAGATCGATGCGGCCGGGCGCGAGCGCTTCAAGCATGCGAAACGATTCGGCGATTTTGAAAGCACTGTAGTGCGGCAGCATAACGCCGCCCGTGCCGAGGCGAATGCGCCTCGTCTCCGCGCTGAGACGCGCGAGCAAAATCTCAGGCGCCGCGTCCGCGAGCCCCTGCATCGAATGGTGTTCGGCGAGCCAATAGCGCGCGTAGCCGAGTTCGTCCGCCGCGCGAGCGAGCGCGATCGTCGCGAGAATCGCCTCACGCGGCGTCGCGCCCTCGACGACGGGGGATTGATCGAGAATGCTTATAGGAAACATCGCCACGCAACCAGGACCCGGTGAAGGCGGCGCGCGGATGCACCCTTGCTCGGGGTGCCGGTAGAGTCGCGCAAGCAAGCGCGGCTCGCGCAGCGAAGGTCGCCCCATGATACCGCTTTCGAATACGCGCGCGAGCGAACCCGAGCGCACGGTGATCGCCGTACGACGCCAGCGACCGCTCCTCTCGACCGGCGAGCCGTTCGGCGTGCGGTATCTCAACGCCGCCGTCGCTGCGCCCGAACAGTTGATCCCGCTCGAAGAACGCGCGGCCGGCTCCTTTTCGCTGCTCGAGATCGATGCGGCCACGAGCGACGAGGATGCGCTCCGCGCGCTTGGGCTCACCACGGGCGAAGCCCACTTCGCCGACGTGATGACGCAGCTCGGACGTTTCACCGCCGCGGAACGCGCGCGGCTCCTGCGGGCCGTCGCCCTCGCGCAGTGGTCGCACGAAAATCGGTTCTGCGGCACCTGCGGGTTCGCGTTGCACTGGGAGCCCGGCGACCGCACGAAATCGTGCGCGAATCCCGCGCGCACGCATCGCCACTTTCCGCGCACGGATCCCGCGACGATCATGCTCGTCCACGACGGCACGCGCGCGCTGCTCGGCCGGCAGCGATCGTGGCCGCCCGGGATGTACTCGACCCTCGCCGGATTCGTCGAGCCCGGCGAAACGGCCGAGGACGGCGTCGTGCGCGAGGTGTTTGAGGAAACCGGCGTGCGCGTCGGCGACATCCGCTACGTCGGCAGCGAATCGTGGCCGTTCCCGCGCTCGCTCATGCTCGGCTTCACCGCGCGCGCGGAAACGCACGAGATCGCGATTGGCGAAGAGATGGATGACGTGCGCTGGTTCACGCGCGACGAAGTGGCCGCGATGCAAGCTGCCATCCGCGAGCGATTGCCGCATTTTGATACGATCGCGCGACGGTTGCTCGCAGGGTGGCTCGCGGCGCCGGCGGAACTGGCGTAGCGGCCATGGTTGAAAATCACGTCGACCGCGAAACGGTGCTCGTGACCGGCGGATCCGGCGCGATCGCGCGCTGGTGCATCGTCGAGTTGCTGCGCCAAGGGTACCCCGTTCGCACGACGGTGCGCGATGTGGCGCGCGAGCCCGAGGTGCGAGCCTCGATCGCGACGCAAATCGATCCGCAAGACCGCTTGACGTTTACCGTGGCCGACCTTACCCGCGATGAAGGGTGGCCTGCCGCCGCACAAGGCGCGCAGTTCGTGTTGCATATCGCCTCGCCGCTTCCGACGGAAAATCCGAAGCACGAGGACGAACTGATCGTGCCCGCGCGCGACGGCACGCTGCGCGTCCTGAAAGCAGCCGTGGCGGCCGGCGCGCGCCGCGTCGTGCTCACGTCGTCGGTAGCATCGATTGGCTACACCACCGCGCCGCCGGACGGCGTCTACACGGAGCGCGAATGGTCGGATCCCACAAGCCCGGGCACTCCGCCGTATCCGCGCTCGAAGACGATCGCGGAGCGCGCGGCCTGGGACTACATACGAACGGAGGGCGGCTCGACGACGCTCGCGGTCGTGAACCCCGGCGCCGTCATCGGACCGATCCTCGGAACCGATCCCTCGTTCTCGTTTCAAGCCGTGAGCCGGCTGCTCGACGGCGACATGCCGGCGATTCCGCGCATCGGTTTCAATTTCGTGGACGTGCGCGATATCGCCGACCTCCATATCCGCGCCATGACGTCGCCGAGCGCGGCGGGCGAACGTTTCATCGGCACCAAAGCTTTTGCGTGGTTTTCCGACATCGCGCGCGTCTTGCGCGAGCGTCTCGGTTCCGACGCCCGTAAAGTGCCGAAGCTTCAAGCGCCCGATGTTCTGATCCGGTTTCTCGCGATCTTCGATCCCTCGGCCCGTACCATCACCGCCGACCTCGGCGAGCGCACCGAGTATTCGAACGCCAAAGCCGTTACCCAACTCGGCTGGAGCCCGCGGCCGCTCGACGAATCGATCGTCGACTGCGCGCGCAGCCTGCTCGCGAACAGGTAGGCCCCGGGCAACGGAGCGTAGGACACTGGCCTCGGCTGGTTCAAACGCGTTAGGGGGACACGGTGCGCGCTGCGTTGATTTTCGGGTTACTCGGATTCACGGGGCTCGTCGCCTGCAGCGGCGGGGGAAGCTCGCCCCGCGCGGCGTCCGCGCCGGCGCCGGCTCCCACGATTTCGGCGGCGGTGCAGCACATCGTCATCATCGCGCAGGAGAACCGCTCGCCCGACAACCTCTTCCACGGTTTGCCGGGAGCGGATATCGCGAATTCCGGACTCGACACGAGCGGAAACACGATCGTACTGCAGCCCATTCCGCTCGCCAACGGGTACGATCTCGATCATCGGCATGTGGGCTTCTTAGCGATGTACGACGGCGGCAAGATGGACGGAGCGAACACCAATCTGATCTATTGCGGCATAACGTGTCCATCGTTTCCGAACCCGCAATACGGGTACGTCCCGGCGATCGACAACAAGCCCTACATGCAGATGGCGACGCAATACACCTTCGGCGACCGCATGTTCGAGACGAACCAAGGCCCGAGCTTCCCGGCCCACCAGTTTCTCTTTTCAGGAACGTCGGAACCGGAAACCGGCAGCGATCTGCTCGCGTCGGAAAACCCAGGCCGCGGCAACCCGGGCTGCCTCCCACCGGTGCTGGGGCAGGTGGCCGTGATCGATCCGGCGGGCAGCGAGAGCCTGATGGTGCCGGCCTGTTTCGAGCATCAGACGTTAACCGACCTGCTCGACGCGAAAGGCATAAGCTGGCGCTACTACGCCGACTCCGTTCCCGCAATTTGGGACGCGCCGAATTCGATCAACCACATTCAAAACGGTCCCGACGTGGCCAACATGATTTCGCCCGAGACGCAAATCCTCAACGACATACCGAACGGGAATCTCGCGCAAGTGTCGTGGGTGAACCCACAATACGCCGATTCCGATCACCCTAACGCGAACAACGGAAGCGGTCCCGCGTGGGTCGCTGCGATCGTCAATACGATCGGTCAAAGCAAATACTGGAACAACACCGTTATTTTCGTCCTCTGGGACGATTGGGGCGGCTGGTACGATCACGTCAAACCGCCGATCTACGGCTCGTACGAATTGGGATTTCGCGTGCCGCTCATCGTCATTTCGCCGTATGCGAAGCGGACCTACGTTTCGCACGTGCAGCACGAGTTCGGCAGCATCCTCAAGTACACCGAGGAGACGTTCGGCCTCGCCAGCCTCGGCTTCACCGACGTGCGGGCCGACGATCTCGCGGACTGCTTCAACATGAATCAGACGCTGCAGCCGTTCCACGCGTTCCCGGCACGCTACTCGGCGGATTATTTCAGGCGACTGCCGCCGGATACGAGAAACCCCGACTCGGATTTATGAACGCCGCAGTCCTAACGCTGCCTTAATTACAGCGGCCCCAATCCAGAGCAAACTCACGGACAGACCTTCCGGAGGAATGTATGCGCGCCCTCGACGTCTTGTGTTTTGTGGTAATTCTCGGCTTCGCGGGCTGCAGCGGCGGAGGAAGTTCGCCGAGCTCGACGACGCCGGGCTCGACCCCCACGCCACACGCGACCCCGACCGCAACACCGTCGACGAGTATCGAGCACGTCGTCATCATCGTTCAAGAGAACCGAACTCCGGACAATCTCTTCCACGGCTTGGCCGGCGCCGACATTGCGAACTCCGGACTCGACACGAGCGGAGACTCGATAACGCTGCAGCCGGTTCCACTCGCCAATACCTACGATCTCGACCACGCGCATGCGGGTTTCTTGGATATGTACCGCGACGGTAAGATGGACGGCGCGAACACGGTCCCGGTGACGTGCGGTACTTCTTGTCCGTACTCCAACCCACAGTACGGCTACGTACCGGCGAGCGACAACGCTCCGTACATGCAGATGGCCAGGCAATATACCTTCGCCGACCGCATGTTTCAAACGAACCAGGGTCCAAGCTACCCAGCCCACCAGTTCATCTTCTCAGGTACGTCGGAGCCGCAGACCGGCAGTGATCTCCTCGTATCGGAGAACCCGACGAAAAGCGGGGTGCCGGCAAATTCGACCGTCGGCTGCCTCTCGACCGAACGCGCGCCGGTCCAGGTGATCGATCCGGCCGGCAGCGAGGCACAGACCGTACCGTCGTGCTTCGAACACCAGACCCTCACCGATTTGCTCGATGCGAAGGGAGTCAGCTGGCGCTATTACGCACCGGGAACGACCGGGATCTGGGTCGCTCCGAACTCGATCGAGCACATTCAAGCGGGACCCGATTGGGCGAATGTCGTCTCGCCGCAAACACAGGTCTTGAACGACGTCCAGAATGGGGCTCTCGCGCAAGTTTCTTGGGTGACGCCGACGGCCGAAGAATCCGATCACGCCGACATCAATGACGGTACCGGCCCGTCATGGGTGTCCTCGGTCGTCAATGCGATCGGCCAAAGCAAGTACTGGAATACCACGGCAATTTTCATCGTTTGGGACGATTGGGGCGGCTGGTACGATCACGTGAAGCCGACCCTCTACGGCTCGTACGAACTAGGCTTCCGCGTCCCGTTGATCGTCGTTTCGCCGTATGCGAAGGGCGCCTACGTTTCGCACGTGCAGCACGAGTTCGGCAGCATCCTCAAGTACACCGAGGAGACCTTCGGGCTCAGCAGCCTCGGCTTCACGGACGTGCGGTCGGACGATCTCTCGGACTGCTTCGATATGAAGCAGGCGCCGAAGCCCTTCCACCTGATCGCGGCGCGCTACCCGGCGGAATATTTCAAGCGGCTGCCGCCGGATACGAGAAACCCCGACACGGATTTCTAATCCGCTCATCAAGGCGACGGGTGCGAATTAGTGTCCGGCCGCATCCACATCGACCGCGACCGTGCCGGTGACCGGATAGCTCTGGCACATGAGGATGAACCCGCGCGCGATCTCGTAGTCCTCGAGCGCGTAGTGTACGTCCATCTCAACCTCGCCTTCCACGAGGATGACGCGACAGGTCCCGCATACGCCGCCCTTACACGAGAATGGCAGATCGATGCCCTGGCGTAGCCCGGCTTCGAGCACGGTTTCTTTGCCGCGGTCGATCGTAAATTCCCGGCGCCGGCCATCGAGGACGGCCGAAGCCTGGATCGACTGCTCGTCGCTCGCGGCCGGCGCCGCGCCACGCGGCCGCGCGGTGCGCGGGCCGGCCCCGAAGAGTTCGGTCTTGATACGATCCTTCGCGATTCCGTGCGCTTCGAGCGACGCGACGACGGCCTCGGTCATCGGTTGCGGCCCGCACACGAACGCGACGTCGACACCTGCCGGATCGATCCAGGTAGCGAGCAGCGCGTCGCATTTCGCGCGGTCGATGCGGCCCGCAAACAGATCCAGGTCCTGCGCTTCGCGGCTCATCACGAACGCGAGCGCGAAGCGCCCGAGATAACGGTCTTTGAGCGCTTGCAATTCCTCGCGAAACATCACGCTCGACGAACTGCGGTTTCCGTATACGAGCGTCACGCGGCTCCGCGGTTCGGTTTCGAGCACGTGGCGTGCGATCGCCACAATGGGAGTGATGCCGCTGCCCGCTGCGAACGCCAGGTAGTGTTTCGCGAACGCCGCGTCGTGCGGCACGTGGAAGCGTCCCTCGGGCGGAGCGACGAGTACTTCCGCGCCGGGCCGCAGCGTCTCGTGCGCCCAGCGCGAGAACGCGCCGTCGGAGACGCGCTTGATCGCGACGCGCAGCTCGCCTTCGGAGGGAGCCGCGCAGATGGAATACGAACGCCGCACGCGCTCGCCCTCGAGCATCGCTTCGAGCGTGAGGAACTGGCCCGGGACGAAGCGATAGTGGTCGCGCAACGCTTCCGGCACGGCGAACGTCACTTCGAGGGCTTCACGCGTTTGCGGCCGCACGGAAGCGACGCGTAAGGAATGGAAAGCGTCAGTGACTTTTGAAATGATCGAACGGCTCCCGGCAGGTCGTGCAGCGGTAGAGTGCCTTACAGGGCGTCGAGGCGAAGCGGCTGACGAGTTCGACCACGAACGAACCGCAGCGCGGGCAGGCCGCCTGTTCTTCCACGGCGCTGATGAGGTCGATCGGTGCGTGCGGATCGGCCGCGCGCACGCGCGGCGGCGAAATGCCGTACGCGCGGAGCTTCTCGCGCCCGCTCTCCGTCAGCCAATCGGTCGTCCACGCGGGCGCGAGCCACACGTCGATCGCAAGGTGCGCGATGCCTTCACGCGCGAGTCGCGCGGCAATATCGCATTCGATGGCACGCATAGCTGGGCAACCCGAATACGTCGGAGTGATCGCGACGCGCAGCGTGCGCGCGCCGCCCTCGTTCGACCACGCGACATCGCGCACGATGCCGAGATCGAGGATCGAGATCGCGGGAATCTCGGGGTCCGGGATCTCGCCAAGCCAGTTCCACACGTCGGCGAGTTCCGGCTCGCGCGCTACCATTGCGTGGCCGGAATCGAACGCGCGACGGACTGCATTTCGGCCAGCAGATAGCCGAGCGCTTCGGTATGTCGCCCGCGCCTGCCGCCGGAGTGCATCCAGCCGTCGGTGGGAACGGCGAGCGTAGCCTCGGCCACGACGCGCTCCACATGGGCCCGCCACGGCGTCCGAAGCGTTTCGAGCTCGCAGGCGATGCCGCGCTCGGATAGGTCGCGATCGATCTCGTCGGAAGCGAAAAGTTCGCCCGTGTACGGCCACGCCGCATCGAGCGCGGCCTGCATCCGTTCGCGGCTCGTTTCCGTCCCGTCGCCGAGCCGGATCGTCCAATCGCCGCTGCGCCGCACGTGGTAAGCGACTTCGCGCGCGGCTTTGCTCGCGATTGCGGCGATGCGTTCGTCACGCGAACTCGACAGAGCCTGCAGCAGATACAAGTGCCACGTATCGAACAGAAATTGGCGCGCCGTCGTGTCGGCGTAGTTCCCGTTCGGCCGTTCGACGAGGAGCACGTTGCGATACTCGCGCTGGTCGCGAAAGTAGGCCAGCCGATCGGCGTCGCCGCCGTTCCCTTCGATCTCGCTCGCATACCCGAGCCACAGACGCGCGTGGCCGACGAGATCGAGCGCCACGTTGGTGAGCGCGAGATCTTCTTCGAGGATCGGGCCGTGCGCCGCCCATTCGGAGAGACGTTGCCCGAGCACGAGCGCGTTATCGCCGAGGCGTAGGAGATAGTCGAACGTCGCCGTCTGCAGATCGCTTGCCATCAGTAATCGATGCCTGCGTGCGACGCGCAGTCGCTCACCGTCACACGCGGTTCCTGACCTTTCACGGTCCAGCATTGACCGAGGAGCGAACAATAGCACACGGCGAGCTGCGCGCGCCGGCCGAGATCGCCCGCGTACTTCATGATCGAACCTCGGAGCGAGGTCACTTGGAAGTCTTCGCCCGCGCGAATGACCGTCGTCGGACCGATCGAGGAAAAGCTAGCCGACGCGACGCCGGCCCCCTTCGGAACCCCTTTCCCAAGCAGAACTTCGCCATCGCGATAGCGCTTGAGCGCGTGGCCGTCGAGCGATAGGGTCGCGCTTCCGACCAGCGCCGGACCGAGCCCGTCGTTCGTGACGGTGAGTGCGTAGGACTGGCCCGTCGTGGTCGACGACGTGATCGCAAGATACGGCCACACGGAGGAACTCAACTGATTCGCGATCACCTTTGTTTGGTAGAGCGAGGAGATCGTCGCTCCGCCGCTGATCAGGAGCGCGAGCGTCGCAATGATCAAATCTGCGCGAAGGACGCGGCCCGCGTTCACAGGTTTTTCACGCCTTCCGGCACGAGATAGTGCGTCGGGTGGCGGTACGGCTTGTCTTCGGCGGTGCTGAAGAGCGCGTCGCGATCCTCGGGTTGGCTCGCGACGACGTCGCTCGAACGCACGATCCAAATGCTCGCGCCTTCGCGGCGCCGCGTGTAGACGTCGCGCGCGTTCTGCAGCGCCATCTCCGCATCCGCCGCGTGTAAACTTCCGACGTGCTTGTGCGCGAGGCCGTGAGCGCTACGCACGAACACTTCCCAAAGCGGCCAGCCGGGCACGCTCACCGCGCGCGCTTCGCCGCGTGCGCGAGCGCCGCTTCGCGTACCCAGGCGCCCTCTTCGTGCGCTTCGACACGCGCCCCCAAGCGTTCGCGATTGCATGGCCCGTTACCGCGCACGACGTCGTAAAACTCATTCCAATCGGGCGTCCCGAAATCGTAGTGATTGCGCTCGGCGTTCCAGGCGAGCGCCGAATCCGGGATCGTGAGGCCCAGGAACTCCGCTTGCGGCACGCACTGATCGACGAAGCGCTGGCGCAGCTCGTCGTTCGTGAAGAGCTTGATCTTCCAGCGCATCGAGCGTTCGTTGTGCAGCGACTCGCCATCGGGCGGACCGAACATCATGACGGCCGGCCACCACCAGCGGTCGAGCGCATCTTGGGCGAGCGCCTTCTGTTCGGGCGTTCCCCGGCTCAGCACGGTCAGAACTTCGAAACCCTGACGCTGGTGAAAGCTCTCTTCCTTGCACACGCGCACCATGGCGCGGGCGTAGGGGCCGTAGGAGCAGCGCGTCAGCGGAATCTGGTTGATGATGGCCGCGCCGTCGACGAGCCAGCCGATCGCGCCGACGTCGGCCCAGCTAAGCGTCGGATAGTTGAAAATGCTCGAGTACTTAGCGCGCCCGCTTAGCAGCGCATCGACCATGTCGTCGCGCGACGTGCCGAGCGTTTCCGCGGCGCTGTAGAGGTAGAGGCCATGGCCGGCTTCGTCTTGCACCTTCGCCATCAGAATCGACTTGCGTTCGAGCGAGGGCGCGCGCGTGATCCAATTCCCCTCCGGCAGCATGCCGACGATTTCGGAATGCGCGTGCTGCGAGATTTGCCGCACGAGGGTCTCGCGATAAGCCTGCGGCATCCAGTCGTCGGCTTCGATCGTGACGCCGCGATCGATCTTGTCGTCGAAGGTCTTCGCAAGTTCGGAGACGTCCTCGAGGCCTGCCTCAGAAACTTCGACCATCTGCGTGTACATGCCGGCATCGACCTCATCAACGAGCAACTTACCAAATGGTAGGTTATTGCGAAGCTGCCGTCAAGCCTGTGACGACCGTTCGGCGGCGTACGTGGTATCCTTCGGGGATGCGTCTTATGCTGCCGGGTTGGGCGTTCGCGCTGCTTGGCTTGGTCGTTCTGGTCACCGGACACCGGTTCGCGGTCGCCGGCATGCCGGTGACTACGAAGTTGATGGACCCCCACATGGAGATCACGTTGCGGCGGCTGCCGCAACCGGGCGACGCCGAGCGAGCCGATGCGATTGTCGCCGACGCCCGGCGGCTTGTTGCGCAGTACGCCAACGTGGCCGATGCCGAGCGCGACGGCTACACGAAGTTCTTGCCGAACATCGAGCTTCCGCAAGAGCACTTCACCAAAGCCGGGTTCGCGCGCGAGGCGTGGTTCGGCACGTTCGACTCCACTCACCCCACGTCGCTCATTTACGATCGCGACGCCTCCGGGCTGCACATCGTCGGCGTGATGTATACCGCGTCGAACCTCGCAACTGAAGCCGAGCTCGACCGGCGCGTGCCGATGAGCATCGGCACCTGGCATCGGCACGTGAACTTCTGCTGGGCTCCGGCGAGCGTGCCGATGCGCGATGCGTATTTTGGCGCACACCCGAAATTCGGTTTCGACGGTTCGATTTCGACGCGCGCAGCCTGCGATGCCGAGAACGGCAGCTTCTCGCCGATCGAATTCGGGTGGATGATCCACGTGTGGCCGAACGCGCCGACACAAGCCGCGATCTGGTCGATCCACGGCGACGATGAGCAACACGACATGGTGGGCGAACACATGCATCACCATGACGGCGAATCCGTGGTCGCGACGGCGAGCGCCGTCCTGCCTATTCCGCTCGACCACCTGCCGTCTGCCACGATCGCGAGCGGCGACCCGAACCACGGCGCACGGGTCTTCGCGCAGAATTGCGCGAGCTGTCATGGCGCTTCCGGCCGCGCCGGCCCGGACGCGCCGCAACTCGCAGGGCAGGGCCTCGCGGCGGGCCAAGTCGCGTTCATGGTTCGCAATCCGGGTACGATCGATGTGTCGAGCGATATGCCGCATCTGGCGATCAGCGATGGCGATCTCGCCGACGTGGCCGCCTACGTTTCACAGCTAAAGTAGTGCTTTCGCGAAGGCAAGCGCTCGCGGGAATCGCAGCCGCCGCGTGCGCTCCCTTCCGCGGACGCGCGAGCGCCGCAGCATCGGCGAATCGGCTCGCCGGAATTGCGAATCTGCTCGGTATCGACCGTCGCTACGCGGGCGCCGGGCTCTCGTTCGATATCGGCGCGGTGTATCCGGTGACGGGCGCAGGCGGTGTTTACGGCGCGCACGTCACGGATATCCCGAAGCTCGCCTTCAGGCACATCGCCGCGATGGGTGGACCCGAGTTGAACCTCATCTTGAAGGACAATCGCTCGGGCGATCCGCAAGCGGGTGCGCAAGCCGTGCGCGAACTCGGGTTCGCCAAAGTCCCGATGATGCTCTCGTCGTACTCGGCCGATATCGGCGCGATGCTGAGCGGCATCGAACGGTATCACATCCTGAGCATCGACGGGAGCGGGGGCACCTCGATCTTCGCGCGAAACAAGCCCTATTTTTGGGGCTCGATTGCCACGACGCCGAACGACGCGCTGTCCGGCGTCATCGCATTTCTGCAAGCGGCGATGCCGGCCGTCGTAACGATAAGCACCATCGGCTGGGACCTTGGAAGTCTCGGCGACATGGTCGTCAACGACGCGACGCGCCAGTTCTCCGGCACGGATTTCAAGCTCGGCACTGCGGAAAAGAGCCGCATCGGTTCGACCGACTATTCCGCGTCTCTGCTGAAAATCAAGAACAGCGCGCCCGATTTCGTGTTGTGCGTGCTTTACGGCGAAGATCTCGGATATTTCATGAAACAGTACGCGCTCGCCGGCATCGAGAAGCCCGTGATGGCGTTCACGCATTCGATCGTCGCCGAAGAGATCGCCGGGCCCGCGTATGACGGCCTGTACTTCGCCTTCGACTACTTCGATGCGGCGCACCCCTCGAACCCGTGGGCACAATTCTACATCGACGAATTCTACGACCTCGAGGGCACATATTACCCGCCCGACAACTACGGAGCGAACGCCTACGAGGACGTCTTCACGCTTTGGGCGTGTATCCGGCGCGTCATTGAGGCGGGCGGCGACCCGCACGACGGCGCGCAGCTCGACGCGGCGCTGCGCGCGCACCCAACGTTTCCAAGCCTGTACGGCGGCGATGGCGCGGCGCCCGGCACGCTCACCTTGGATCTCGCGACGCACTCGGTCGCGAAGCGGCCGATGACGATCGCGCAGTTTAAGGACGGTACAATCGTGCCGCTCGCGCACTTCCAGACCGGCGGCGTCAATTTTTCGCTCGAGCATGCTATGCTGTAGAGCATGGGTCGCATCGCACGTGCCGGCGGAGTTGCAGCCGCTTCATCGTGAATTCCGGACGGCGGATATTCCTCGAAATCGCGGACCTGCTCGGCGTCGAGCAGCGCTTTGCCGGGGCGGGTTTGCGGTTCGATATCGGCGCACTCTATCCGCAAACGGGCACGGGCGCGCTCTACGGCGACCACATCGGCGACGTGCCGAGCCTGGCGTGCCGCCACGTGGCAGCGATGGGCGGACCGAAGTTCAACCTCATCATGCGCGACAACCGCACGGGCGATCCGCAAGCCGGGGCAAGCGCCATCTCGGAATTCGGCCTCGCGAACGTGCCGATGTTGCTCTCGTCGTATTCGGCGAACTTCGGCATGCTGTTGCCCGAAATCGAACGCTACAAAATCTTTACGATCGACGGCGGCGGGGGCGCACCGCTGTACGCGCAGGGCAAACCGTATTTCTGGGGCTCGATCGCAACGACGCCGAACGATGCCCTCGCGGGCGTCATCGCGTTCGTGCAAAACACGATGCCCGGCGTCGCGAAATACAGCAGCATCGGCTGGAAGTTAGGGCCGTACGCGAACGAACACATCCTCGACGCGAAACGTTATTTCGAAGATGCGGGGCTCGTGCTCGTCGCGGCCCAGAGAGTCAAAATCGGCACGACCGAATATTCCGCGCCGCTCCGCGCGATGCGCGCTAGCGAGTGCGACGTCGTTTTCTGCAACCTCTACGGTGAAGACGTCGGCTACTTCATGAAGCAGTACGCGGCGTCGGGAATCGGCAAGCCCGTGATCGCTTTCACGCATTCGCGGGCGGCCCAATGCATCGCGGGCCCCGCCTACGACGGCCTCTACTTCGCGTGCGACTACTTCGATCCGGAGCGGCCAGCAAATCCGTGGGCGGCCTTCTATCTCGAAGAGTTCCGCGAACTCGAAGGCCGCGGCGTCCCGGCGGATAGTTACGGAGCGAACACGTACGAGGATATTTTCGCTCTGTGGGCCTGTGTTCGCCGCGTCCTAGCAAAGAATGGGAATCCCCACGATGGCGCGCAACTCGATGCTGCGCTGCGAGACGATCCGACGTTTCCGAGCCTCTACGGCGGTACCGCAGAGACCGTCGGCACGCTACGCTTCGATCTTACGACCCATTCCGTGGTACGCCGTCCCATGACGATCGCGCGTGTCGAAGGCGACAGGATCGTTCCGCACGCGCGCTTTGAGAGCGGCCGGCCAGCATTCGAACTCGTCTAGCGAACGAGGGCCACGGTGTTGCGATAGTCCTCGACGGAGATGCCCGCGAAGCTCGACCCGTACCGCTTCGCGAGATCGGCCGACGTCGCATCGATGCCGGGGAAGAACTGCGCCGGCGGGAGGGTCGCGTACGACGTACCCGCCGGGGAACCCGAATGCGTGCTCACGCCGAGCCACCATGGCTTGCCGACCGCCGCCAGCTGGTCCATCGCCGCGCCGCCGAAGCTCTCGAGGGTACTCTCGGCATTGCGATACGCCATCAAATCCGTCGCGTCGACGGCTCGCGCCGCGCGTTGCAAGAGCGTAGCCGCGTACGCTCCCGGCGGCGAGTATTTCGCATACGTTGGGTGGACCGTCGCGAGGACCGGCAGGTTCGCCGCCGCGGCGGAGGATCGGATCCGAGCGAGCAAGTCGACGAAGTTCTCAGCGACGCCGGCCTTCGCATCGTCGTCTTTCCATTCGGGCAAGGTGTGCGGCTCGATATCGAGCGCCAAGCCGGCGAAAGCTTTGTGCGCGGTCGCAAGTCCCAGCAACGTGCGGACCGATGCGGGGATATCGCTCCGCTTCTTCTTCACCCACTCGGGGTCGCCCGCAACACCGTAGACGGTGAGGCCGGCGCCGGCGAGCCCGGCCAGCGCACGCAGCGCACCGGCGTCACCCGCGTCGAGGGCGGGGCGATCCGCTTTCACGGAGAGGTAGAGTATGCCGAAGCCGTTCTTCCGCGCGAAATCCGCGACGGCGCCGGCGTCGGCCAGCGGCGTCTGCCAGACCCACAACGACCGCTTCGCCTGCGCGGCAGGAACGGCCATGGCCGGGGTCGCGGAGACTGCCGCGGCAAGGCCGAGAAAGTGTGCTCGATTCACGCCTGAGCCCCCTTTTAGCGCTGCGCCCAACACGCTCGCGCCACGTGGTGTTGACGGCCGCGGAAGGTGATTTCCTCTCGCGACGGCCGTGGAAAAGCCTGTCCGCGCAGAAGGAACTTTGTTTCCAGAGGCGACAAAAGTCGCGAAATCGATAAAAGTCGCATTTGAGCGATGCCGATTGGAACATGCCCCTTCCTGAGGACGGGATCAGCTACGCCCCCTGCAATGACCCGTACGCGAGTGCGAGAGCAAACGACTCTTCAAACAAACTCGGATCTACTTACACGGATTTCTGGAGACAACACATGATCAAAACCGGAAAAACGCACCTGCTCGTAATAGCAATGGCAACGTTCGTACTGTTGAGTTGTCAGGCTGCTTTTGCGGGCGGTCGTCTTCTTGCCACCGGCGGCGTCACACAAGTCGAAGGCTCTGCCGGAGCCGGCATCGTTCCTTGGGCCCTCATCTCCGGCACGGAGACGCAAGACGAAGTCGGCGGCACGGCGTTCTACACGCACATCGCCATGCCGAACTACGGCCTCGACGTGGCGGGCGCCTCGATCGGAATCAAGGAGCGCTTGGAACTATCGTACGCGCGCCAGACGCTCAGCATCGACGACAACGTGACCACGCCGATCAACACGGCACTCGCGCTCCCGACGAATACGCTGAGCAACACCACGCTGAGCCAAGACGTCTTCGGCGCGAAGCTCAAACTGTTCGGCAACGCGGTCTACGACCAAAACTCCATGCTGCCGCAAATTTCGCTCGGCGTCCAGCACAAGACCAACGACGACTTTAAGAGCGTCCTTGGGATAACGGGCGTACCCGAGGTTCTTGGAGCGAAGAACCCGTCCGGCACCGACTTCTACCTCGCGTTTACCAAGATATTCATCGGCGGCGCCGGTGGGTTGAACTTGGTCGTGAACGGAACGATTCGGGAAACCGAAGCAAATGAGAACGGCCTGCTCGGTTTTGGTTGCGCCACGACCAACGCGTTCGTGCCGACGTTCGTTTGCAAGCCGGGCACGGGTGGCTACTCGACACAGGGCGAGGGCTCGGCAGCCGTGTTCCTCAACCCGCAGACCGCACTCGGCGGCGAATATCGCATGATGCCCGACGACTTGGTCTCAACCCAACAGGACGCGTGGAAGGACGTGTTCGTGGCGTATTTCCCGAGCAAGGAATTTGCGCTCGTGCTGGCCTACGCGTCGCTCGGAAACTTGCCGGCCGGTATCGGCGCGAACGGCATCACGAAGGAACAGGCGAACGGCTTGTACCTCTCCGGCCAAATCGGCTTCTAGCCTCCTCCTGCGAATCTTTTTGGAGACAACCAACACTATGCAGACTCTCAAACGAATAGCGCTGGTCGCGGCCGCAGCTCTGCTCGCAGCCACGATCGTTCCCCTCCGGCCCGTCGCCGCCGACTCGCTGTACGACGAGCTCGGTCAGAAAGCGGGCATCACCAAGGTGCTGGTCGATATGGTCGGCTTCATCGCCGACGACGGGCGCATCAATCACTTCTTCGCGCACGCGGACATCCCGCATTTGGAAGGCGAACTCGTCGACCAAGTGTGTTACGTGTCGGGTGGCCCGTGCACGTATACCGGCAAGAGCATGCAGGACGCGCACAAAGGCATGGACATCAAAGAAGCCGACTTCAACGCACTGGTTGAAGATCTGCAGAAGGCGATGTACAAGAACGACGTGCCGCTCCCGGTGCAGAACCATCTGATCGCGGCGCTCGCACCGCTGTTCGACTCCGTCACCTACAAGTAGGCGTTTAGCGCATCAGCGAGTCGAGCGCTTCTCCCGCGTGAGCGCGCTCGGCACGCCCGCCCAAATAGCGGGCTAAGAATTCTTCGAGCAACGCATTGAAGCGCAGATTGTTCGCAGGATGGACGAACCCGTGGCCTTCGTCGGGAAAGACGACGTAGCTCACGGGTATTTTTTTCGCCCGCACGGTCGCGACGAGCCGGTCGGTGTTGCGAATCGGAACGCGCAGGTCGTTTTGCCCTTGGCCCACGAGCAGCGGCGCCGAAATGTTCGCCGCGAGATACAGCGGCGATTCCGCACGCAGCGCAGCCGCGTCATCGCCCATGCGCCGGGCGTAGATGTCGCGCACCGCGGACGGCTCTTTCGCCACGGCGGCCGAGACGCTGCCGAGATCCGATAAACCGGCGATGTCGACGCCGCAGGCAAACGCTGAGGGGGTCGTCGCAAGGGCTGCCAGCACGGCGTACCCGCCGTAGCTCTCGCCCACGATCGCGACGCGCGCCGGGTCCGCAAAGCCGGCCTTCACGACCCAGTCGCGCGCGTCGAGCAGATCGGTGCGCATCCCGCCTGCCCACTGGCGGTCACCCGCGTTCTCGAAAGCACGACCATAGCCGGTCGATCCACGGAAATTCACCTGCAACACGGCGTAGCCGCGATTCGCGAGCCACTGCACGATGCCGCTGTATCCGAAGCGATCGCGCGCCCACGGGCCCCCGTGCACGAGCAGAACCGTCGGCAGGCCGCGCGGGTCGACGCCGGCGGGCAGCGTGAGATACCCGTGCAGTTGGAGCCCATCGCGTGCCAGCAGCGAGATGGGCTGCATCCTCGAAAGCGCGAGCCCGGCAAGCTCGGGCGCGGAAAAGAAGAGCGGCGCCGCCGCCTTCGTCGTGCGATCGTAGGAGTAGTACGCTTCTGCACCGTCATCGGTGCTGAAGCCGACGATCCAGGTCCGGCCGTCGGCGCTCGCGCTCGGGATTTCGATGCCGCCCGCGCGGACGTGCCCGAGCGCGGCGAAGTCGGCAGCGTAGTTCGGATCCGTCACCGTCCACTCGACGCGTTCGCGTTCCACGGCAGCGGCAACGACGTTGTGCGTGCGCGGATCGACGAAGGCGCTCGTCACGTCTGAAGAAGGATCGGCGGCAAGCGGCTCGGCCGCCCCCGTCGCGAGATCGTTGCGCACGAGCCGGGCGGTCGGGCTATCTTTTGCGTCGATCGCATATAACGACCGGTCGTCGGCCGAGAAGGCGATCGGGTCCGTGAAGGCGTCGTCCGGCCCGAAGGTCACGAGCGTGCGCCACGGCGCGAGGGCGCCGTCGCGCACTTCGATCGTGCTCGAGCCGTCTTCGCCGCGCACGATTGCCGCGCGCACGAAGAACTCGTTGTCGACGAACCACTCGTCGACGTTTCCCGGATTTTTTTCTTCGAGCACCAAGGTCGCGTGCTTGAGGTCGAGGCGGTACACGTCGAAACGCGCTTTATCGCGTTCGTTCGTCGATATCAGAATGGTGTCGGGAACGGCCGGATCGACGTCTTCGATGTTCGCGCGCAAGCCGGGATCCGGCGTAAGATCGCGAGCGTCGCCGGTCAACACGTTCACGACGATGACGTGCGTATTGCCGTTCCCGGCCTTATCTCGCAGATAGAAGATGTGCCGGCTATCGCCTTGCCACAGGAACCCGGAAATC
>Ga0302326_10012448_pt1 | contig 18138 bp, 9 predicted proteins | sample Palsa_T0_3_FD_202264 | JGI IMG/M metagenome (GOLD analysis project Ga0302326, IMG submission 202264) | Peat permafrost microbial communities from Stordalen Mire near Abisko, Sweden - Palsa_T0_3 | ecosystem: Environmental > Terrestrial > Soil > Palsa > Peat permafrost | place: Sweden: Abisko...
TTCTCTAAAAGTCTATGCGCGACTGCATGAACAAAGCTGTATCGATCGTCCTGCTTGGGTTGTTAGCTGCGCCGTCCATTGAGGCTGCGGATGATCCTACCCGTGAACAGTCTCATTCGATGGTCATGACGCAGTACGGCGTCGTGGCTACTCTGCAGGCTGTGGCCTCGCAAGCCGGTGCAGCCATTCTGGCCAGGGGTGGCAGCGCCGTGGACGCCGCCATCGCGGCCAACGCTGCCTTGTCAGTAATTGAGCCCATGATGAACGGAGTGGGCGGCGATCTGTTCGCCGTTGTCTACGACGCGAAAGCGAAGCATCTCTATGGCCTCAATGCCAGCGGTTGGGCGCCGACAAATCTAACCCCCGAAGCTCTGAAGGCCAAGGGTCTGACCAAGATGCGCACCATTGATGAGGTCACGGTGCCGGGAGCCGTCGCCGGGTGGGACGCTTTGCATCAACGCTGGGGAAGGCTCTCGCTGGCCGAGGATATGGCGCCCGCCATCGCCCTGGCTAATAAAGGTATAGCCGTCACAGAGACGGATGCGGACAACTGGAATACCTACGGAATGCCTTTCCGCAATGATCCTGAATTTGCCCGGGTCTTTCTTCCTGGCGGCAAAGCGCCGGTCGCCGGACAGTTATTCCGCAATCCGGAGCTGGCAGAGACGCTCCAGCGCATCGCGGAACATGGCCGCGATGGGTTTTACCAGGGAGAGACGGCGGCTGCGATCCTGAAGCTGGAGCGCGCGCTTGGCGGTTTTATGGAAGCTGAGGATTTGTCCGAATTCCAGCCGGAATGGGTTGATCCAGTCAGCACCACCTACCATGGCTGGACCGTGTACGAGATGCCGCCTAGCGGCCAGGGGATTGCGGCGCTCGAGATGTTGAATATCATGGAGCAATTCCCTATCAAGGAGTGGGGGCACAACAGCCAGAAATCCCTGCACCTGGAGATTGAAGCCAAGAAACTCGCCTATGCCGACCTGCGGCAGTATGTGGGCGATCCGCATGCTACCCACATCCCGACGGAAGCGCTTATCTCCAAAGATTTGGCAAAACAGCGGGCCAAGCTGATTACGGATAAGGCCGCGTGCAATGTATTGCCTTCGGATGTGCGGCAGGGATTAGCCCGTCTATCGAGCGACACCACCTATCTTGCCGTTGTTGATCGTGACGGCAATCAGGTCTCTCTGATCGAGAGCAATGCGGGAGCGTTCGGTGGTGGGTTGGTTGCCCCGGGCACCGGCTTCCCGCTGCAGAATCGCGGTGGTGGATTCACCCTGGAGCCGGACCGGCCAAATACGCTTCGCCCGCGAACGCGTCCGCTGCACACCATCATTCCCGCGTTTATGCAGAGCGGTGACCGGCGGATCGCTTTCGGCATCATGGGCGGCTTCAACCAGGCACAGGCGCACGCACAGTTTGTTTCCAATGTCGTCGATTTCGGGATGAATATTGAAGCCGCCCTGGAGGCAGCTCGCTTCACCAAACGCGATTTTGATGGTTGCGGCGTGTGGGTCGAAAATGGGGTAGCGCCGGGCGTGATCGCGGGCCTGCGAAGCGAGGGTCACGACGTAACCGTGTGGCCGCGCTATTTCCAGGGCATGGGCCGGGGCAATGCGGTTGAGGCGAACGAGTCCTCTCCGGTCCATTACGGCGCAACCGATCCTCGAGCCGACGGAGAAGCCGTGCCTGAACAAATGCCCTTTTAGAAAGGCTGCGGCCCAACCTTATCAGGTGACGCTGTTCGTCCAGACTCCGGTGCGAACGAATTTCGCCGGTGGAATCCTTCAAGCGAAACCAGCTTATTTTGGACAGGCGCTCGCCGGATCGTTACACGCGAAGCGTGACAATGTGGAATAAATACTGTGGCAGATACTCATTCACCGTCAGGACTCTTCATTTGCTCCAATAGGTATGCTGTCATCGCATGAAAAATCCGCTGCGGGAGGATAACGCCTCCAAGGCGCGATGAATGGGCCGCATCATATGACCGGCGTGGTGTCTGCTGAACGCAAAAAGAAGCCGCAAGCAGGTATTTCTTCCGCTCGCGGCCCTAGGAGAGTTGGATCGTACTGAGTAGTACGCTTGCCATTGCGCTTTTGTTTCACTTCTTTTCGGTTAAACCGTAGGTAAAGTTCCGTGGATCACCGGTCATCTGGCCAGGAGAATGGTCGCAGGCGGGACCATCAGCCCTTCTCCATATCTATACTCGAGGAATTGTCGGTCACGTGTACGATGACTGTGTTTATGGCAGGGCGCGCGACGGCCTCCCTGACGGCACACTGCAATTTCGGCCAATTCATAGCGGAAAAAATGGCGACGCTCGGTCTCTGTCGTACTCAAACCCAGGGCCTAAAAGTAACCTGAGCAAGACGGCCGAGAAGAAATAGCAATGGCTTAAATGCAAGCCACTTATGATGCTAGTGCGCCGCCGAAAGGCTGTCAGCGAAATTCCCCGGCAGCCAAGCTGCGCGCCGCACCGGGGGTGTGTGAGCCGCCGCACCAGTCGAAGAGTGACTAGCTGAATTTGATGGAATGGGTATGCTGTCGCCGAATTAGCGTCCTGTCAGTTAGCGGTGGTTGACTTCAGCACGAGCTTTAACCGGGATGATGATCGGCGAGCGGACCCGGAACCTTTAAGATGATCTTCGTTCCAGGCAGTTCCGCGTCTCCGAGATCGGCGCCGGTGGCGGAGAACTCCCGCGCGTTGGTGGATACGAAGAAGAAGCGCGTGCTGGTATCCGCAGGGACGCCCTTGCTGAAGATGAAAGTATATTTGTTTCCTGGCGGCCCGTAGATGAACTTATCTGGCGCGGTCGTGCCGAGACCGTCCGGCCGAAAGTCGGCAAAGGTTACCTTAATGCGGCAGGTGGCGGAAGCCAGATGGTGACGGTGTCCGCCATACTGCCGAGTGGAGAAGCCCCGGTAAGGATGCGGTAATAGAAATCGAGCAGGCCGGTCGTGTTCGACCGAACGACGCGAAGCTGAGTTTGAACGGCGACCGGGGCGCCTATTCCGAATAGAAGGATGTCCACCAGGGCGTCGTGGAGCACCAGACCGGCGAGCGCCGGCCGCGTCGCCTCAGTGGTCCCCGACAGGGGAGTGAATTCTCCAGGGAGCGTGACTGGTCCAACAATGACCGGCATGAGGCCCATCATAGGCCGGAAAGCCCCGGCTTCGTGCCTGCCACGTAGAGAGAAATAGGGAGAGAGAGAATACCGCGCCTCGATCGCGGAGCCAGACAGACAGTTCTGCCAGGAAGATGACAATTACTGTTCTCACCGTTGAAACGTTTGGACCGGCTCGAACACTATCATTCAAGATGAGACGAACGGCCTGACAAATGTGCGTTGGTTATTTCCAAGCATGCGACTTAGGAGAAGATCGGCTGCCTGCATAAGTCAAAAGGAAGTAAGGCGGCCCTCCACGATGCGTGCTCGTTTGCGCCGGGTTGAGATCGAGCCCAGAGGATCGCGCACCGGACTATGCGTGCCGTCACCGATAGATTCCCTGGCTGTCCCTGGACCGAGAGGGGTTGACCGATGCAAGTCTACGAGGCAATTGTCAAAGCGCTGGAGGGAGTGGGGGTGGATGTCGCCTTTGGCGGGGCGGGCGAGAATGCCGCATCGCTGATGCTGGCACTCAAGCATTCCACCAAGATCAAGCCCATCATCGTGCGTCACGAGCAGGCAGCCTCCTTTATGGCCTGCGGTTATGCGATCTACTCGAATCGGCTGGGTTTCTGCTTCGCGACAGCAGGTCCTGGTGCGTTCAATTTATTTTCCGGGCTTGCAGTCGCCATGTCGGACTCTTACCCCGTTCTTGCGGTATCAGGATTTGCTTCCCTCGAATGGATAGGTAAAGGCGCATTGAACGAAAGCTCCGGGCTTGCTCGTACACCCGACTCGCGGAAGATGTTCGCTGCGACCACCAAGCGATCGTATTTGCTCGAAGATCCTGCTAAGACCTGCGATGTGCTCGAGGAAGCGGTCAACATAGCGCTGGAGGGGCGTCCGGGCCCGGTTCATATCCACGTTCCGGAGAATCTGACCCATCGCGGTGTGTCGGTGGATAACTACCGCGATATCCAGCTTAACGTTCGGCCGGTGCTGCCTGACGACCAACAGATTACGCGTGCCGCCGAGCTCATTGCCGGCGCGATCCGGCAGAAGAAGCAAGTCCTCGGCCTGTTCGGTTTCGGCGCTGTCCGCAGCAACGCCGGGCCGGAGCTACGCGCATTCGTCGAGCGCTTCCAGATCCCTTTTATGACCACGCTGGACGGTAAGGGCATTATCGCTGAAGAGCATCCCCTGGGGCTCGGGGTGTTCGCCGACAGTGGCCACGGCAGTGCCGCGAAGGCGTTCATCCATGCTGACTTAGTTGTGGCAGTGGGCAATTCCTTCGCCCAGCATGCGACCTTCGACTTTCGCCCAGACCTGTTCAAGGACAAAGCTTTGGTCCACGTCAACATCGACCCGGCCGAAATCAATAAGGTGTACCCAGCAGACTGCGGCGTGGTCTCCGATGCCAAGCCGGCAATCGTAAGCCTCACGAACGAGCTCGCCAGTTTAGTGGGCGCGGTCCCCGCGGTGCAAGTCGAGAAGGACCGGCACCTCAGAGCACCGATCCTCAATCTTCAGCCGGACCGCATTCATCCCGGCGAGATGGCGCGATCGCTCTCCAAGTTACTGCCCGAGAACGGCATTGTCCTGGCCGATGCGGGCGCACACCTGGCGTGGCTAAGCTACTACCTTGAGCTTTCAGAGGGGCAACACTACCACAAACCAGGAAGCTTTGGCCCCATGGCGTGGGCCGTGAACGGCGCGCTGGGAACAAAGAGTGCGTTTCCGGATCGAACCGTAGTGGTCGGTTGCGGCGACGGCGGATACTTGCTCTCCGGCTTTGAGTTGCTCACTGCCGTGCAGTACAACATACCAGTCATCTGGATCATCTTCGACGATAGTGAGTTCAAGCTGATAAAGCTCTACCAGGTCACCACGTATGGAGAGTCAGGACTGGTGGAGTTCACCAATCCAGACTACGTGGGCTACGCCCACGCGTGCGGCGCGCAAGCCTTCCGGGTTGAAACCATCGGGCAGTTCGAGTCGGCGTTTCGTGAGGCGCTGGCCTCGGGTAAACCGACACTGATCGACGCCCATATCACACGACTTGCCGTCCCTCATTACAGCTCCAATCCTGCCGGGCTGGTGGCGACAATCGAGGAGGATTTGGCCAAGGTCCTGAAGGGTTAGCAGAGCCGGTCATCGATTTGGCATGGGGGGTTTGGCGCGGGAGTAGTTGGGTCGCCGCCTGCGGGAAGTGCGAGGTAGCAAATATGGCTGGGATTCATGCCGGCTTCGAAGAGATGGCCAAGTATCCGTTCTTTGAAGCCCTTTTCAAACGTAGATCGCGTCGTATCAGCCTGGGTCTCCGCTCGGTGCCGGCAGGCGACAACAGCTACACGTCCACGGCTCTGCCGCAACCGCTCAGCGCCCTCGAAGAGGCGGTGTTGATCTCCGCAGTCGGAATGACTGGCGTCACTTTGCCGGACCGGCCCTTCGAAACCACAACGGGGGAAAAAATCCTTGGCACGCCGAACATCAACTTCCCCGGACGCGCAGCCGGCAGCACCGACAACGCGCAGGCCACACACTTCTTCCTGTTCAACGACACCGGGGCATATTTGCTCAAGCGGGTGGCGGCGGTGGATCCGTCGGAGCCTGTGACCCCGGACTTGCTCATCCGCCAGGCCGAGGCATCCAAGGTGAAGATTCTGGATAAACGTCCGGAGTTTCCGCGCGAATTTCCTTACTACCTCGATTCCAACCGATTCCTGTCCAATCTTCCCGGTTCAACGATCCTTTACCCGGTTGTCGACATGACGCGGCAATACATCAATGCGCTGATGTATCTACTGACCGAGCCAGACGGCCACCGGCCAGCCATCCTCGATGATCGCAACTTCTATTTGCCTGCCGGCGTGAGGAAGTGGATCCGCAATGGTTTTCTCAACAAAGATCTCAAACTTTCGCTGGGCTATCTGTACACCATGCGGACGCAGATCGAAGCCGAGCTGCTTTTGCAAAATTTGATGCTCATGCTGCAGGCTATGGGTCTCGGGGGCTGGATCCACTCCGCGGTTTCGACGACCAGCTTGCTACCCGCTCTCGGGTTCTCGTATGTGACGCCGCACTACCGGGGGCTCGACTTCTTTCGCTGGGGAACATTTGTCACCTCGCCGCGGTCGCAGCCGATCGGGCTGCCACCGCACATCCAGTGCATGTGCCCGCCGTACTACGAATCGATGGCCGACGCTGTGCAGGCGGTGGTCGACGCAAAATATAGCGCGAGCGGAGCGTACGGCGATGAGGCCTACTTCCGCGGCATCTTCCGCGACGACCGTGGCGCGAGCTATCTCAAGGAAGTACCTCATTACAAGGATGAGGTGATCGCCTGCGCAAAAGATATCTGCACGTACATATACGAACGGCACGGACGCTTCCCGGCGCACTGCGATGCAATTTACGCGCCCGGGGTGTGGCTGCAGGCGCACCACCTGGACTTGCGTTACTACGACACTCTGTTCAAGAGCGGCTACAGCGAGACCCAGCGGGAGCACCAGCAGCGTTGGCACGCCTAGCGTGCGGTTGCGGGACATGAACCGATGAGGAGCACATCGATATGGATAGTCCGAAGGAATCTCCCAGCCAGGCTCGCGCAAAGTTCTGGTTTGTTTTTGCGCTTTTCGTTTTCCTGATGGCGTTGGCTCATGGCGGCGCCGAATTGCAGGCTCGGCTTGAGGCCCGCGTTGCAGCCGGGCCTCTCATCGATAATCTTCTGTACTACCGCACGATCTTTACCATCTGGGTGACCATCCTCCTGCTTACGCCGGCCCTCTGCTTCCATGTCTTCTCGCGCGCGGACGGTCCAAATACCTATTGGCGTGCATTCTGGACCTTCAGCTATCTGGCTTTTCTCACCCACCTCTACTGGACGATCGTTGCGACCTACCATCTGAATTGGTACTTGATATTCCATAGCCAGGCCCGGACAGGGGTCGATCCCAGAACAGTTGTTGAGCACCCCGGGCCTGACCTCTTCTTCGCGGCCTGGTGGGGGCTGGATGTGTTGCTGGCGTGGCTGGTGTCAGACCATAAATGGGTACGAGTGCAGCGAGGGGCGGTGCATCTGGTCGCGTTTATCGTGTTCTTCAGCGCATTTACCCTGGCGGCGAAAGCCAGCATCGTGGCCAATCTTCTGGGCATTGTCATGGCCTTGGCTGTAGCTGCCTGCTTCCTCGTGTCCATGGTCGTGCAAGAGAACGATCCAAAATCGCTGATGTCTGTTCTCAATATCAAATCGTTCGAACTGCTGAATCATTTTGTCGTCTGGCACAAGCTGCCGACGTTTTTGGCGGTGCTGAACCTGAGCGCGCTGCGCGAGGTTCTGCGCGAGAAAAACCTGCACAATACCTCCGATATCGCGGTCACCAATCCGAGCGGCCTTCGCTCCACGGTACCGTTCCAGTCCGCATTCCTGGCCGAACGTGAGGAAGACGGTCAATACAACGACTTGTCGAAACCGACCATGGGCAATGCCAGCGTAAACCCGAACGATGTGTTTAATAACTCGGAATTCACGCTGAGCAACCCGGGCGCACGTTTTGGACGGAATATTCCGCTGAGCGAAGTGGATCCGACGCGCAGTGGAGGAATTCTTGAACCGAGTCCGCGCCTGGTCAGCAACCGGCTGTTGGCGCGAGAGGTAAGAAGCGATGGTACGGATGACTTTAAGCCAGCCAGCATTCTCAACCTGCTGGCGGGGGCCTGGATCCAGTTTCAGACGCACGACTGGTTTAACCACGGTTCGCCACGGCCCATGGCCGACGACCCATTTGATGTGCCCCTTCCACCAGGAGACTCGTGGCCCGCCGGAAAGATGCTGATCCGGCGTACCCGCCCCGACCCCACCCGGCAGTTTAACGACGGTTCAGGACCGGTCACCTATGCAAACGCCGAGACCCACTGGTGGGACAGTTCGCAAATCTATGGTGACAGCCCAAAGGCGGGGATGAAATATCGGTGCGGTAAAGAGGGGAAGCTCAACATTGATCCCAAGACCAGGTTGATTCCCCTCGATCCAACAGGGGTTGAAATTACCGGTTTGACCTCGAACTGGTGGCTCGGACTCAGTCTGCTGCACAACCTATTTACTCTCGAACACAATGCTATCTGCGACCACTTATTGGAAGCATTCCCGGAGTGGAGACATCACGAGAATTCTGATGAGGAGGTCTTCCGCGCGGCGCGCCTGGTCAACAGCGCCTTGATGGCCAAGATACACACGGTGGACTGGACGACGGCCATACTCACCCACCCCGCGTTGCAGGTTGGGATGAACGCGAATTGGTCCGGCCTGGCGGGAGCGGAAATGAGGAAAAACTTCGGACGCATTAGTGCGAGCGAAGAAATCAGCGGCATCCCCGGTTCAGAAGTGAATCAAACCGGGGCAGATTACTGTCTGACAGAAGAGTTCGTCGCGGTATATCGCCTGCATCCCCTTTTGCCCAATGACATCCAGATTTTCTTTGCGGCGGACGGGAGGAAGGGCCGGTTGTTGAAGTTTGAATCAGACGACCCAGACGATTCCAGCGTCATCGTCGGCCCGCGCGCGATGACCAACGCCCTGGGCAGGGATGGAACGACCTATCTCGACCTGGTCTACAGCTTCGGCACGCAAAGCCCCGGCGCGGTCACACTGCGGAATTATCCGAACTGGATGCGCCGGATGCATCGGCGCAATGGCCCGAACGTAGAAGAGTTGATCGACCTGGCGAGCATTGATATTCTCCGCGACCGGGAGCGGGGCGTACCGCGGTACAACCGTTTCCGGGAGCTGTTTCATATGCCACGCATCAGCTCGTTTGAACAGATGACGGATGATGCGGATCTTGCTCGCGTACTGCGCGAGGTCTACGGTCACCCGGACAAGGTAGACCTGATGGTGGGGATGTATGCCGAGAAGCCCCCTGAGGGATTCGGGTTTAGCGATACGGCTTTCCGCGTGTTCATCCTCATGGCGTCGCGGCGTATCAAGAGTGACCGGTATTTCACAACTGACTACACGCCGGCTGTCTATACACAACCTGGCATGGACTGGATCGACAACAATAACATGACTACCGTCCTTTTGCGGCATCTGCCCGAACTAACGCCGGTGCTGATGCGAACGAAGAATGCCTTCGCGCCCTGGACATCGGTGGGAAGAGTTGCAGGGTCGTAAAAGCCATATACGCGAGAGCAGATTGTCCCGCGAATGGTAATCGAAGATAGAAGGCTTGCGATCTTCCGGAGCCAGCTGTCGTGATGCCGGGGGAAACCTGAACGAATTGGAAGCAAGATTCCTATGAACTGGAACCAGATAGGCCGATTACTGCGGACGATGTTTCTTCTACGCGTGCCTTTGCTCACCCTGGCCGCGCTTGCCGGACTAGGGCCTTTTGCGCTTGCGCCGGGCGAAAAGTTGCTGGGCAATCTCTTCGACCTGAGGGTAGCAGGTCACCTTGACGTGTCGGGTACTCCGACCATCGCAGCGGGTTGGACCGCATGGTATCTCTTCAGCGTGGCGTTTGCAGCGTTCACGCTGGCGTGGACGGCGGTTGCGGTGGTTAACTTAGTCCTCCATTATGGGCGCGATCGCTTCGATGACCCAGCCCTTGACCTGGATCAAAAAAGGCCTGGGCTCACTTTCTTGTTCGGTCTCGTATGCGCCCTCGTTCTGGTTAGTTGCGTCATACGGCAAACGCAAATGGCTACGTTGGCGCGCTATGGAATGCCTGGGTTGGGTTTGCTTTGCTCATTGGCATTGGTCGTACTGGCTAAAGTGATACAACTCACCTTTACCGATCCGCGCACTACGCCTCATCCGCCGCCCTACCTGGTGTTTCCAGCATATACAGTGCCCTCCATCGAGCGCCGTTTCGACCGGCTTTACTGCTGGCATTCTGAAGGGTTGCGCAAGTTCAAACGCCGTCTCAACGGAGTCAGCCAATGGCTACTGGAAATTTTCCGCTGTGCAGGCCAAGGCTACCTTGTGGATTGCGAAGCGCCTTTGGGCAAACTTGTTGTCCGGTCAGGTCACGTGTTTGCGATAGCCCTGTCGCTGATGGCCCTGGCGCTGTTTCTTGGTATCGGCTATGCCAAGGGGAGAATCGACGACAAACCCAGCGTTGTCCCCGCGTTGGGCTTTTTGCTTCTGTTCGTTATCGTTGTGTGCTGGTTCCTGGGTGCGATCACTTTCTTCTTTGATCGTTATCGCGTTCCGTTCGTGGCCTTTCTGGCGGTATTGAGCCTGGCAACTACCTACGCTCCGGAGTCCGATCACTTTTACAGAGTTGAGCTTGGCCAAGGGCCGCCGCCTTTGCTGCGGCCATCCCAGGTGGTCGCCGATCTGGGAACGCGGGGTCACAAACGGGTCATCGCTGTAGCCACTGCAGGAGGCGGCATACAGGCTGCGGCGTGGACAGCGAGAGTGCTTCGCGGCCTGGAAGATGAATGTTCGCAGCAGGTGTCGCCAGCAAGTATCTGCGACTTGCGCGACTCAATCGCGGTCATCAGTGGAGTCTCCGGTGGGGCGCTCGGCGCTATGGCTTATGCGCGCTCCTTCACGGATAAACCCAGCCGGGTCTTGCCCGCTTCCGTGGTCGCCAATACCGAGGCCTCAGCCATCGATGAGGTCGCCTGGGGATGGACCAATCCGGACGTGTTTCGCGCCATTCTGCCATGGTTCCGGCATGACGAGATCGATCGCGGATGGGCGCTCGAAGAAAAATGGAGAGCTATTCACCAATTACGTGATGCTCAGGGGAAAAAGGACGTGCTTCTCGGCGACTGGGCTGCCTACCCCGGAAGATCCATGCCGGCCCTGCTGTTGAATGCGACGGTAGTGGAAACAGGATCGCCGCTGGTGTTTTCAACTACCGCATTTCCCAGGAAAAATGATAAGAGGGGTCTGATCAATTTCTATGATCTATTCCCCTCGCTGCAAAGTCATTACGATATCCGGGTAAATACCGCGGCGCGACTTTCGGCATCCTTCCCCTATGTTGCGCCCGCAGCGCGGTCGAATGCGAAGAATCCCTCAGTACCCGACTACCATGTGGTTGATGGTGGCTACTACGATAACTTCGGGATAGTTGCTCTTCTCGGCTGGCTGGAAGATGCCATCAACGATTCCAGTGCTTCGGCAGAGACAACAAAAGAGGTGCAGAAAGATCTTGCAGATGTGCTGGTGCTCGAGATCAGGCCTTTTCCCCCGTCCGGCGGAGCGGCGCCCGAGGCACATGGTTGGGGATTTCAGATCGCTGCTCCTATGGATGGGTTGCTTGATGTTCGTGACACCGGGCAATCCGTCCATGACGACACGGAGCTCTCCCTTTTTACCCGCTACTATCGCGATCGCGGCATCAACGTGTGGCGAGCTGACTTCGTGTACCCATCGAACTTTGGTGAAAAGCATCGAGGGTGCCTCGAGGCTCCGCTTTCATGGAAGCTGAGTCTTGACCAACTGAAGTGCATTGAAGAAGGTTGGCGGCAACTTCGAATCAACGAGAACGACAGTGCTGTTCATCAAGGAGCCGGCTGTGTCATGAACTTTCTCAACCCGGACGCTGACCCGGGAAAACCCGATCCCGAGCATGGCTTCTGTAAAGCGGGCGACGAGCCCTCCCAGTGAGGATTCGCTATGACTACTGAATCGAAACCAATGATGAAAGGCGCTTGTACACCGGGGATGCCCGTGCTCACGGCACGGAGGTTCATCACCGGATTGCTGGCCCTCGCGATGGCACTTTTTGCAGTACTCGCCGGGAATCAGCTAAAGCATCGCTATCCCTTTGAACATGATTTCCACGACAAAATCGACAGTCCCGTGCTCGCCGTTGAACTTTCAAGCAATGCGGAACAATTGAAGGAGGTGTCGCACACTGCAGCTCCAGCCACCGCCGATGCGAAGAGCGAAGCAGGGGCTGCGGTGGCAAGCTTGCGTACAAACACCTACGAAGACTTTGTTTTCATTCTCCTTTACACCTCATACCTGTGGCAGTTTGCAGGCTTGTTCGCATCCGGCGGAGATAGCGCCTCCATCGTCCATCGCAGGGCAATCGCCGGCTTAGCTATCCTGATCGCGCTGTTTGACTGTGCGGAGAACATTGGGATTCTTCGGGCTCTCAATGCGTCTGACCTGAACAAATTCCCAGCGCAGGTGATTTGCTTTCCTTCGCGCTGCAAGTGGGGCCTCTTTGCATTGGCGCTGTTACTCACGGCATGGATATTGGCCAAGTCGGCGAGCTTGATCTACTCGCTCCCGACCAAACGTCTGCTCGCGCTGGGATACGCGACTGCCGGCGCTCTGCTGTTGATTGGCCTGCTGAAGCCTCATGTGATTGAAGTGGCAACCAATGTGTTTGCGCTTCTGGTGGGGATAAACCTCGTGGGCCTGCTTGGTCCATACGTCGAACGTTGGTTGCCGCGACCCAGGATCCCGGAGTACGTCCAGGATTTCTGCAACCGAAAGGACCAAAGACATGCGGATGTCGCAGTGTATCCGAAAACCCTGTAGAGCCAGCAGCCCAGTTGCGCGCCGCACCGGGGGTGTGTGAGCCGCCGCAACCGTCGAAGGGTGACTAGCTGAAGTTGATGGAAATGGGTATGCTGTCACTGAATTAGAGCGCGCGAACTCCCCCGGGACTTTTCACCCGACGCTCACCACCACGGCTCTTTACCGCAGCAGCTCGGGCTGGTTTGAGACCTGCTCCCGAAAGCCGATCCCGAGGGGCCATCCCTCATCTTCTATGCAGCGTTACAACACGGATTTCATTGCAACTTCTACTCCGTCCGTGCTTCTGCAGCACACATGCTGTCCCCTTATCTCCCCCCTTATCTCCCTTCTTCCGTCTCTCACGCCCTCTTCGGTGACCTTGGTTACTAAAATCGCCCGGCAATTAAAATTTCCGCAACTAAAAACGTGCCATTGAGTTAACAAGGAGGGACTCGTCCGGCTATTGCTTCCCAGCGATATGCGAACCAACCGGAGAGCACCCAGATTGTCGGAGGCACCATGCCTGCTTTGTCGTTGCCTACCCGCAACGTGCCGCATTTGCACCTTCCGCACGGTCCCCTCACAGTCACTCTCGCAACCGGCTTCTTGTTGGTCTTGGCCGGTTGCGGCGGCAACAGCACACACCCCACGCAGACAGCTCCAGTCACCCCCGTCGTGGTCACCGTGGCAGGCGCTGCGCAAACGCGCCTTGGCGGTACAGCGCAATTTACCGCTACGGTAACCGGAGGAACCAGCACCGCGGTTACCTGGCAGGTCAATGGCGTGACCGGTGGTGCGGCGGCTTCAGGAACTATCTCGGCAAGCGGCCTTTATACCGCACCTTCCGCCCTGCCCTCGCCCAGTACCGTTACCATCGCTGCCGTCAACGCCGCTGCCACGGCTCCCGGCACACTGGTGGAGACGATCCTCAACCCTATCCCCACCGTCAGCTCGGCCACTGCCACGCAGAGCGGGACCACCACTACTTACACCCTCGATGTGATGGGAACGGGGTTTATCAACGGAGCGCAGATCGAAATAGGGGGCAGCCCGGTGACGACCAACTTCGTCTCGTCGACCGAACTCACTGCCGCCGTAACTGTAGCCGCAGGGACGACTTCACTTGCCGTCAACGTTGTGAATCCGGCATCCGGGGGGACTCCGTCCGTAACCGTGAATGCTTCGATTACGGCCATCAGCACCACGGTCACAGCCGCTGCCCGGCTGCTTGACCAGGCCACCTTTGGCCCTACCCTTACCTCCATCCAGCATGTACAGCAGATAGGGATTGATCCGTATATAACTGAGCAATTCAATACCGCGCCTACGCTGTTACCCGATATTCCGGCTGCGCCGGCCGCCATCTGCACTGCTACCAACCTGGTACCGTGCGAGCAATCCGAGTGGTGGCAGACAGTGCTCACCGGCAACGACCAGCTTCGCCAGCGCGTCGCCTTCGGGCTCTCCGAGATCTTTGTCGTCTCCACCGACTCCCTGAACTCTCGGGCTGTGACCAGCTATCAAAATACCCTTGCCCAGGACGCGTTCACCAACTTCTCTACCATCATGAGCGATGTCAGCCTCTCTCCTGCCATGGGCGGCTATCTCAATATGCTCAACAGCAACAAGCCGGCAACCGGCCAGATTGCTAACGAGAACTATCCCCGCGAGCTCATGCAGTTGTTCACGACTGGCATCGATATGCTCAACCCGGATGGCAGCCTGCAACTGGATTCCAACGGGAACCCGGTTCCCGTGTACAGCGAGACCCAGGTTCAGGCTTTCGCCCGCGCCTATACAGGATGGACTTACGCTACTTCTACGGGCGCCGCTTCCAATAAATTTCCCAACAACACCGCGAACTACGACTCGCCGATGGCGGCAGTCGAAAGTGCCCATGACACCACGGCCAAGATTCTGCTTAATGGCACCGTTCTGCCAGCCGGCCAGAGTGCGGAGCAGGATCTCTCGGGGGCTCTGGCGAACATCTTTGCCCACCCCAACGTGGGACCGTTTGTTTGCCGGCAGCTCATTCAACACCTGGTCACCAGTAATCCCAGCGCTGCCTACGTGGAGAGGGTAAGCGCTGTGTTCGCCAATAACGGCAGCGGCGTTCGTGGAGACATGCAAGCGGTTATTCGTGCAATTCTGGAAGATTCCGAAGCCCGGGCGGGCGACACCAGCGCCACCTTTGATGGCGGCCACCTGCGCGAGGCCATGCTGTACATGACGAACGTAATGCGCGGCCTCGGTTTCACCAACACTTCGAGCGTTGGCGATTATAGTAGCCTCGGCAACTACACCAATGCTCTTGGCGAACGGCCCTACATGTCGGGGAGCGTCTTTAATTTTTTTCCGCCTGATTATGTCATTCCCGGCACCGCCACCAACGCGCCTGAGTTCGGGCAGGAGAACACCGCCAGCGCCATCCTGCGTCTTACCCTGGCCAATAGCCTGGTGAATAACAAAATCACAAACTTCACGGTCGACCTGAGCGCCACCAGCGCCCTCGGCATCACCGCTTCACAAACCGGCGTTGCACTTACCGACGCCGGGAACCTGGTCGACTCTCTTGGCATCATTTTCATGCACGGCCAAATGCCGGCTCAGATACGCACCGCGATTGTGAACCATGTGGCCACGCTGACGGATATTGCTCAACGAGTACGCGTTGCCACTTACCTGGTCATTACTGCTTCGCAGTACAAGATCGAGAATTAGCTAGTGCCGCAAAAGGAGAAACATTGTGAGCGTAAACCGGCGCACCTTTATTAAATCCGCATCCCTGGCTGCCGCGGGCAGTGTTGCGGGGCTCCGTCCCTTCGGCGCGCTCAATGCCCTTGCGCAAAGCGCATCCGGCTATAAGGCGTTGGTCTGCGTGTTTCTGTATGGCGGCAATGACGCCAACAATACATTGATCCAGTTTGATACCAACGGCTATGCGAACTACTCGAGCATACGCGGGCCACTGGCCCTTCCACAAAATCAACTTTTGCAACTGAGTGCCGCGCCTAACTTTGCGCTCAATCCGAATCTTCCCGATATCCAGGCGCTGTTCAACAGCAATGCAGCCGCCATTGTCACCAACGTCGGTACCCTCATCGAGCCTACCAACCGCACCCAGTACCTTGCTGGTCAGACCGTGCCCTCTAATCTGTTCTCGCACCCGGACCAGCAGCTGGAGTGGCAGAATGCCGCGCAGAGCGGAGCGACGCAAACCGGCTGGGCCGGCCGCATCGCCGATACGCTCAACGTTACGTACAACGCCAACGCAAGCATCCCCATGATTACCTCGGTCGCCGGCGACACTCTCTTCTGTAACGGCGCCAGTAGCACACCGGTCTCCGTCAGCCCGGGTAACCTCAGTGCCGGGCAATGCTCCGAAGGCACGACTGAGTGCGCAGCCCGGCAGGCAACCGCCCAGGCTCTGGTGGGCTTCAGCTCTGGCCTTACCCTGGTGCAGGCCGACAACTCCATCACCACCAACGCCTATGCCTACGCCAAAACGCTGTCCGACGCGGTGCAATCGATTACCCCGCTCAAGACAGTGTTCCCAGCTAACAACGGACTCGCCGCCCAGCTGCAACAGATCGCGCAGATTATTCAGGTGCGCTCTGCGCTGGGGGTGAACCGCCAGATATTCTTCGCCGGCATCGGCAACTTCGACACCCACTCCGACCAGTTGCCGCTGCAGGGAGCTTTGCTTGCTGCCATCAGCCCTGCGCTCGCAGCGTTTTACCAGGCGACGCAGGAACTTGGCGTGCAGAACAGCGTCACTACCTTCACCATGTCTGATTTCAGCCGCACCTTCCAACCGAACTCCAATACGGGTTCAGACCACGCCTGGGGCTCGCACCACATCGTCCTTGGCGGGGCGGTCAAGGGAGGTCAGATGTATGGCACGTTCCCCACCCTCGCACTGGGTGGTCCGGACGATTCAGGTTCGAATGGCCGCTGGGTTCCTTCTACCGCAAGCATTCAATATGCATCGACCCTTGCCCAGTGGTTCGGCGTGAGCGCAGCACAACTCCCTGCTATCTTCCCAAATATCGGGAGCTTTCCTAATGCCAACCTGGGCTTTGTATAAGGCTAATCCGGAAGTTTCGTGGAAAGATGAAGTCTCGTGGACATCCGCAACTGGCACTTTTGCGTTCCGACGACGATCAAACTCCCGGCAACTACCTCTTAGCTGGTAACCGGGAGACTCAAAAACCTCGGTTTGATCAAGTTTATGAACGTCGGCGCGAGATCAACCCGTGATGACAAGCCAGTTGCGAGACCTTTCGGGGACGAACTAACCCCCATCATCCTGGCCTGGAGGAAGATAAAGCGACAGCATACCTATTGCAGCAATTCCGGGCATACCTATGCTGTTCCACAACTGTCCGGTTAGATCTCGAAAAGAATCAGCTGGTTAGGGTGGCATGCTGGATCTGAGAGTAAAAAGGGATGCTGCAACGCGCATGAAATCTCGGTTTTCTCGAAGATCGAGACCGACAGAATCTGTAGACAGGTATAGAGCGAGGCGTTGAGCTTGAGCTCTTTCTTGACGATGGCGATTAAGACATAGGTGGCAATAGCGCACCAGATTTGAGTCTTCACTGCGTTTTCGCTGGTGGCCAAGAATCGTTTGATTCGCAGGTGCTGTTTGATCCATTTGAAGAACAAATCGACTTGCCAGCGGCTCTTGTAGAGCGCAGCAATCGTTAGCGCGGGCAAAGCGGTGTTATTAGTTAGAAACACCAGCGTCTTGCCGGAGTCGGGGTCCTTGAAGCGAATGCGGCGTATCTGCTCAGGATATTTTTTACTCGTTTTGCGGTCGTTAAGCATGACGCGCTGGTCGCAGATGACTCCGCTGTCGCGGTCTGCAACGGCGGAGTAGACACGTCTTGCATTCATCGCCGACCTGGCGCGTGTAACGAAGAAGGCCCCCGCTTGGTGCATAGCGAAGAGACGCCTGAAGTCCAGGTAGCCCCGATCCATCACATAAAAACTGCCAGCTTCTATCGGCAGAATATCCAGCACATTAACTTCATTCAGCTTGCCACCACTGATGTAAAGGAAGGCAGGAATAGCGCCGCGCAGATCCAGTAGGGCGTGCAGCTTGATGGCAGCGCGGTTAGCGCGAAACGGCGCCCATTCAAATAAGCTTAGGCATAAGTCGACTGTGGTTGCATCCAACGCGTAGATAGTAGCGTCGATATCGAGCAGCGGATCCTCGGCATACAGCGCACGCGCGCGTCTAATCAAGCGCTGCGCCAATGCCTGATAGATGCGCCAATCACGAATGTTGAGCGCATCAGCAAGCGTGGAGCGAGCAGGCGGCTGCGCCAGCCCCATGTGAAACAGCTTCGTCTGATTAGCCGCCAGGCAAACCTCGATATCACGTAGTGACTCGCGCCATGTAAGTTGGGAAAACGCCAGTATTCGAAACAAGTCAGCACAGCTCAGCGTGCGTACACCGCAGTCGCCCTTATGCTTTGCTATGATGCGGCCGAACGTCTTCCACGGGACAAACTCCATCACCTGCGCAAATAG
>Ga0302326_10012449_pt1 | contig 18137 bp, 15 predicted proteins | sample Palsa_T0_3_FD_202264 | JGI IMG/M metagenome (GOLD analysis project Ga0302326, IMG submission 202264) | Peat permafrost microbial communities from Stordalen Mire near Abisko, Sweden - Palsa_T0_3 | ecosystem: Environmental > Terrestrial > Soil > Palsa > Peat permafrost | place: Sweden: Abisko...
TTTTCCGTGCCCGAAATCAAGGATATCGAGGGCGGCGTGCGCTCCATGAGCGAGTTCGGCGATTTCTCGACGATGGACTTTACGATGGTCGGGCTCGGCGAACCTCGCGTGGTTCACGGCGGCGTGATCAGCGGGAATTATTTTGATGTGATCGGTCTGCGTCCTGTTCTAGGCCGTCTGGTCGGACGTCAAGACGCGGGCGCTGACGCCCCTGGCGTCATCGTGCTGACGTATCGTTTCTGGTCCACCGTTTACAACAAAGACCCGAATGTGATCGGCAAGAGCGTTCGGCTCAGCAGCCTTGGCGATCGTTCCGCTACGGTCATCGGCGTGCTCGAACCTTCTGTGCCGTATCCCGCGGAGACCGAAATTATCGGTAACCTGGTCATTAGCCCGCATCATCTTTCCGCCACGATGGTCACCGGCCGGATCCATCGCATGACCGAACTTTTCGGTAAGCTTGCTCCCGGCGCCACTCTGGACCAGGCGCGCAACGAGTTGCGCACGGTGTACGCTGGAATGGTGAAGGACCATCCCGATGCGTACCCCGATAACTTCGGCTACCGAATTGATGCCAGGATGCTCCGGGATGAGATTACTTCCGGCGCGCGCACCGTTTTGCTCGTGCTTCTCGCGGCTTCGGGACTGGTCTTCATCATCGCTTGCTCGAACGTGGCTAACCTGATTCTGGCGCGGACGGTTCGCCGCGAGGGCTAACTCGCGATCCGCGCCGCGATGGGCGCCAACACTTGGGCGCTGCGCCGCATGTTGTTAGCCGAAAGCCTTCTGCTCTGCTGCGCCGGCGCGGCCATCGGCGTAATCATCGCGCAGCCATTGGTCTCCATCCTGGCTCGATACGCCTCGCGCTTTTCCGTTCGCGCGCTGGATTTGACGGTGGATTTCAGCATGCTCTGGGTGGGAGTGGCGCTGGCCATCGTCGCCGCGGTGATTCTGGCATTTGTGCCGCGCCTGCCGTCGGCGAACTCATCGAATGGCATGAACCTCTCGGGCGGCAGCGTCCGCATCACCAGCAGCACCGGCCGCCGACAGCGCATCTTCGCCGTTACCCAAATCGCCGCGTCTTTCGTACTACTCGCGGGCGCCAGCGTGTTGATTACTACGCTGGTCGCGTTGCAAAGGACCCAGACCGGCTTCGATACGCGCCGCGTCCTGGTCGTCGACGTTCCGGCGCCGTCCGATGGAAGAACGCCGCAGCAAGTCGTCGATTTTTACAAGGAATCGGTGCGTCAAATCGATGCGCTGCCCGGAGTTACCGACACGAGTGTCGGCATGATCGCTCCTTGGCGCGATACGAGCGGCGGCTTCGGCGTGGGCCTGCAATTTTCTGGTGATGGTCACGTCCATGATAAAGACGATCCTCGCGCGCTGTGGCGCACGATTTCTCCCGGCTTTTTTACCTCGCTCGGCGTTCCTATCATTGCCGGACGGGACTTCAACGCGCTCGATGACCAGAACGCAGAGCCGGTCGTGATCGTTAGCGCGACTCTGGCGCGGCAGATGTTTCCCGGTCAGGATCCGATCAATCGGCATGTGTATTGGACCGATCCCGTGCTCGAATTCGCTACCGGCACTGCCACCGAAAAGGCGCGACTTACGTCGCCGCACCGAATTATTGGGGTCGCCGCCGACATGGACGACGAACACATCGTTCCGGTGCCCACCCCCACAATTTATGGCGCATTGGCAGACGGCGGAATGTTCGGCGGTCACGTCTTCATCCACACCATGGGAAATCCTTATTCGCTGGTGACGCCGGTCACGAAAATTATTCGGGATATGGCCGCTGATGAACCGGTGGAGAACGCCGCCACGCTGGAAGACATTCGCGCGAAGGTGCTGGCTCCGGATCGCTTGAACTCGCTGGTCTTTGGCGTGTTCGCCACGGTCGCGTTGCTCATCGCGATCGTTGGCGTCGCCGGAGTGCTGGCGTTTTCGGTCAGCGCACGGACCCGCGAATTCGGCATCCGTATGGCGCTTGGCTCTCAGCCGGGAAATCTACTCAGAGGTGTTGTCACCGAAGGCCTGGTGATGGCTGTTGTTGGGATCGTGGCCGGCGCGGCGTTCGGGTTCGTCGTTGTGCGCGTGGCAGGCAGTTATTTCGGCGATCTAAAAATGCCGGGCGCATGGCCCGCGATTGTTTCTGCGTTTGTGCTGTTAGCCGCGGCGGTAGTCGCTTCGATGCTCCCGGCGGCACGCGCCGCCCGCGTCGACGTAATGCAAGCTCTGCGCTCGGAATGATTTTTCCCGGCACCACGGTTTTTCCATAAGACGACGAAATTCTGAGCTCGATGACGAAGCGATAGTTTACGTCGCTTTTCAACAGCCGTTCGTAAGCCTCATTGATCTGCTGAATGGGGATCAACTCAATGTCCGAGGTGATGCCATGCTCAGCACAGAAATCGAGCATCTCCTGGGTTTCGCGGATCCTGCCAATCCCGGAACCGCCCAATTGACAGCGCTTCATCAGCGAACCGAAAATCTGAACCGCGGGCGGTTTGGGCGGGGCTCCCACGATCGTCATAGTGCCGTCGCGCTTGAGTAGTTTCTACAAGTTATGGAAGCCATTGACCGGGCGTGGGTACGAATCCCACGCTCTCCGACATATTATTCAAAATAAATAAGTTGCTATAGTCCCTACGTTTGATCATGGCCCACTCGCAGGGCCTGTTTCGTCTTTGGAATGAGTGACATGCAGTTTTGCAAGGCGCGGTTGCGTGCCGTTAAGGCTAAAACTGACTGATTGGGAATTTGTTTTTTCGATCGGGAAGGATGGCTGCGCCGAAGGCCGAATGGGTTAGCCAGCGAGGGAGACGGCCCTGCGAAGAGGAGAAAGGTCATAATCTCGGAATGGGACTTGCGTGAGACGCGATAAGCTGGATGGTCTCAACCCCATGAAACGTCAAGTTCGGGTAGCGCATCGGGGCTTGTCAGGATGTATTCATGACGATCGAGTTTCGTGCCATCGAGGCAACGTGTCGCCGCTTTATTTTCAACGCCTGCCTTCTGGAATCCCAATTTCTCAACGATGCGCCGACTGGGCTCGTTTCCGTCGAAATAGCCGATGCTGATTGCCTTCGCGCCAAGGTGGCCGAACGCGTACCGAATAGCTGCGTTTGCCGCCTCCGTCGCCATGCCCTGTCGGGCGTATTTAGGCGCCACCCAGTACCCTGTCTCATAGACGTCTTGCTCATCGGTAAGATCCAATGCGGTTCGAACGACGAAATCCCCGTTGATCCGATGGAATCCGGCCAACGCGATTCCTGCTTGATTCTGGTAATCCATCACTCGCCGAATAGAATCTTCCATCGCATGCCGCGACCGTTGGTTGTCGAAGGCCCAGGACATCCAACGCTGCAAATCGGGCCACGCTTCCTCCTTGGCGGTCTGGATCGAATCCAAATCGCCAAGCGTTGGCGGACGCAAGATCAGGTGCGGCGTAAAGATCGGCATCAAATGGCGCATAGAGCGGCTACGCTGGAATTGTAGCGGACCTGGTGAAGACGAAAATGCGCATTGCCTGCATGCAGCGCTCCGTCCACGCACCACCCAGAGATCCGTATTTGGGTTTCGCCGGCTCGAAACTTTCGGTTCTACTCGAGTCCAGGTTCTTGCCTGCCTCGAAAGTATATTCGTGGTGTGGTTCCCAGCATCGTCCGAAACATTTCAATGAAGGCGCTTACACTGTCGTAACCGACTGCGATAGCGACCTCCGTGACAGATTTCCTTTGTGCCAGCATCTCAAGGGCAGCAAACAACCGCGCCTGCTGTCGCCAACGCCCAAATGACATGCCAGCCTGAGCCGAAAACGCACGCATGAAAGTACGACGGGCCATTCCGGCAACATGCGCCCAAGCGTCCAGCCTGCGGTCATCTGCAACATCATCCAGCAGAGCCTCTGCAACTCTGGCCAGTCTTTCTTCTGTTGGTATGGTCAAACGCAAGGGCTGCTGGTCAGGCTGTCGAATCTCATCACGAAGCGTTGTGATTAAGTGCTTCATCGCCGTGTTGAGCGGTTGGCGGAGGTCCCAACCGACCATACGATGAACTATGGCGAACAATAGCTCCGATGAGTTGAACATGCAGGGAGTATTGGGTAGTCCGCGGCACATCTCCGGAGACATGTCAACCATCGAGCCAGCAGCGCCTCCGACAGAACGCGCCGCGTGCTTACAATTTGGTGGAATCCATGCGCAACGCCGGGAGGGAAACATCCATCGTTCGCTTCCTGCTTCCACGATGAGCAACCCCTGGGTCAGTGCGACGAGTTGCCCGCGCAGGTGACTGTGCTCTGGCGTCCAGCCCTCGACCGTCCGCCTCTTGAAGGCATAGGCCAGTACTGGCGTATCGCTGTCATAGAGACGGCGCAGTTCTTCCATATTCTTCACTACGAACATGGATTTGCGAGATTGACCCTTTTCCGACATATATCGCCACTTTCCCGTTAGCGGAACAACCGAAACCCAGCTAGAGTACGCGGCAGAACAACGAAAGACAACAAGGGGGGTGGTTCACATTCGAAAGGCGGAACGAAAATGAGCCCGAAGTTTTTGGAAAGGCAAAGTACATGGCGCGAAATGTTGCGTAATTCTGCGGCGTTCGCGGGAAGCGCCCTGCTGGCCCAAGTGTTTCCAGCAAGTCTTCTAAGCGCCGGCGTTCCTGACCTTCGGCAGCAAGCGGCAATGGCTTCAACTGACCATCTGGCGGCGATGCGGGCGCAGATGGGTAATGCGCTTATCCAATCGCAACCGCTGGCGGACAATCTAACGTTGCTTTCCGGGCCTGGAGGAAACGTTGTGGTGTTGAACGGGCCCGATGGCAAAATCGTGGTCGACACGTTTCTTATGCCGGCCTGGCCGAAGTTGAAAGAAACGCTCGATGGGCTGGGCAATGCGCCGCTGAAGACGGTGATCGACACGCACTGGCATTTCGACCACACGGACAATAACGCCAATCTGCACGCCGCGGGCGCCACAGTGCTGGCCCACGAAAACACCAAGACCCGCATGGCAGAGCCACACGACAGTGCGGTTTTGGGTTTGCACGTTCCGGCATCGCCTGCGGATGCTTTTCCACAGCAGACATTCAGCATCAGCCAAAAACTGCAGGCCAACGGTGAAATCGTGATGCTGCAATATTTCCAGCCGGCGCATACCGACACGGACATCTACATTCACTTCCAGAAGGCCAACGTGATTCACATGCGAGATACTTTTCTTAACGGCTTTTACCCGGTCATCGACGTCAGCACCGGCGGAAAAATCGACGGGATGATTGTCGCCGCCGACAAAGTTCTGCCCTTGGCCGACAACAACACCAAGATCGTTCCGGGGCATGGTCCGCTGGGCGACAAAGTCGATCTGACCAAGTTTCGGGACATGCTGGTTGTGGCGCGCGATCGCGTGCAAAAACTGAAGACCGCCGGCAAATCGGCCGGCGAAATAGCGGCGAGCAAACCGTTTGCGGACCTGGACGCCACTTGGGGCAGGGGCTTTTTCAACGGCGATGTTTTTGTGCGGGTGGTATATTCGGCGCTTTGAGTCGGCGATGCGAGGCAAAGGCGCGGTCGTTCTGCGGTGCGCCCCCCTGTGGCTGATCCAAGTGAGGCTCCTATGAACCGCTGGTTGCATACTTTGTGAGCATCGTAAGTCAAACTTTCATGAGCGCGGGCGCGAGAGAGGTGTCAGGACAATTCAATGAGAAATGTAATCTACGCAATCAACCTTACCGTGGATGGCTGCTGCGACCATACCAAATTCAATCCTCCACCTGATGAAGAAGTACTTGAACACTTCACGCACCTCTTGCGAGATTTTGATCTGCTCGTCTATGGGCGTAAAACCTATCAATTGATGGTTCCTTATTGGCCTGATATCGCAAAAAGCCAGTTTGAGACAAAAGCGGATATCGAATTTGCCCAAACCTTTGTCTCCAAGAAGAAGATTGTTTTTTCACGATCGTTGGCCAGCGCTGAAGATGAAAATACGAGAATTGTTCGTACGAACCTTCGCGACGAAATACTTAAACTGAAGCAAGAACAGGGCAAAAATATTTTGGTCGGCGGTGTAGATGTTCCTTCACAACTGATGGAGCTTGGCCTGATTGACGAATATCGTTTTGTCGTTATGCCAACCATTGTTGGAGAAGGCAGACGATTGATGGAGGGCGTCAGCCTGCCCGAGAAATTGCAATTAAAACTGGTTGATTCAAAGATTTTTAAATCAGGATGTGTTGCGCTTCGTTATTTGAAACAGTGAGAGAGAACTCGCAAGGCTCTGCCGGCACTTAGCAGACTGGCGTTTTCGCCCGCGGGCTGGCGCGCTTCTGCTAAGCCCGGGGTGACCTAAACTTTACCGGAGACGTTGGCATGAAAATCGTCGTGCTGATTGTGAGATTGCTGCTCGGACTGGTGTTTTTCGTCTTCGGCCTGAATGCCTTTCTGCAATTCCTCAAGGGCCCTATACCCGGCGGCCTCGCCGGACAGTTTCTTCAGGCTCTATTCCAGTCGCGATATGGGTTGGCGATCGGCGCAGTGCAGGCGGTTGGCGGCGCGCTGCTGCTGATCAATCGCTATGTTCCGCTGGCGCTGACGATCCTTGGGCCGGTAATCATAAATATTTTGCTCTACCATCTGCTGCTCAATCACGAAGGCATCGGGGGCGCGCTGATCGTGACGGTGTTCTGGTTTGCGTTGTTCTTCCACTATCGCCAGTACTTTTCCGGGATCTTTACCGCAAAGGCTTCGTCTGCGTCGTGAAAGCGAACGCTTGCGGGTTTGCGCGGACCTCAGCCGCTGATCACTGAGCCGTGATCCGTCCGTTAGCACTGCTTACTATCGTCTTCCCCTGCCCTACGGTGCCCGCCGTGCGCTCTATGTTGTTGAAACTACGTTTTCGAGTAAATTCGAATCCCACTCTCTCCGCCATCCTTTAATCACAATCACTTAGGGGCGTGGCTACCGCAGGTGGCTACCAATATTCTTATTTTTCTCTGATGCTCAGTATTGGGTTGGGCTTCAGAGGAAGAAGTCATGACCGTGAGCCTGTGAATTCGACAGACTGTGGGTGGCAAGCGCACCTACAGAAACCCAACAAGAAAAAGCTTTACCCCATAGGCTGTCAAAGCTCAGCAGCAAGGAGTAACCGTCGACTCTCACCCCATGACATCGCAACAAACACCAAGCCGCCTGATCGGGGGGGTTCTCTGCATCACGCTGAATGGTTGCCGGTAACTTCTGTTATTAGGCGCGACTACGCCAGGCTGGCGTTTCCGTTTGGCTCTGGCTTTCGCAGATCGGAACTTGTGGGCCTGGAGTTGGATGAAATCCAGATGCGCCAGGGGTACTGGGCGGTGGTAGACCGATCGGCAAGGACAAGCTGAATTCGATCCGTGCTATCACCCAATTCTTTGCGAACTACGCGGCCTGACCTGCATTCTGAGCGTTATCTGGTTACGCAAACCATCGGAAAACAGCACGGGAACGAGGCAGGACTTCTTTCCGATATGCTTAGCATGCTCCGCCATCGGTTGCCAAGCCAAAGGTCGCTCGCCGCGAGACTTGCGGAGGCAAAGAAAAGAGTTGCTTTACTTTAATCCTTCCGCGAGATAGAGGTCTGACAGAATGCGGTGATAGCCATAAAAGCATGACTTGCCATCCGGCGTGATAAGGATGGGACCAATGCGGCTCACGCCCGCCGAATCGGAGGGCATGAGCTCTTTCCATAGACTCTTGTGGCCGGTCGACAAGTCCAGCCGATAGACTTTGGCTGGCAGATCTCCCAGCCTGTAGAAATAGATTGTCTTTCCGTCGTCACTCCATTGAACAGGTTGCTCTCCGGGCTCAATGCCTGGAACAGCCCGAGGTTCCCCGCCTGCAACCCCGTAGAAATAAGCCTTCTCATCTGGCCCGACGCCAACCACCTGCTGACCGTCCGGGGAAAGAACTATAACTAGTGGATCGATTCCTTCCGGCGAGATGGGCACCGGCTTGCCCTCGGGCGAGTCCTGGCGGTAAATACGGGCGGCGTGACCTGGCTCCTTGCCGGAGAACAGGAAGCGTTGGCCGTCCGGCAGCCACCTCGCCCGGCTGTGATTGATGGAGTCGTGAGTGAGAGGCCTGGCCTCGCCAGGCCCGGTCGGAAGAAGAACAAGCTGGGCGGGCGAGGAAGGCGGACTGGCAATCACCCATTTGCCGTCAGGTGACACGGTTATCGCAAGTCCGTCCCCCAGGCGGACGGCCGAGGTCTCAGCGATCTTTCTTTGATAAACGGAGTAGTTCAGGCCTCCACCTTCCCCTGCCTCGGTGAAGAGCAGCACCTTGCCATCGGGCGAGATGTCTGATGGATAAGTGTAGTCAAGCCACGACAAATCGTGTTCCTTGCTGTCACCAGCGGCGAGGCCAATCAGTTCTCTTCGCCAGGTGTCCCGGGAAAGCAGCACGCGCCCATCCTGCCAAATATCCTGTAGCGACAAAGTGTCGGGAACCCGTGCAATCAGCCGTTCGCGTCCGCCCAATGTCACAGCATATACGGCGCGTTTAACCCCGGACTGGCTAGCGGTGAACCATAATTCTCCGCCGTCAGCAGACCAGGCCACTCCCTGAGCCGTATTGAGTTCGGTAGCTAATGTCTTGACCTTTCCGTTGAGGTCCACGACGCGGAGAGAGCCTCCGTCATCGCCGGGGAGAGGATGGTCCAGGAACGCCACCGAGTCGCCCTTTCTCGAAACTCGCGGATGGCCGATCCAACCTGAGGTTTCGAACAGCACTTTCCCGATGGGAAACTCAAGCCGGTTTCGACCGCCAACGTCGCGCACGATCGCCAAGTTATTCCCATCCGGGGACCAATCCGCCCACTGCACGTTTTCCAGTACGGGGCGTGGAGATCCGCCGTTGAGCGGCACTCTAGCCAGCGTGCCCGCCTGGGCATAAACTCCGGATGGACGGCTGTCCATCGATACCGCCATCTCTCCGGTGGAGGAGATCGCCAAAAGCGCAGCTCCCTGGAGATTGAGGGAGCGCGATTGCGGACTTTCGGGACTGGTGATGAACAGATCGATCGGAGAGCCTTCCCAGGAAGCTCCGTAGACGACCGACTGTCCATTGGGCGTAAAATGCGCAGACCGAATGGTACCTCGGCGAAAGGTGAGCTGATGGTAGGAAGGCTGTGACGTGGGCATCCAACCGGCGCGGAAAAACCAGCCCGCAGCGACGCCCAGAATGAGGACGGCGCAGGCGACGAGTCCCGTCGACCGGATGGAATGCGTCTTCCCGGACCTGGCTGCCGCCAGCGCCGGAGCTGCGACTGCCTGCGTCGCCGATAGCACACCCTGGGCCGCGGAACTCCGGCTTGAGTCCAAGTCGCGTTTCAAGCGCCTTAATTCGGCGCGTATTTCGGAAGCCGTCTGATAGCGCAGCTCGCGGTCCTTTTCCAGTGCCCGGCCAATGATCCGGTTGAGGTCGGGTGGCGGGCTGGGATTGAGCTGAGGTGGCGGCGTTGGGACCCGATTGAGGATGGCCTCGAAGATAACGGCGGAAGTGCTCCCACCGAATGCCACTTGGCCGGTGCACATCTCATACATAACCGCGCCGAAGGAGAATAGATCGGTGCGAGTGTCAAGCTCTTCTCCGCGAGCCTGTTCGGGGGACATATACGCCACTGTGCCCACGGTACTACCTGGAGTTGTGAGTTGTTCGTCCCTTACATCGGCTATCGTTGAACCGGCCATCGAAGCTGTAAGATTGCGGCTCGCGTTAACTTTGGCAAGTCCGAAGTCGAGAATCTTCGCCTGCCCGCGGTTGGTGATGAAGATATTGGCCGGCTTGATGTCACGATGCACAATGCCGCGGTTGTGGGCCGCATCGAGTGCGTCGGCGATCTGAACGCTCAGCTCCAGCAACTCGTCAATCTTGAGCGGCCGGTTCTCGACCTTGTGCTTGAGCGTCTGACCATCCAGAAACTCCATCGCGATAAATGCTTCCCCATCTTGTTCGCCGATGTCGTAGATGGTGCAGATGTGAGCGTGATTTAGGGCCGACGCGGCCTGGGCCTCACGGCGGAAGCGGCTGAGGGATTGGGGATCGCGCGCAACTTCGTCGGGCAGGAACTTCAGGGCGACGAAGCGGTGCAGGCGCGTGTCCTCGGCCTTGTAAACCACTCCCATGCCACCGCCGCCCAATTTCTCGACGATGCGATAGTGCGAGATGGTCTGACCGATCACTGACGCGAAATCTTACGTGGGAAAAACGGGCAAGTCAACGAAGCCACGGACACGAAGCCACGGACTTGGCTGTAGCTCAACGGGATGGATGGAGATAAATTGCCATGCGTTTTTTTGACTTTGGTCGGAAGTCGCGACCGAACAAAACCTGATATCGTAAGCCCAACCGCGCAACATCGAGCACTATCGAACGGTGGTTATTCCTTTGACTATCTTTTCGGCCTCGATCCTTGAGAGGTCACCAGAGATCACCGCAGAGTCGGCAATTGGCTCCCGCACTTTGGCGGTCATGACGACTTGACTATCGCTTGAGAAATGTCTCTTGGACCAAATCGAGGGCATCATCTGCGCTTGCCGTGAGCCTCCTTGCGAGGCGGTAGAGACGGTCATAGTGACCGTCGAACAGGATCGCGAGTGGCTCGATTGGATTCCCACTATCGGCGACTGGCACGACCCGGGCGATGTCTAGTTCGCTCATCTCTATCCTATTAAACGTTTGAGGGCATGATTCTGTTGGTCGCTACGAACAAAATTATCGGGTCATGACGGAATGTTGTATATCAGCACAGTGTTTCCCCAAAGTTGCACTGCATTGCATCTTTGCGCGATCACCGCGTACATGGAGGATCGCGTGCGGGCGAAACGGCGCAGCATCCCGTCAGTTGGCGTAACCTGCGCGATAACTCACAATCACCGGACAACCACGCTAAAGCCTTCTCATCCGAGGAGTATTTCACCCTATACTGGAAAGCAACTGGGATCAGGGAGGCGTGCGCTTGTGTCCCGCCCTCCTTTCAAAGGACTTCATGGCCGCGTTAATTGATGCTATTGATGTCAAACGTAAGACTTTGTTTGAGCTTGAAAACACTCCCTTCTTGTGTTTGGAAGCAGAAGTGAACACGCCTACCGCTCGTGGCGGCCAGACCTTGGTGCGCCTGAAGATGCGCAACCTCCTTACGAACGCGGTCTTTGAGAAGACATTCAAGGCGAGCGACAAATTCAAAGAGCCGGACTTGCAGTCGGCACAGGCTTCGTATCTGTATAGCGATGGGGATGGTTCTCACTTTCTGGACCAAGAAAGCTACGAGACTGTCACCCTTAACGGTCAGATGGTCGGGGATGCGTTGGACTTCCTGATCGAAGGCGCATTGATTGAGTTGCGAAGGTACAACGGCAATCCGATTGGTTTACAGCTGCCAATGTTCGTGGAACTGGCCGTTGCCTATACGGAACCCGCAGTTCGGGGCGACTCGTCGGGCGGCGGGACCAAGACAGCCCGGCTGGAGACGGGCCTGGAAATCCGTGTTCCCCTCTTCATCAAAGAGGGGGAAAAGGTGAAAGTCTCCACGGAGAACCGGGAGTTTGCGGGGAGGGCATGACTCGGTTCCAGATCGATGGCTGATCGTTGGCGAGATCTCGCGTTAACACTCAATGACCAGCGGTCAAAACACAAGTTATAGAGCAATCGCCTTCCGCGTGACGCAAGAAAGCCGCCCGAACAGCAGGCGGCCCGTTGCAACGCATTCTGCAATGCTCGAACTATGGTTTGAAGAAGTCCGCGAACGGCTTCGGGTTGGGCACTCCAACTCCGGTGACATCGTCCCAACCGGGTGCAGTTTGCAGATGAGTATCCGTGCCGAACGTGACCAGCACCACAGTTCCCTGGTTCAAGGGCACATTCCACAACGCGTCGTAGAACACCGTCGTGTTGTCGAGCGGCTGCGCCAACTCGGAGGCGCTGTAAGCCGTCGTGCCCAACTCATCCGTGACGCTTCCGGTCACATTCGTGCTCGACCCCACGGGAACGATATCGGTAATGGTCGAAGCGGGCATGGAATACAAATATCGAGCGGCTTGGCCCAGCGCTGTGCCCGCCTCTTGATTCGCAATCGCCCACAGACCCGAGAACATGGGGCATGCCACACTGGTTCCTCCAATTGGAAACCATTCCAGCGGTGGATAGACCCCATCGTCGGTTATCGCGATCACAACCCCTGTGTACGGATCTGCAATCCATGCTATATCCGGCAGCAGACGAGCACTCCCCGGTAATTTCTTCTGGAAGCTCGGCTTGCCGAAAATCGAGCTCGGACCCCCGCCTGAACCGCCGTCAAAAAAGCCAACCGGAGGATCCGAAACGAGACCATCATCATCCAGAAGGTTGGTATTGGTACCCCATCCCGCCTGCCATTTGATCGCATTGCTGCCATTCAATGCCAGAGTTGTGCCGCCCACGGCCGTCGCGTATTGCGAAGATGCAGGATACGAGACGGCGGGCGTGATTCCAGGTAACGCGTCTGTATAGTCGCCGGAATCTCCCGAAGAGATATCCACCGAAATACCAGACGCCGCTGCCAGTTCGATAATCAAATTTGTCTGATCCAGATCCGCCGGCGCGATAACGAACTCCGGCGTCCCATAGCTCATCGAAATCACATTCCCTAGATGGTGCGCCGTGGCGTACAGGATTGCGACGTCAACGTCTTGAGCGAACCCGGCATCCGTCTCAATATTCGGCGTGACCAGAACAACAATGTTCGCGCCGGGCGCGATGGCATGCACCCATTCCACATCGAGTTCCTCCTCGATATCCGGGTTGTCGCAGGGCGCCGGAACAGGATACTCGATCACGCTGAAGTTCGCTGAGGTAAGCGCGGGCAAGCCGAACTGCGCCGAGAATGCGTTCGCATCCGACTGGATCGTATCCGTGTTGCAGATCTCGAAAATAACTACGGTCTGCCCTTTCCCGTTGTACCCTGCTTTGTACAGCGCCGAGAGATTGTAAGCCGTCTGGATTTCAGGCGGCGTGTATCCGCAGCCACCGATGTTTGTACTGTCATACAGGTTGCCGCTGTAGGTAGCAGCCGGAAGCTCGCCCTCCGTGGTGACACTCTCAGTTATGGGAGCGTGGAAACAATTCGAGCTGAAAAAATTGCTCGGCGACGATCCGGCAGCCAGCGATTTCACCGAAGAAGACGACGTGCTCGAGGGACTGTACTTTTCAACCGGCGCAATCTCAGACTGCTGATTGCTTAGTCCCGAAACCAGATGCACCAAAGGAGCCGCCGCCCCCTCGATGTACGGATCACTCGTGTTGGCGCGTATTACCTTGCCCTTCACCTCGAAGTTGCTCAGTTCCACCCGGAATGTGGCCGAGACTTGCGCCACCGTGCCTCGTGCCTTCACGAAAAAATTGTGGGGATCGGCCAGCACGATCGACAGTTTGTGCGCCGACAGAAACTCGACAACCGTCTTGGCTTCTTCAGCCGTGGGTGCGTAGTCGGCCGCGATTTGAGAGAACTTCAGCCACGCGCGATAGTGCGGCGAACTGGGATCATACAGGTCGTCTGCGACCGCATCCAGTTGTTGGCGATTGTGAACATTCAGCCAAACCGTTATCTCAATGGTGTCGGATGGGCCCGCAGGACCAATTTTGTGCGCGGTTCGGACGAATGGCGGCGTATTGTTCTTAATCAATTGGCCGCTAGCCGAATAGGCAATGCGAGCGGTTCCAAGAATTGAACTGACAAGCACAAGGCTGAGCGCGAAGCACTGAAACCTAAATGTGTTTTTGAACATAATCTCCTCCAGAAACGTGCTGGATTGATGGGATACGCTTGGTTTTGGAGCCGATGACTTTTCAGGGATTGAAAAAGTGGGCAAAACAGTACCACGGATGTCCTCAACGTACAAGAGCCTAATTTCCGGGCGAACAAATGGTAAAGCAGCTCAGGATGTCTTACGCGATCTCTCTGGGGAGAGTGCACAAAGGCACCTTGAAGTCAGAGCAACTGTTGCTAAATCCGAATTGCAGTCATTCTCCGGGCTCGGATCGTCGTGGGCTTGAAGCTTGATGGGTGTCTGAGTTATGACTCATCGACAGTCCCGAGTGATGGCAAAGGGTCACGACCTCTAGGGGCAGGTGAGTTGTGCAGTGGCGGAGACAACACATCCCTGACCGCAGGCATTGGTCGACGGACAGCTATAGACACCAGTGTCGGGAAGCGGATCATTGGCCCAGATCAGGTATGTGCCGACCGCTCCGACGCCACACTGAGCCCCTCCCGTGCTGTTGATGGATATCTCAGTTGTAGGTGAAGATTGATAGCAAGCACCCCAGGTTGCCGGGAGTGGCGCAACCGTCAATGGTGCGGTGTTGTAGTAGCCGGTGACGACGAACTGCACCTGCCCGTCGGGATACTGCTGTGCGTCCGCGTTCGCGGGGGACAGGGTGATCGATTGGAGTTGGTGCTGTGCCCTCGACCCACACGACAAGATAGCAGCGCCAGCCGCGGCCAGACCGAAGAGGCAAATAACCAGCCGTATTGTGCTCATAACGGCCCTCCTCGCAGATGCACGCGAAGCAAGGGGACCAGCTCCGCATGAACTATATTACACGAACGTCGGTTGCGAACTGGTAGGGTCAGTTGGCGTTACATCGCAATTGTACGCAATGACCAGCGGTCAAAACGTGTGAACACCTGGTTCCAACAACTATCGGGATTCAGAGTCTCGTGATACCCCGCTAGACTCCGGCCGACACAACCGAACCAGCCGTCAGGGGGCTTTCAGGAGATTTCTCTCGGAGTCGTACAGTGTGTCTTGGATCGTGTTCTTTGCTGGTCCGGTCATGTGTTTCTCTACCTGAAATCTGGCAGTTCGCAGAGGTTACGGCACGTTACCTCGGCTACTTTCTCTCAGAGAAAGATGAACTATGTTCAGTATCGGATCGAGCGGCACATGGGCGTTAACTTCATTCTGATTTAGAGCGGCTCCAAAGACGGCTGGTCGAGTTCAACTAAGGAGTTCGAATGAACCGTTTTGCAGTAGTTCTCACTCTGCTCGTGTCTTCTCTGTTGCCGCGCCTTCAACCTTCACCCGCGCCGATTTGACAGCGGCTTTCAATGCAGAGGACAAGTTGTTCGCACGAACGAAAATCGTGAGGGAAAACTTGAATGCTGGGCCATACAAATCGCAACTGGATGCCTACAACGCAGAGTTGGCAACTTACACCACACCGGTGACCGCGCACAACGATTGGGTGGTGGATCAAGCAAAACGGGGAACGGCGCACGACGACGCTGCTGCGGCCCTGACCGTAAGAGTTACGGCGCAAGATGCTCGCGTTGCAGACTTTAATCGCCGACAAGCAGACTTTGTAGCGCGCAGGAAACAACACGATGACAACCAGTGCAAATATCCTGCGAACAGTCCCAGTGCATGCGACTACTACGAAGCCGAGCGGGTACGGTTGGATCAGGAAAGAAATTCCCTGGTGTCAGAGATCTCAGAGATCAATCAAACAGCAGCCGTTTGCAACGCGGAAAAGGCCAAACGTGATGCCCAGAGGGACGACTTCATCAGGGAGCAAGCACGCATTGAGGCAGACAAGGTCACTCTTGATTCAATGCAATCTAAGGTCGCCCAAGACAAAGCTGCGTACCACCAACTCATTGCTCCGCTTTTGACGATTTGAACGCGGCCTCCGCTGCCAATTGGACGAAGTTTGGAGCCATTGTCAAATCTCGAAAAGCAGCCGGGGTTCCGGTTGACGATTGTATCGCGGCCTTGAAAGCGATGACACCGGATATAAAGACGACCGAAGCTCACCCGGTCTGTGGAAAGATGTTCGACTGACGCAGAACCCGCTTCATCCAATACGATTAATTGATGAGATATGCGCCAACTCCAACCTCTGGGTTGTCGTTAAACTCCTGCGGTAAGCAGAGGTTGGTCTAAGGCGTCATCCGTGACCGTCTGAGCCCGGCCAACGCTCAGTGATAGTGTTCAATTCATGTTTTGGGAAATCGCGAGCTGCCCGTGGGGGACTGGTGAACGTGGCAAAGGTGAATCTTAGGGTGACGAAATGGTTGGGCACCGTACCAGCCGTTGGTGTCTGCACTAATTGTGAAAGAACCTTCAACGTCCCTCTGGGATCTCTGAAGTGGACATCTGCGGCGCAAGAGAGTCTTCGCAAGCAGTTTGTCGAGCATCGGTGCGGGCGCGGAAATGAAACCGAGAAGTCGACCGCACCAGAATAGTCAACAATCACATACCTACCGCAGGATAGGCGCATTTTATCTTGCGTGCGATTGGGAAGTTCCGCCGCTAGGGGGCTTCCTTCGGGCCGTAACTGTCGCAAACCGCGATTACGCTCATCGTCACGTCAATGAGCGCAATCTGGTAGCAACGCTTTGGCAAATGGTGGGTCGACAGCCTGGCTTAACTGGCTCTCACGGGGGGACGGTATTCGAGCAGGATGAGCCGGGAATCAAGCACGGTTGTATTGATTAATTCAAGGGGCAGCCGTGGATAATCGGCATAGATGGGCTCGTTCCCGTTCTCTCCCAGTATTAACGGAAAGACCATCAGCCGAAGGCGGTCGACGAGTCCTAGCTTCACCAGACTCTTCACCAAACGTATGCTGCCGATGCATCGGAGTGGATCTCCTTCTTGCTGTTTTAGTTCTTTGATCTCATCTGCAACGGCACCCTTTAGCAGACTTGTGTTTTTCCAAGCAAGCGGCTTGTGTAGCGTGCTTGAACACACCATTTTAGGGAGGGCGCTCATTCGGGCGCTGACGGCATCCGTTGCCGATGCCGAAAACTGGGCCAAAATCTCATAGGTCACTCGCCCCATGAGGATGACCTGAGGCTCATCCAGCTGTTTGCGCACCCAATCCCCAAGGTCGGGCCCGAAATAACCGAAATAAGCAGCCTCATGCACGCCGGAGGCAAAGCCATCGAGTGAAATGAACAGGTCTGCAGTGAGTTCTCTCATGAGTGGGTTCTCCCATCATTTCCAGGTTTATATGTAGGACGCAGTACGCAGTTGGCAAAAAATCGCGATAACCGGCCAATCTCTGCTCGTTGCGCGCCTGAATGGAATTGGTCTTCGGCGACCGTCGGTACTCCCTTATCGCACGAAGTCCGTGGGATTACAAGCTGTGTTCGAAATGGCGGCGGCGATTGCCTCAACCGGGCTCGCCCGCCGAATAAAACAAGTTCGACTGAAAGGAAAATAATGCCGCCGTCGCCCGTCCAGAGTGGCTTCAACCATAAGAAGATTGGCCGGTTATCTCCGCCATTTCACTCAATGACCAGCGGTCAACCGATAATAGCCTGTTTCTTGCCAGTGAGCAGTCGGTTTCCTGACCACCCCGTCTGTCGCCCAAATGCCATTGTCAAAATGGGTTTCGGATTCTATCGTCAACGTTGAGTAGCGAGGTTCTCAACACAATGCATGCACAGCGAGCACTAGCAGGGATCTTGGTGATCGTGTCCGTCATCATCTTAGCGGCAATCGGCCAAGACGAGCGTTATCCGGAGCAAGAAAGCGCGCAGGCGCAGGTTACAAACTGCCAGACAGCTATGCCGGTTATCTTGAAACAGTACAGCAATGCAAGATACGCCGTAGAAGCTGCGCGGAACTCGGGAGACAAGGGACACATACTGACCGAAGTCATTCAGGCGCAAGCCGCCCTCGATGCAATGGAACAACCGCTAAAAGTGTGCAGCGATGCTATGCAGGGCATCAAAAGTGGCCAGCCCCGAGACGGCAAGAACTAATTGATTGCCGTAAGATCCCGATTACACTCATCGTCACGTCAATGACCGCAGCCGCTTACAACAGTTATGCTGGACGTGGAACGATTCCTATGGATAACCACGACCCTGATGATCCGGTAGCAATGTATATCCTTGAAGCCAGCAAAGTTGAGACTCTGACCAAGGTGGAAGAGACGAAACTTTTTCGGGAGATAGGCCGTTGGGGCAATTGGGACGAACAGGGGGAAAATGCTGCCAGGAGATTGGTTGAAAGTCAGCTCATCTTGGTCGTGAGCCTCACACAACAACACTCGGCAGCTGGTGTCCCCATGCTGGACATAATGCAAGAGGGCA
>Ga0302326_10012450_pt1 | contig 18136 bp, 13 predicted proteins | sample Palsa_T0_3_FD_202264 | JGI IMG/M metagenome (GOLD analysis project Ga0302326, IMG submission 202264) | Peat permafrost microbial communities from Stordalen Mire near Abisko, Sweden - Palsa_T0_3 | ecosystem: Environmental > Terrestrial > Soil > Palsa > Peat permafrost | place: Sweden: Abisko...
CCTTGGCGGCAGGCAGCGTGGCAGGCGCGTGCGGGCGCTGTGCCGCCGTATTGAGGGCGCAACACATCCACAGCAGGGTGGTTTTGAAAACTGGACCGAGCCGCGGCCTGCCGGATACCCGGAGTGGGGACGAAAAAATAGGGGCCTGGAGACACTTCTCCGGATAAACCATCTATACGAATGGACGCGCCAAGCCCCAAAAACGCGCAGGAACTTTCGCCGCCCGTTCTCATTTTGTTGGCTTGCGGCGCCGCGCCCCGATGCCGAAACCGATCTCGCACTGGCCGCCCGGAATCGGCAATGTTTGATTAACGCGTCGGCGGCAAGCTGGCAAACCTCAACTTGTCGCAACCCAAACCACCCTGCGTGCCGGTAAAGGCTATCGCGCCGCTGGTGGCGAGACACTTCACCATCGCCTGATGAAATTCACCGACCGGCGCAGTTTCAGGAAGCTGCGAGCGCTCGGTCAGCACGCGTAGCGTGTAAGGCAGGCGGGAGAAGTTCTTGTCCTCGCGGAACACGGCGCGATCATCCTGGAAAACGATGCCATACCCCAGATCCGCGGCGGTAGGTACAATGATGGCGCTCACGATGGCGCTCGATGCATGGTAGATTTTCGCAGCGGGCAAGGGCACGCTCAACAGGCTGCTAATCAACGGGATCTCGATAAACGGCGGTACGATGGGCAACTTCGTACGAGGCCTTTGCACCATGGCGGTGAATGTGGATACGTCGAATAGCTTTACCGACTCCACGCGAACGCGCGACGCGACGTTGTGCCGGGCCACCCGCGAAGTATAGTCGTTATCCGTAGAGCCGGTCTGGGAATAAATGGTCGGCGGAGAGTCTTCCTGCGCCCATAGCCGGACGTCGAGTTCAGCCGAGGATGCGCCAGGCAGGGTGTGAGGGATTACGTCCAGCGTGAGTTGGCGGCCGATGATCGAATGCGTTTGCGGGGGCGTAATCGCGGCCAGCGCCGAGGCGATTCCGGTGGCCGAAGTGGACCCCTTCAGCAGCCCGGCAACGGCGCAGAGAGGCGTGCCTCCCGAGGCGCCGCTGCAGGTGAAGCCGCCCGGTGTCCCTCCGCCGCCGCTTCCGCTGCCGCCAAGCACACTGCCATCGGCGTTGATCGTGACCGTATTTCCCGAATTGGTTCCACCGGCGGCGGTCGTGCCGGCAGCGGTTCCCATGATGGAACTGAGAACCGCGCTCAACGTTTGCGCCTGCGTCGAATCGAAGGCGTTTTGGGTATCCGTGTCCACCAGGCTTTCTACGCCGCTGATGCCGCGCACGGTAATCAGTCCATTGGCGATATAAGACTTGTTATGGCGCCACAACTGAAAGAAATTATTCTGGTTCGGGACATCTCTTTGCGCTTCGTCGAGCAGGGTCCGGCTGAGAGCCGCCACATCCTGGTTGAAGGCGATCACCAGCGGATTGAATTCGGCGTTGAGCTCCTGCGCGCTATGCGGCAAGGAATAAGTGCCCAGATCGTGCGGATACTGGATAGCGACCTTGTAATTGAAGAGAAAATCCGCGACAGCGCTGCGCAGCAAACCGAGACCGGTGGCGCTGTAGTTCTGCCGGTGGGGCGGCAGCGACTCCAGTAGATCGGCGAGATTTTCCTCCGCCAGCGAGTTGAGCCGCTGTAGCGGAAAAGTCGAAAAGGAATTATCGGGCAGGAAGGTCCTGGCCGCTTGAAGGGTGAAACAACTTAGCGGTAAGGTCAACGGCAGTCCGCACGCTCTTTGGGCGTGGATAGCGGCGCGGTCCAGCAGTTCGCAGCTGAGCGTCTTGGCTTTTTCCCCCTTGTCGACGGCGATCACTTCGCCGCCGCTGGCCTCTCCGGCGCCTTGAGCTTCGAGAAAATCCGCCCGTGCTTTCCTGACGCAGCTCTTAGCGCCTTCGTCCGATAGGGACGGATCCACAGCCGGTTTGAGATCGTTCCGCTCCGGGAAGCATTCGGCGCTATAGACCTCGAATTTGCCTTCCATGCAGCCGATGGCCGTCAGAATGGTTCTGCCGGTGTTCTTGGACGCCATCATGGCGAGCAGGATACTGGTCAGGGTGGGCCGCACGGGCTGAAACGCGCCCTCGTAACCCAGGCAATACTGTCCGGAGGCGCAGAGTCCCCATTGAGTGCGCTGTTCTTCGGTCAGGCATCCCGTGGCGCCGGAATCGTGGGCCTCACATTCCGCCGTGTCGGCCACAAAGCGCTGCGTGATGTAATTATAAAAAGCGGGGTCGAAAAACTCCGGGCTCCGCATCTGCCGGCTGAGGTAGGCCCACCCGTAGTCTATGGCGTGCTGCAGCGCGTCGTTATTGGCGCTCACCAGATCGCGGACGCTTTGGAGGGTCTCAGCGACCTCCCGGCCGTTGGGCGAACTCGCCTGGAAACTCCACATATTCATCAGCACTTCCGGCCGAGGCATATCGAGCATGGTCAGCAATCGCGCGCGCTGCTTTACAGCGCTGACGGATGTGGTATCGGTGAAGACCACGTTGTCGTCAACCGCAGTCATGCCTTGGCCTACGACGCCGGTGGCAGCGGGACCTGGCGCCGGCGCAGAGGGCGCGGCAGCGGTTGCCGGCGCCGGCGGATTGTTGGTAATCGAGATGGTGGTTCCGCCGGTTGGCGTGGTTGTAGTGGTGGCCCCGGATGCCGCGGGCGGCGCGCCTCCACCCGACGGAGCTACGCTGGTTGCCGGCGGCGTAGCCGCATTTTCGCCTAGGGCAGCAGTGGTACCCGGCGCTGGAGTGCTCAACAGATCTCCTACCACCCCGCCGGCCGTTTGATAAAACATTCTCTGCAAGGGTTGGGTCTGATACGGGCCGAAACCTCTCTGGCGCACCTGTTCGAGCCGTGTGGCCCAATCCCCATCGGCAATCGGCGTGTCGCTGGTGATGCGCACCAATGTGTCGGTCAGTTCGGTCGCCTTCAACGGTCCGGCGGTCAGAGTCCTGGCGGCAAGATAAGCAGTGCCACGCGGAAATTCGACATCCGTCACGAAGAGCGGCGCGGGCCGCGCAGTCGATGAGATCGTATCCTGAATCAATTGCGAAGCGTCGGCGTCGCACTTTCCATCACAGGCAACCAGGATGCGATATCCATCCTTCGACAACGTGACTTTCGATGTACCTTTCCCCAGTGCCGTGGTAATGGCTTGCATTACCGCATCGATATTGCCCGCTTGCACGATTCGGGCCTTGGGCGCGCAGGTGTCTTTATCCGGGTCGAACGATTTCGGGGAAGTCTTGAGGTCGTTCGCCTGGCAGAAGTATGGCATATCCATCGCCGCAACTTCGGCATCCGCAGCCGGGCCCTTCAGATCTTTCTTCACATCATCGGGAATCGGCGTCGCATGAATCTCGTAAGCTTCAACGGCGGTTTGATCTTTGCCGAGCTGTTTTTCGAAGGCCGCAAGTTCGGCGTCATTGAGAGGCTGATCGGATTCTACGCGGATTGTCGTTGTGGCGATCACCTCGCCTCTGAGCTTCTTGTTCATTAGGGGCAGGGCCTTGGCGAGGGCCTTGCCGGTTTTCTCGGAGTGGATGGGGTAATCCTTAAAGTAAGAGTATTTCGGCTTGGCAAGATCGTAGATGGCCCTTTCCAGCGTTGTCACGAAACGCGGGGGACAGTCGCGATCCCGGCAAAAGATTACGATGGAGCGCTTGTCGGCCGTGGCGGTAAGCACGAACTGATTGGGCGGAGGTACTCCGGCGCCGGTAGCCGAAGCGGTGGCCGTACCCGCGACGGCCGCGGCTGCGGCTGTGGCTGTGGCTGCGGAGACGGTGGCCGTGCCCGGAGTGCCGGCTGGGGCCGAAGGCTGAAGCTGCTTCGCGACATCGTCGGCATTGCCGGGCGGAACGTAAATCGTTTTGGGCGCCGGATTTGGCGGTCTCCTGCCGCCTCTTGCCGCGCGAGCGGGCGGAGCGCAGGGAGCAGGCCTTTCGGGTTGCTGCACGCAGGGCGTTCCGGGCACGGGCGCCGTCCAATCGGTTACCGTGGCGGATGCCGGACAGTGGCGAATGCCGCGGCCGTCTTGCAAGCCTTCTTCAACGCAAAAGAACGGGAGCCGATATACCCGGTTCACCTTGACCGCAATTGGGTCCGGAAGGCCCCCGCGCACTTGACCGGCTGCCATGAACGGAAGGGCCAGGAAGGCTGCCAGAAGAATTCCCGGACGGCTGTGGGACACCAGACCGACGGCCGATTTTACTGTAGTGAGACGGGTCATGAAAATTCTCCTTGAAGTCCGATTCCGGCGCCATTACTGAATCTGGCCGAGCTTGCGTTTCACCATGGTGAAGAGGTTAGTCGGGTCGGAGAAACAGTTGCGGTAGACGTTCGCCACTTCGACCCGAGGCACTATGGGCAACGCGCCGTTCGCAGGAATCCCGTCAGGTGGAATACGCAGGAGATCGGACAGCGCGAGGAAACTGCTAGTGTCGGAGTCAGTGGCGGCCTTGCCGAGGTCTTTCGGGCTGTAGCCGAGATGGCGATCCAGCATGTTCGATAGATCGGACTCGCAATTGATGCCCAGGGGCGGCGCGGTCAGGGGGGTGCCCGGCGGCGCTGGAGCTGGGGCCGGCGGCACGGGAACGGCCACGCCCGCTGGCACGGGAACGACGCAGGTCCATGGCACGGGAACGGCGCCGGCCGTGGCCATCTGGATCCAGAAAGCGTCGTTCGGCCTGGGCTTGCCAATCTTATAGAGTTCTCTGGCAGCGGGGAACGTGCCCGACGATAGCTGGTCCAATGCATTGTCGTCCTTGCCATCGCCCTTGTACTTCAGGACTCTGACACTCAGCGGGTAGTTGTTAATCCACTCTTGCGCCATGGCGCAGTCGAGCCTCGGCGTCAGAACATCCTGCGCCGAAGCATAGCTAAAGAGAATCACAAGCGCGATCACCGGCAGAATTCTGTAAAGTCTCATTGTCGATACCTCATTTCTGTGGACCTCGATTGGCGAGGCCCTCACGCACTAATAAGCGAGAAACCTTCCAAGAAGGGGACACGCCATCACCAGCGGACACCAATGGAAACCGGCGCCAGGGTAGTAGTTCGATTGATTGCCAGACCTCGCAAATATCGCACCTCGGCAAACCACATGACGCTTCCGGGACCGCCCAGACGAACATTGATTCCAGCCCCCGCATCAACCGCCATCGAACTGCTGCCCGGCGACAGAATAGAAGGGGCCGTAGGTTGGACCAGAACCCCTCCCGTAGCAACGCCGGTGAAGTCGATGGACCGCCGCAGCCAGCCGGCGCCCCCAAGCACGTATCCGCTGACACGACTCTTGGCGCCGAAGCGAAGGGTCGGGTCGAGCGTGGTGCTGTAGAACCTGGCTTTGGCGCCGATGGCTTCCTGCAATCCGCTGTTCAATGAGGCGGTGGTGCCCAAAGCCTGTGACTTGACGCCCAGATGCTCGAACAGGAAGTTGCCGGTTAAATACAGTCTCCAGTCTCGATGGTGCGACCAGGGAGTGACCGCGATGCCACCGCCCGCCAGCAAGTCCCATCCCCACTTGAGGCCGCTGTCGACGTTCGGCGTCACCATGCCGCCCACGCCAAAGGTAATCGGCCGCGAATTGGGCTCCTCCTGCGCGGCGGCCCTGGGCACGGCCAGAAGCGCCGCGGCACAGAGCGCCATCGCGACGGCGAAGGTCTGGCTGTATCCCTGCAATTTACAAATGCTGTAGCCCATGCTCACCTCTACCTGGTTAAGCGAGATCGCGCCGCAAAAGGGGACAAAGTTAGTTCGACAGCCTGCCAAGAAAAATACGGCGGGAGTTCAAATCCGCCGGGCAAGGGGGCGGCGCCACCAGATTGCCGCTCACTCGCAGCTATATGCGGGCATTATTCGCAATAGACCCGCCTCCCGACGCGCGGCCTACAGTTGAAAGGCCCTATAATCTTCATGTGGCCGAATCGAGCGACCAAATCACTCTCCTCCTGATGCAGGTCCGCAAAGGGGACTCCGACGCCGAAGAACGCCTGGTAGCTCTGGTTTACGATGACTTACGGCGAATGGCCCACGCTTGCATGCGGCGCGAGCGAGCAGGCCACACTTTGCAACCCACAGCCTTGCTCAATGAAGCCTGGATCAGACTAGTCCGCGATCCCGAAGTCGATTGGCAAAATCGGGCCCACTTTTTCGCCCTTGCCGCACGGGCGATGAGGCACATCCTGGTGGAGTATGCGCGATCCCATCGCAGCCTCAAACGGGGAGGCGAGCGCAACCGGATCGAGCTGATAGATGCTCTATTGGTTTCAGAGGACGATCTGGACAAGATTCTGTTCGTAGAACAATCACTTCAGGAACTCCAGCAGTGGGATCGGCGGCAAGCCCAAATCGTAGAAATGCGGTACTTTGGAGGGCTTACCGAAGATGAGATCAGCGCGGCGCTGGGTCTATCTTCTCGAACTGTGAAGAGGGACTGGAGGATGGCGCGTGGGTGGCTCGCCGCAAAGATGGCCCGCTAACGCACTACGTTTGAGGCTTGAAGTTGGCGAACATGGATTCAGCAAGATCGCTCACTGTGCGCCAGGACTTGGCGTCCTTCGTCTGCGGCGGCGTTGCCGGATCTGGATCGAAGGTGGTTTGCGTCGCTTTTAGCGTCTGAATGATCGCCATTCTCGGAAGTAGTTCTTCCGCAAAGTTCAGCAGCGTAGAGATCGCGAGCAACTCTACAGTGTAAACCTCATCGCTCTGAGGCGGGGTGTTCACTCCTCGGATGATTCTGAGCTCGCACTGCTTCGAAGCCAGCGTACAGGACTCAGCAGTTTTGGGAATATCGCCCAGTTCGGCGAATCTTGCCTTGCCCGCAGCCACCGCCACTTCCGGGTCAGCCGCAACAGCGATGCGCTTAACCCACTGCGGACTGCTTTTTCCAGGAGGTGCATCCAGCGGACGGTCTCGAAAACTCGCCGCCCCCATAAAGAGTTTGCGGCCACCAAGATCGACTTGTATGCCGACGGGAAAAGTTGCGAAGAGGATGTGAGTGTCGCTCATGTTTCGAACCCGGACGTTTAGTCTTGGTACATCGTACTATAGAAATCACACCGGCGTGTCAAAATCTGCCCCAATCCTGCATGGCGCCATTCAATTGTCTCCCGCCCGCACGGTCGTCCCCGCTGGAACTGAAAGGCTCCTGATCGTAGGTGAAGACGGGGCTGCTCTTCTGGAAGGCGCCGTTTTCGCTGAAATCGGCAGACTCTTGCCTGTAAGTCCCGACTTCGAAGCCCTCAGGTTGCGGCTTCAGGACCGTTTTGAGCCAGTCCAGGTCGAAGAGGCCCTGGAACAACTTGCGCAGCTCCGGGTATTTACTTCTCGCCGGATGCGCGGCGAGCCGGTTATCGAGGCCTATTGGGAGTCAGCCGGCATCTGCTTGCCGGAACAGGCTTCCCTCAGACTGCTTTCGCTGCTTGCCTGGGGAGACGCCGGAGTCACCCGCGCACTCGAAGCAAATGGCCTGCACGTCGAACCGGACGCAGAACGGACTCTCGTAATCACCGACGATTACCTCCGGCCGGAACTATTCGAAGTCGCTGCGAAGACACGCGAATGGATCCTCGTCCGGCCGGTAGGGCATACTGTCTGGATCGGTCCTCTGTTCGCGAGGGGCGAGACGGTCTGTTTCGAGTGCCTCAGTCATTGGCTCAGCACGAATCGCGGCGTGCAATGCTCGCTCGAAGGAGGGGCATACCGGCTACCACGCCAGCCCGCACTTTCCGCATTGCCGTCCACAGTCGCCCTCGGCGCCAGCCTCGCCGCCACGGCTGCGGCTAATTGGATCGCCCGCGGCGAGATGCCCGAACTTCGCGACGCAATCGTGTCCCTGGACACGCGAACCTTAGATTTCAAGAGGCACCGGATTCGCCCCAGCGCGTCTTGCCGCTGCCTGGAACGATCCGTTCGTTGGCCCCTGATCGATCTGGTGAGCCCCATCTGCGGAATCGTTTCCCGTCTCAATGTAACTAACGCGCCACAGTCCGGTTTTTTTTGCGCGCGAGCACAGGTTGCGCCTCCATTACCTGTCCAGGATGCGCGACCATACCTGCGCCCAATCCCGGTCTCCGGCCGGGGTCCGAGCTACGACATCGCCGAAACCACCTGTATTGGCGAGGCCGTGGAGCGCTACTCGAGTGTCTTTCAGGGGTGCGAAAAGCGGGTCGTGGCGACCATCGAGGAGCTTGGTGATCTAGCGATCGACCCATCGAGTCTGTTCCTGTTCAGCGAGGAACAATACATTAGGCGCGAAGCCTGGAACTGCAGCCATCCTGAGATCGCAGCCGTCCCGCATCCCTTCGATCCGGCAGCCGCTATAGAATGGACGCAAGTGGAACCCTTGGCTGGCGGCGTTCCGAAATATGTGCCCAGCGCTTACTGCTACTTGTGGTACGCCTCCCGCTATCAAGAGATCTATTGTGCGGACTCGAATGGCTGCGCGGCGGGGCCGGACCGGGAATCTGCGACGCTTTCTGCCCTATTGGAACTCGTCGAGCGAGACTCGCTTTCAATCTGGTGGGATAATCGGCTGTGTAGGCCAGGCTGGGACCCGGAACGGCTGGAGAACCCTCAGTTGCTGGAATGCCGGGAAGCGCTATGGCGGGCCGGGCGGGACCTTCATCTGCTGGATATCACCACCGACCTGGAGATTCCGAGTTGTGTGGCTGTGGCGGCGCGCCACGACGGTTCCGAACCCTATTTTGCCGCCGCGGCAGATCTGGACCCTTCCACCGCCGCCGCCCGCGCCGCCGCGGAACTTGCGTACTTACTTTGGATTGGGCCTCAACTCGCTGGCGGCTACCTGCATTGGGTTCGGAGCACGAATGTTCGGGAGCATCCATACCTCGAAGCCAAACAAAGCGCGCTCCCGCCAGCCCGGCGGCATTCTATTGGGACCGACCGCTTGAACTGGTGCGTGGATAGACTCCTTCGCGCCGGCCTGGAACCTGGCGTGGTGGACCTGACCCGGCCCGAGATCGGCGTCCCGGCAGTAAGAGCTATTGTGCCTGGTCTCCGCCACCCTTGGGGGCGGCGCGCAGAGGGGCGTCTCAATCAAGTGCCGATAAGATTGGGATGGCTCTCATCGCCGCGCACCGAGCGGCAGTTTAATTCGACTGTCTGTATGCTTTGAGCACCGCCGGATCCAGGTGTAATGTCCTCAAGAATTGTATAAATTCCGGATCGTCGAACAATGGCCGGAACGCCGGGTCCAAAATATTACTCAGCAGGGAAGGCTCATTCCTCGATGCGCCGACCTTTAGAATTTGGAGTGCTCGCCGAGAGTCGCCGGCTCGCGCGAAAATCTTGGCAAGAAGACTGGAATCAAAAGCGTCATGTTTCCATTGTTCCTCCAGCGCCATCGCGATCTGCAAAGCCTCCGCGCGATCTCCGCGCGCCGCCAGAACGCACGCCCGGTAAGACTCCACAATGGGCCCAGTCATGTATTTTGTCGCCTGGTCACAGGATGCGAGCCCATCCGCGTAACGGCCGAGATATTCGTACGCGCGCGTGCGAACCAGATAACCTAGAGCTTGGAACGGCTGTAAGCGCACCAGTTCATTTGCTACTTCTAACGCCTTCTGATACTCAGCGCTGCGAAGGTACTCGGTGGATAGCTGTTGGTTCAGCGCCAGCGATGTGGGCTCTTCATCGAGTCCTGCCAGAAGCTGTCTGATCGCCTCCTGCGAGCGGCCTGACTTACCGAGGAATGCGCCGTACCAGAGCCTCGATTCAGCCCGCTTGGGGTCGAGTTGAATCGCCCTGATCAGGTAGTTCTCCGCTCGGGTCCAGTCATTCAGGTCGATCGAGATGCAATAACCCAGCATGCCCACCGCGCGCGCGGAATTTGGTTTTAAGCGCACGGCCTCTTCGGCCGCGTGGCGCGAGTTCTTCAGGGCCGTTGCTGAGTTGCCGAGTGAGAAGTTCGCGATTGCGGCCCAAGCGTCAGCCAAGCCGGCCCAGGCATCGGCGTAGTCCGGGTCAATGGCGATCGCCTGCCCATATTCCGTGATGGCATTATTCAGATCTTCGGCGCTGCGTCGGCGCACGAACTCTTCTCCCACTTTAAAATGGTGTTCGGCTTGCGCGCTCCGGCCGCGGGGTCGCGGCCAATATTTTACGGCGAGTGCGGCCGCCAAGCCCCCCCCGCCTGCTTTCCACAACAAGTGTCTGCGAGAGACAGACGTCCTGCGCGGACCAACCCCTTCCAGGATCGCCCGAACCGCAATGGGATTCGCCGGCCTCCGCGCCGGGTCCGATTCCAGGCAGGCCAGCGTTGCCGCTTCCCAGTTGGGATCCAACTTTTTAACGAATTTACCCGGGGAGGGGGCCGAGTTGTTCAAACGCCGAAGAGCTATGGCGAAAGGTGTCCCGCCTTCAAAGGGCTGTCGCGCCGTGACAAGCTCAAAGAGAATCACCCCCAGTGCGTGAATGTCAACCGCTGTTGTAATCGACTGACCGTGTAACTGCTCGGGCGCCATATATGCGGCCGTCCCAACAATCACGCCAGTGTCGAACAGGGATCGACCTTCGTCGGCCCTAGGCATCCGGTCGCGCGCAAGTCCGAAATCCATGATTACGGCGCGATCTCCGCCCGACGAAGGTACGAGCATAACGTTTGCGGCCTTCAGATCGCGGTGAATGATTCCAGCCTCGTGTGCCGCTTGCAATCCGTCGATGATTTGGAAGGCAACCGCGATCGCTGCATTGGCGGGTAGCGGCCCCCGGCGGATGCGGGACTCCAGGGTTTCCCCATCGAGAAATTCCATTATGAGGAAAATCATCGTGTTACCAAGAGGCCCAGACGCACACTGAGCATCGAAGACCCGGCAGATGTTTGGATGTTGAATTCGCCGGGCCAGCCGCATCTCGCGCATCAGGCGTTTAAGGAATTCAGGCTGGGCCGCGTACTCAGCGCGCAGAGTCTTGATGCCGACCTGATCGCACGATAGTTTGTCATAGGCGCGGTACACCTCACCCATGCCCCCAGACCCTAGAAACTCCTCTATTTGAAACCGCTCGGCGACAACATCCCCCTGACCTAAGACGCGCGTTCTGGGGGGTAAGGAGTGACCGCCAGCGTTAGTTAGAGGAGAATGAAAAACCGAATCCTCTTCGGCGCCTCGAAGCAACGAGATGAGTTCCTGAGCCAAGCCCGGATCGGTTTCCTTGACGGCCGAAATGAACTTTTCTTGCTCGGGCCCATCCAGTTCCGACGCCTGCTCAAACAGTGACTTCAGAGAGGCCCACTTTTGGGGTGTCACTTCTATGGTGTGGGCACAGTCTATCACACTCGTTCGCGAGGTGCGCTAATAACCTTATCTGCATCTGCGCGCACGCGCGAATGTGTATCCCGGATGGCACGCAACTCCAAATCGTGGACAGCCTCACGGCTCCTGGGCCCGGGCAGCAGAATTTGGTCATTCTATGCTCTGGGATAACCACCCTGCCGAAGACAGTTCCGCTGAGATTGTTCGTAAGTCCGAGCCGGAACTTGAGGCGTGGGTTGATTCCCGTTCGCGGGCGGGCTGGTGCATTTTACGCTCTTGGAAGCCCTGATCGGAGCGCCGATGAAAGGCCCAGGCTGGCCGGTCGCAAAAGGCGCGATAGCCCACCCATGCGTCGTCTGGTTCTGCTCGCCATCCTCGCTCTTCCCGCAAGCCGCAAACCGCCGAATGCCCGGTCAGATCAGTGCTCGGCCCCTGGCGTTGTCACAACGTGGCGCCCGCCGGATCGCAAACGGTGTTTGCCTTTTGGCGGTTCCGATGGCGAGCTCTACGCTTTAGTATTAAGGTCAGATCTAAGTGAGAGACGCTGCCGGGACGCGCTGTTGTGTCGCTCAAAATGGAGATTCCGCCTGGAACGCCGTGAAATCGGGAACTGCGCCCGTGTGGAGCCGCCGTCATCTCCGAAACAGCGGTGGCGGCCCTGGCTCTCACGTTTGACGATGAGCTTGCCGTGATCGGTCAGCAATTGGGAGCGAGCGAATCGATTTCCTTCAGGCGCGGTATTCCTGGCTGATGCGGCGCCGGTACTGATATTGAAGCCGCCAAACACCTCAGGCTTCTTTCGCATCTTCGTTGTTGTACCGGTACTTTGGGCCTCTGTTCAGCCGCGATCCTGCGGGCTAGAATCGCTGCTGAATGAGATTCGTGTACATGATGATTGGTCTGTGGGCGCTCGCGGCGCGGCTGCCGGCGTCAACGGTTGACGTCTCCTTGCAGCCTACGCAACTGCTGCAATCCGGGGACTCGCTGACGTTTCTCTTCACGGATAGCAGCTTTGCGCAACATGCAGCGGCGCTGGGGATGGCGCCTTCTCCGTCGCAGATCTTCTTCAACTTGATTTCGGCGCCGCTTGGTTCGGGTGGGCAGTTCACGGCCGGGGTGGAATCGGTGGATGGATCGGCTTCCGCCCTGTTTCCGGGGCCGCTGGGGTGGACCAACGGGATGGTACAGACGTCGGAATATGACGGGCCGGCGTCCGTTCTCATGGGCAACCTGATGTTGTCGAGTACGCTATCGCAAGAGATTTTTGAGGGATCGGAAGCGGACTTGACGCTCACGTACACGGGGCCGGACATCACAGTGGGCCTGCCCGGCTACTCGCTGAAGGACGATTTGAGAATCAGTCTGGCGGGCGGAGGGCTCACCGTCGGCGCGATGGATTACAGCGTGACGCTCAGTGGCGGCGTCGTTGCCGCTCCGGAACCGGATCCCGTGTCGATGCTGGTTACCACGGGTGTGCTGCTGTGCGCGGCATCGGGAGCGCTCAAACGATTCGTAAGGCCGCGGGCCTAATTGGTTTGCAATCGCATCGAAGTCTCTGTTATTATCGGTTTGGACGCATCGGAATCCTTCCTTTTGAAGTACCGCATGAAGTACCGCAAATCCAACCAACGGAGTTAAATAATCAACTGAATGGGATTTACCGTTTTCCTTGGCAATCTCCCTGCGTGGGTGACAGCCGACGATATCAAACAATGGCTCGCCGCCGAAGATCTTGTGGCCGACGCCGTCAAAGTGATCCGCAATCACGAAACGCAAGAATCGAAGGGTTTCGCATTTGTCGAAGCGCCGACTGCCGAAGAGATGCAGTCGATAATCCGCCGCTTTGACCGCGCCCCTCTCGAAGACCGGCTTCTGCGCGCCAATCCAGCTCAGCCCCCGAAGGGCAAGGATGTACGCGGTCCGCAGCAGGCAACCCCCATGCAGCAGGCGGCGCCGCCCAATGGCGCGCGTGTGCAGCGTCCGGACCGCAAGCGGCGTGGCGGCGGCAAAGACCGTGAGCAATCGCCCCGGAGCGCGTTTGCAGCCGAGTTGGCGAAGGTTCTGTAGTTCGGGGCGGGCGTCCATTGGGGGCGCCGGCGTAACCCCTGTTTCTGTGCACACCTGTGAACGGAAGTCACATCGGGCTTCCTCCTTTCCCTTTTCCCTTCAGTTGTTTGCCCCTGGCATGGGGCGTGCTCCTTGCGCCCGCATGAAATACCTCTGGATTGGCTGCTTGCTGGCGGCAAGCTGCCCGATCTTTGCGGGAACACAGGATTCCGAGTTTAACGTCAATACTCGCTACACGGTGGAAAATATTCTAGTGGCCGGCGCGGGGTGGACCACCGATCTGGTTGCAAGCCACGACGACCACATCAGTTTCGGAATTAGGCGTGATCTGGTGGCTTTGATCGGCCAGAAGTTGAACCCGGCGGCGCTGGACGATCTTGCCAAGCGTCTGCGCAAGGAATTTCGCGCCCGCACGGTGGACCACCATGTGATGCGCGGCAAGACGCCCGACACGGTACAGGTGGTGTTCGACATCAAGCTGCGGCCGGCGCGGTTCGATGTGTCGGTTCCCAAATTCGCGTACAACTCCAACCAGGGATGGAACGGGGCGGCGGAAGCTACCGCGACCTTGAATCACAATTCGTTTACCGCGGGCTTGGCGAGCGATAGCGACGAGTTGCTGGAGCGCTACACAGGGGTTGAAGCTCGTTATGAAAACTCGCACCTGGGCAGCGACAACGTACGGTTCAAGTTCGAATTCGACGACTTCCACGACTTATGGAATCCGCAGACGGCAGCGGACGCCGGCGGGGCGATTTACCGGACGCGTCAAAGTTTCGAGCCGGTGTTGACGCTGGCGGTGGCGCGGCCCTTGACGGTGAGCTTCGGGATGAGCTTTGAGCGCATGCAGGACGAGGGTCCGGCGGCGCGGGTGGAAGCCGCTAACGCGTTTATCGCAAGCGCCCGGTTCCACCGCCGTATGGAAGACGACGACAACCTGCAGGATTTCGACGCGGGATACGATCTGCGAGCGGGCATGCGGTCTTTGGCGAGCGATTATGCCTACAACCGGCACCACTTCGAATTCCGCTATACTTGGACGCACGGCAAACAGATCGTGATCGACGACGCCATGGGTGGCTTCATCACCGGCGTAGCCCCGCTTTACGATCGTTTCGCGCTGGGCAATAATAGTACTCTGCGCGGCTGGAACAAGTACGAGCTGGACCCGTTGGGCGGAAACCGGTTGCTGAACAACTCCGTCGAATATCGGTACGGCGCATTTCAGGCGTTCTTCGATACAGGCGCTATTTGGGATGGCGGAGAAGCCGTGGTGGCCAGAAAATCGGTCGGAGTCGGCTTGCGGGAAGGGCCATTTTCGGTGGCGGTGGCCTTTCCGCTGAAGGACGGCCGGACCGACCCGGTCTTTATGGTGAGCATGAATTATTGATGGCGCAACCATCGCGTGAGAGCAGAGCGGCCGCTGGCATTAGCCGGCGCGGCTGGCTTATAGCCGGTCTGGCTATACCTCTGTTCCGGGCTAAGGCAGCATCCAGTCTGACCGCGACGTACGACGGCGACAATCTCTATCCGTTGGCGCCGAGCCTGCATTTTCTTACGGGTAAGGTGCTCGACCGGCTGCGCGATTCGGCCGATATTCAGACATTTGTCTCGCAGTTGACGCTGTTCTACGAAGATGGCGGGGCGCCGCTGAATCAGGCGCACGCGAAATTCGTTGTGAGCTACTCGATTTGGGAAGAGAAATTCAAGGTGGCCATTCCGGGGTCGGCGGCTCGCTCGCAGGAAGGACTCTCCGCGGCGGCGGCGGAGACGTGGTGTCTGGAGAACGCGGCCATCAGTGCGTCGCGATTGGCCCCGGACAAGCCCTTCCGCATGCGCTTCGAGCTGCGCAGCCAGCGCCAGCCGGACCTCTCGCCGTTGGTGGGCGACCTGGGGATCAGCCTCACCAGCATGGTGGCGATCTTCAGCCGGAAACCCGGCGCAGGGGAGTTTCATCAAACGCTGGAGACAGACTGGCTGCGGCTGCCCAATCTGCCACGGCTCTCGGGCCGGCCGGCGCGACGCGGGTGAACCGGCTTCGCAACAGACTCATCCTGGTATTTCTAGCCGCAACCCTGGCTCCGCTCGGCGCCACCCTCTGGGTTACCACTACGCTCCTCAAATGGAATCCGAATTATTCCGCGGTCCGCCAACTGGATGCGCAGGCGGGGTTGTTGAGAAGCACCGGGCTCGAGTTGTACCAGCGGGCGCGCGCCGACCTTAAGCAGCAGGCTGAAGCGGGCCAGTTGCAGCCGGTGAAGTTCACTGAGGCCGGGCGCACGGGGTGGCCGGCGGCGGTTCGCGAGTTCGCCGATAGCGGCGCAGCGGAGAAATTTGCGTTTGACGGCGACGAGGGCGGCCAGTTGGATTATCTGGTGCGGCGCAACGCCGAAGTCTGGCTGTATTCCACGACCCTCGGGGTTGGGATGGACCGGCTGGAACGCCAGATCCGCGACGCCGGCGCCCTCTCGAACCTGGTGAAGGAGAGCGACCTGCAGCGCGGATTCCTGCTCACCTATATTCTGTTGGCGGCGTTATTCTGGCTGGTCTCGCTGGCGGTGCTGGTGTTCCTGGCGCACCGCATCAGCCAGCCGATCCAAAGTCTTACCGCGGGATTGACGCAGATGGCCGGCGGCAAGTTGAACGCGCGCGTGCCCGCCAGCAGCGACGACGAAGTAGGCCGCGCGATTCAAGCCTTCAACGGCATGGCGGCGCGCTTGCAAGCCACCACGGAACGGCTGGTGACTATGCGGCAGCTTGAGGGCGTGCAGCTTCTGGCGCGCAAGATGGCGCACGAAGTAAAGAACTCGCTGACGCCCATCCGATTGACGGTTGAGGAGATGTTGGCGCGCCACAGCGAGCCCGACCGCGGCTTCATGGAGCAGGCGGCGCAGATTGTAGTGGACGAGATTGAAACGCTGGAGCGGCGGGTGCGCGCGTTTTCGCAGTACGCGGCCGAGCCGCCTGTGCGTCCGGGCGCGATCGACGTGAATGGCCTTTTACAGGAGCGCGTAGCATTTTTGAAAACGGCGCATCCCGAAGTGACGTATGAGTGCCGGCTGAGTGAAGCAGCGCCACTGGCCTTCGCGGATCAGGACCTGGCGAAGGGCATCCTGACGAACCTGCTGGAGAACGCAGCCGAGGCCGCGGGCGAGGGCGGAAGAATTCTGGGGTCCACTTCGGTGCAGGACGCGCGTGTGGCGATTGAAGTACACGATTCGGGTCCGGGGCTGAGCGAGCAGGCGCGCGATTCGCTGTTTCAGCCGACGATTTCATTCAAGAAGCGCGGTATGGGGCTGGGGCTTTCGATTGCGCGCCGGAGCGCGTTGCTTTCGGGCGGGGACATCGTTGTGGTGAAAGGAGAAATGGGCGGGGCGGGATTCCGCGTTCTGCTGCCCGTGGCGACTGATGGCGATGAAACGCATACTGATCGTGGATGACGAAGAGAATATCGGCCGTTCCCTGCGCATGATTCTGGAGCGTGAGGGGTACGGGGTGAACGTGTGCCGGTCGGTGGCGGATTTCGCCAAGCACCCGGGCGCGCACGCGTCCGACGTGTACCTGTTCGATATGAAGCTGCCGGACGGCAATGGGATCGATCTGCTGCGCACGCTAAAGCAAAACGGAGCCGGTTCGCCGGCGATTATGATCTCCGGGCACGGCACCATCGCGGACGCGGTGGAAGCCACGCGCGCCGGTGCGTTCGACTTCCTCGAAAAGCCGCTCAGCCGCGACCGGGTGCTGCTGGCGGTGAAGAACGCGCTGGAGCATTTCACGCTGCGGCGTGAGAATGAGCGGCTGCGGGAGTTGGTGGGCGCGGGCGCGGGCAGCGGAGCGAAGATGATCGGCGGCAGCCCGGCATGGCAGCGGGCGGTGGAGCAGTCCTCCATGGCGGCGCGGTCGGATGCGCGGGTGCTGCTGATCGGTGAATCGGGCACTGGCAAGGAGTTGCTGGCGGCGCACATCCACGCGTCGAGTCCGTTCGCGTCGGGGCCGTTCGTGAAGGTGAATTGCGCGGCGATTCCGACGGAGCTCATCGAAACCGAGCTGTTCGGGCACGAGAAAGGGTCGTTCACCGGCGCCACGGCATCGCGGCGGGGCAAGTTCGAGCTGGCGGATGGCGGGACGATTTTCCTTGATGAAGTGGGCGATCTGCATGGAGCGTCGCAGGCCAAGCTGCTGCGCGTGTTGCAGGAGGGAGAGTTTCACCGCGTGGGCGGCGAGCAGATTATCCGCGTCAGCGTGCGCGTAATTTCGGCGACCAACCGCGATCTGGCGGCGATGGTGTCGCAGGACAAGTTCCGCGAGGATTTGTACTACCGGTTGAGCGTGGTGCCGATCCGCGTACCGGCGCTGCGCGAGCGGCCGCACGATATCAAGCTGCTGGCGGAGTATTTTCTGGAAGACTTCTGCGTGCGCAATAATTTCAAGCCGAAGAAGCTGGACGAATCGGTTTTTCCGATGCTCGAAAGCTACGGCTGGCCGGGGAATGCGCGCGAGCTGCGCAACGTGATCGAGCGCATGGCGATTCTGACGGCCGGCGAGCGGCTGACGCGAGATGCGATCCCGGTGGAGATCCGGGTGCAGCGCGAGACGGGGCCGAAATCGACGATTCAGGAAGCGCGCGAATCGGCTGAGCGCGAGCATATTTTGAGGGCGCTGGAGGAATCGAGCTGGAATGTGTCGGGCGCGGCGAGGGCGCTGGGGATGGAGCGGACGAATCTGCATAAGCGGATCCGGGCGCTGGGGTTGAGCCGGGGGAAGTGATTAAGATTAGGCGGCCTGA
>Ga0302326_10012451_pt1 | contig 18136 bp, 11 predicted proteins | sample Palsa_T0_3_FD_202264 | JGI IMG/M metagenome (GOLD analysis project Ga0302326, IMG submission 202264) | Peat permafrost microbial communities from Stordalen Mire near Abisko, Sweden - Palsa_T0_3 | ecosystem: Environmental > Terrestrial > Soil > Palsa > Peat permafrost | place: Sweden: Abisko...
GCGGACCATTCGGTCGATCCGCAAGACATTGTTCCCTAACGGGCTCCTGAGTCATTTGCGGAGGCTTTTCAGCGGTTACTGGCGTGGCAATTACTATGACCCGAGGGAACTTGCGCTGGTCGAACAACTGGATTACTCGGTCGTCCAATTCGTGAATTCATTAAAGAGCCCGCCGGTCTCTGCCCGCCATAAGGAAAGCGCCACTGCGTTGGACAGTGCAGCATACGCAGCCGATCCGGAACCTGGTCTGGAACCCTCCCCAGTCCCGCGATACGCCTAGCGGGCTGCGGCGCCTCCGCGCGGAGACGCCCGGAGTTGGCGATCTCCTGAAGACCCATCAAACGCGCAACCCATTCGAACGGCGCTCGAACGGCTCAAGAAGCCTGACCAGTTCCGCCGCGCCCGCCGTGTCGCCGCCGAAGCGAACCGCGTTATAAACCGCGGTGAACTGCGCCACCGGCTCAATCTCGCCCGGAGGCAGATGCTTCGCGAACTGCACCGGAGTGAAAAACGCGGGACGCTCGAAGCCCCGCTTCTCCATCGCCGCCAGCATCCGCCGGTAAAGCAGCGCAGCGTCTGAGGCCGACGCCCCCTGCCGCGCAATCCGCCGCACCGTCGCCCGGTTGCGCCACTCCCGCAGCACTCGCGGCCCCGCAAAAATCACCATACCCGCCAACAGCGCCAAAGCGACAACCCACGCGCCAAACCTCCTCAGCCGATCCCCAAACCCCGCCCCGAAACCGCCCTCGCCGTTCAGCCGCGCCTGCGTCCAGTTCCGGTTCCAGTTCCGCAGACTCCCCGCAAACTTCGCCGCCAGCGCGGCCTGATGCCCCAGATCGTAGGCCACTACCCACTGCTGCCACATACTGTCCGCCGCGTCGAAATACATATTAAGCCGCGCCGCAAACCCGTCGTTGCGAGCGTTCGCCGAAGGCGGCGTCGGGTCTAGCGTCACCCATCCCCGTCTCTCGAACCACGCCTCCACCCACACATGCGCATCCGAAGCGCGCAGCACATACATGCCCGAAACTTCGTTGAAAAAGCCGCTCTGAAACCCCGTCGCCACGCGCGTAGGAATACCCAGCGTCCGCAGCATCACCGCCATTGCCGACGCGAAATATTCGCAATAGCCCCGCTTCGTCACAAACAGAAAATTGCCCAGCGGATCCCGCAGCGGCACATCGCTCGATTCCAGGCTGTATTCGAAATCGTGCCGCAGATGCTCCTGAATGCGCCGGGCCCGTTCGAACGCATCGCCTTCGCCCGCCCACTGCCGCGCCAGCGCCCAGATGCGCGTATCGATAGGCGGCAGCCGCAAATAGCGGCCCCGCTCGTCCGCATAAAGCGGTTCGGGCAGCGACGGCCCGGAGTGCGCCGAAATCTCATAATGCAGATCCTCGCCTGTCACCGGCAGCACGCGGAACGACCCCTCGCGCGTCCGGATCAGCCGCGGCGAGGCAACATTGATGTATTCGGGAATCCCTGCCACGAACAGCGTCCCCGTATCCGAACTGCCCACATCCACGCGATACAACAACCGCCGTCCATCGCGCCGCGACCGCTGCAGCCGGTCCGCCACTTCCGCCGTGCCGTGTATCACCGGAATATCCTTCCCGGCCACCGGCGGTTCGAACCAACGCTTGCCGTCGAAGTGGCTAAGCGCCACCCCGCGCCACTTGAGATTGGGAGGCAGCGCCCGCGAATAAGACAGCACATGCATCACGGGACGCGTATCCCGCCCGATCTCGCCAAACTGCCCGAGATCCACCACATTCGAATACCCGGTCAGGTGTGGCACATGCGGAAACAGCATCGCCGCCGCCCGCGCCGTGCGCGGCACAATCAGAAACAGACCAGCCGTCACAAACAAAATGCCGCACGTCGCCGCGACCGCCACCGCAGCCAGCCGGACCCCTACCCGGCCATCCGGCGCATACGCAATCCGATCGCCGCGCTGAAAGCCCCGCCGAATCTCCGCGCTCGTGAACGCCGCAATCGCAAACAGGATATAAAGCGCGAGGAATGCAAAAAAGCTGGCCTGAAACGAAAGCAAGGCCGCGCCGATCAGTTCAATAAAAGCGATCGCGCCCGTGTAAAGATAATCGCGGTTCGAAGTGGCGGTCAGGATTTTGATCGCAGCCAGGAAGCAGACGCCGTGAACCGTCGCCGCCAGAAAATCGCGCGAGATGAAATAGAAGTCGAGCGGATAAAACGCCACGTACGCCAGTGCGGCAAGCGAAATAATCTTCGCCGGAATCTCCAGCCGCAAAACCCCCGCCACAATCAGCCCGCGGAGAATTAAGGCCGCGAACGTAAGCCCCAGCGTGGGCCGGTCCAGATACCGCGACGCCGCCAGCGCCAGAAACCCGATCACGATCAATCCCAGCAGCGAAAACTGAAAAAACCGCTCGACGGCTGCCGCCGTACGATTGCGCTGAACAGCCACCCCTCCAGTCTAAGGCAACGCCAGTGTGAGCCACAGGTAGGACAGGCCGTTTGGCCTGGTCGGGGCAGGCGGTTTCGCCTGCCCGCTAGACCAGTCGTTAGTACGGCATCCCGGGCAGCGGCGGCAGAACCGGCGTAAGTTGCCCCCAGTTCTGGTCCTTCGCCGTTTTCATGTCCTTCATCAGTTGCTCGGGCAGCGTCGAATTAATCTCCGGACGCGCATCCTGCGTGCCCAGCTGCCACGCGACCGCAGCCACCGTCTTCGAAATCGCCTGCATTTCTTTGTAATCGATCTTATCGGCGGTATCGGTCGGACGATGATAATCCGGGTGCAGACCCGTCGTGAAGAACGCGATCGGGATCCCCACTTTCGCGAAATTGTAATGATCGCTGCGATAGAAAACCCTCTGTCCGTTGGGTTGCGGTCCCAGATTGTCATGCGTCGCGTCCGGCTTGGTGGCGTCGTAGAAATGGTTGAGGGCGAGTTTCTGATACCCGCCGTTCACGGTCTCGATGGTCTTCTCCATATCGTTACTGCTAATCTGCGGCCCTATCAACAGCACCTCGCCCGGATTCACCAGTACGTGGGTTTTATCCGGGTCGGTAAAGCCCGGTCCCTTGGTGCGCCCGATCATATCCATGTTCAGATCCGCCACCACTTTATGCAGATCGATGGGCGGAAACTCGTTGAAGTATTGTGAGCCCCACAGGCCCTTCTCCTCGCCCGCGTTCCACAGGAAAATAATGCTGCGCCGGGGACGCAAGCCTTTCGCCGCGCCTTCCGCGTAAGCGTGCGCCATGGCCATCAAGCCGGCGGACCCCGAGCCATCGTCGTCGGCGCCGTTATTGATGTTGTCGCCATCCGCCAGGGGGGCGCTGAATCCGATGTGATCGAGGTGCGCGCTGATGACTACGTATTCATTCTTCAGCACCGGGTCGCCGCCTTCGAGTATCGCGACCACGTTTTCCCCGTGCGCCGTCTCGGTCTTGGTCGCCACCTTCAGGCTGATCTTTTTCTGCGCGCTCAGCGCGAACGATTCCTGCTTCCCGCCGCCGCCCGCTGCATAAAAAATCTGCGACGCGTTCGTCTTCTCGCCCTGGAATATCGCGTTGGTCATGCCAAGCGCCGCGGTCACCGCCGGAACAGTGGGACATGCCGGAGGCGCCTGCAGTTTCGGAACCCGATAGGCCGGGCCGTTGAGCTGCGCGCCGCCGCGCCCACCCCCGCCGCCGAATCCGCCGCCTGCGTTGGGATTTGCCATCGTCGTGAGTTCCTGAAAGCCCGCCATCGTGACGACGGCCACTGCGCCGTTCTTCGCCGCGGCTTCTTCGGGAGTCATGAAGTCTTTACAGTTTTCGCCCAGCGGATTCGTCGCCCCGCGGCCCCCGCCGCCCGCGCCCCGGCCCTGCCCCGCGGCAGCCTGTTGCGCGGCCAGTTCGGCGGGCAATCCGGCCACCACCACAATTTTTCCCTTCACATCGAGGCCCGCATAGGGGTCGATATTCCCCTTCACGACCGTGTACCCGTTCCCGGCGAACACCATGTTGCCGCTCACTTCGAAGGGTTCGAGTGGAGGCGCGCCCCGGCCGCCGCCGTTAACGGTCCAGTCTTTTCCGTACTCGAGCTGCGTGGTCCGCAGCGGAGCGGGTCCCGCAGGCGCCCCGTCCTCCGGAGGAGTTGCCGCTTCGGCGCCGCCACGGCCGCCACCGCGTCCGCCACGTCCCCCGGCGTTCGGCCCCGTGACCGAAGCCTTGCTCTCAGCGGGAATGACGGTCTTCGAGATCAGTTCCATGGGCATTAAATACGGTTGCAGCGGGCCGATGGTGTTTGCGGTGCTGCCGCTCGGCTTCAGCCCCCACTCCGCAAGGTGACTGGCGACATAGAGAGCCGCCGTATCGAAGCCCCGCGAAGGCAGATTGCGCCCTTCCAGCTGGTCGGACGCGAGGAAGTAAAGGTAGATTTTCAGCTCGTCCTGCGTAATTGCTTCCGCATTGCCGAAGTGGGCGGGTTCAGCGGGTTTAGGTTTGGGGGCGGCGGAGAGCGCCGCTCCCACGATGCAAAGCAGGGCGACGGAGAGAAGGGAAATATTTCTGTTCATGGCGTGAAGTGATCAAATCATGATACTACGACGTCGTGGCGAGGGTTCCAGATCGGTCTCGACAGCCTTGCAGCCCACGAACGGAACCAAATAAGGTCGGCAGGCGGTTCCGCCGCGCGGTTCCGCCTGTCCTGATGCAGAACGGGTGACCGTAGACCATTGTTATTAGGATGGATTCGCCGGGACGCCAAACTGTACTTTCGTCTGCCGGAAACCGTATCCGCCGACAAACCGCAGGGCCGCCCGTACCGTCATGGCCCGGAAGCTCCGACTCCGGAGCAGAATCCCAAAGATGAGTCCCGAGATCAAAGTCCGGTGCAACCGCTGGGAAATCGAGTACAATCTGCGCAATGAAAAACCACTGCCCGGCGTGGCCCATGGTCAGGTCCGCAATCCGAATTCGGTCCGGTGGCTGCCTGAGCTGCAGGCAGCGCGATCAGATCTTCGCCGCGGCGGCCGATACTCCCGTTCTGCGTTTCGACGACTTCGCGGATAACGACGCCTGCGACGCGACGTCGCAGAAAGAACCGCTGGCTGGCAATACCCTCTTCACTCCCGCCGCCTAAAGAGCAGACTGCGAGCCGAATCGGCAAATTAAGTGGCATTGAAAGGCGGGTGACAAATCTGGAGTCTGATGCCATAATTGTAAGGTGATTCACCGTCGCCTCGAAGCGGTTGTGAGGGATCGATTGGAGTACACGCCCGCAGTGGCGATCCTCGGCCCGCGCCAGGCCGGAAAGACAACTCTCGCCCGAATGCTCACCCGAGATCGGCAAAGCATCTACCTCGATCTGGAATCGCCGCTGGACCGGGAAAAGCTCGCCGACCCGGTGTTTTATCTATCGGCCCACGAAGATGAACTCGTAATCCTGGATGAAGTCCAGCGCATGCCGGAACTCTTCCAGTCGCTCCGAGGCCTGATCGACCGGGGCAGGGAACGGGGGAAGCGCTCGGGCCGGTTTCTCCTCCTCGGCTCCGCTTCAAGCGACTTGCTCCGCCAATCCGAGACCCTGGCGGGAAGAATCGCTTACGTCGAACTATCTCCGTTCGACATCCTGGAAGTCGGAGATGAAACCGACGAGACTCTGCGCCGCCTCTGGACCCGTGGCGGTTTCCCCGAAAGCTTTCTCGCGACCACCGATACGCGCAGCCTGGTATGGCGTCAGGACTTCATCCGCACGTACCTCGAGCGCGATATCCCCCAGTTCGCAGCCCGAATTCCAGCCACCACTCTCTCCCGGTTCTGGACCATGCTCGCCCATGTGCAGGGCGGTCTGTTCAACGCGGCTCAACTCGCCCGCGGCCTTGCGGTCGACGGAAAAACCATAGCGCGATATCTCGACCTCATGGTGGATCTCATGCTCGTGCGCCGGCTCCAGCCGTTTCACGGCAATATCGGTAAACGGCTGGTGAAATCGCCTAAGGTATTCATTCGTGACAGCGGCGTCATGCACGCGCTGCTGAATATTCCCGACAACGACGCGTTGCTCGGACACCCCGTCGCGGGCGCAAGTTGGGAGGGATTCGCGATGGAAAATCTCATCGGGGCCGCCCCGCGGAACGCCGTTCCGCTCTTCTATCGGACCAGCGCCGGCGCGGAAATCGACCTGCTGCTGGAGATCCCTGGCCATGGTTTGTGGGCCATTGAGATCAAGCTCGGTCTGCATTCACGACCCCGGCCGGGATTTCACATTGCATGTGAGGACCTACGGCCTGCGAAACGATTTGTGGTCAATTCGAGCCATGAACGCCAGATGATCGCGCCCGAAACGGAATCGATCGGTTTGAGACAACTGGCGTCTGTACTTGCCGGTCTTTGAAGCGTGTTCGCTAAATTAGTTCCAGTGCCCCTGATCCTCGATGGCAATCGCATTCGCGACCAGATCAAAGCCGAGTGTCTCCCGCGTGTGAAGCGGCTGCTCGCGCATGCCGGACGCCCTCCCGGCCTTGCTGTCGTCCTCGTCGGCAATAACCCCGCAAGCCAGGTTTATGTCCGGGGCAAAACGAAAACTGCGGGCGAACTCGGGATCTACAACGAAACCATCACACTCTCAGCCGACATTTCGACCGACGAACTTTGCAGCCTGATCAGCAGCCTCAATCACCGTGAGGAAATAGACGGCATCCTCGTCCAGCTTCCGCTCCCGAAACAGATCGATGAGCAAAGGATCCTCCTCGAAATCACGCCCGAAAAAGATGCCGACGGGTTTCATCCTTATAACGCCGGCCTGCTCGCCACCGGGCAGCCCGGGCTCCGTCCCTGCACTCCCGCGGGTGTCATCGAAATGTTGAAGCGCTACGAAATCCCGATCGTAGGCCGCAACGCCGTCGTCGTGGGCCGCAGCAACATTGTCGGCAGACCTATGGCGATGTTGCTTCTGCAGCAAAACGCCACCGTCACAATCTGCCATTCCCGCACCCGCGACCTTCCCGCCGTCTGCCGCACTGGCGACATTCTCGTCGCGGCCATCGGCCGCACCGCCATGATTACCGCCGAATACATCAGGCCCGGCGCGGTGGTGGTGGATGTCGGCATGAATACCGTCACCGACAGGGCCGAAGCTGAGCGAATATTCGATCCCTCCCGCCTCGAAGCTTTCGACAGGCGTGGCAACCTGCTCGTTGGTGACGTACACCCCGGCGATATGGCGCGCCTCGCGTCGGCTTACACCCCTGTTCCGGGCGGCGTTGGACCTCTGACCATAGCCATGCTGATGCGCAATACGATTGAAACCGCCGAGCGGCGCACCGGACTATGAAACCGTGCTGATCGCCGGGCTCACCGGAGGCCTCGCCTGCGGCAAAAGCTTCGTTGCCGAGGAATTCCGTCGTCTTGGCTGCCATGTGGTGGAGGCGGATGAACTCGGTCACGAAGTCCTGCTGCCTGGCGGTAAAGCGTATGCGCCAGCGATCGGGCAGTTCGGACCCGAAATCCTGAACGCCGATGGAACGATCGACCGCGCCCGCCTGGCGCACGCCGTGTTTGGCGACCCGGACGCGCTCGCCCGGCTGAATGCTATCGTTCATCCTGCCGTTCACGAACTCGCGGAGGAGAGCTTCTGCGAAATCGCGCGAGAAGACCCGCACGCCATCGTTATCTACGTCGCCGCTATCCTGGTGGAAACAGGCGCATGGCGCGATTACGACAAGCTTATCGTCGTCGAGTGTTCCCGCGACACCCAAATCGAACGCGCGCTCAAGCGCCCCAACGCGACGCAGGCCGATGTGGAAGCGCGCCTCGGACGGCAGTTTCCCCCGGAGGCAAAACGCCAATACGCACACTACGTCATCCGGACTGACGGCGCGAAAGAAGAGACATTACGTCAAACTAGAATGGTGTTTGAGGATTTACGGTGTTTGAAGAAGTAAGGAGACTGGCATCATGAGACCCCGCACACTCGTGCTGACGCTGCTGTTTGCAGGAGCTTTCTGGTTGGTAACTTCGCACGGCCAATGGAACCTGCAGCAACTGGTCCGGCCCCTTTCGAATGACGGCAAGCTTTGGTCAGACCCGGTTACTGCACACGGGAGCGGCTTTGAGGCCGACGAACAGAACAACATCGATATTTACAAAACGAACCGCTCCGCCACGGTCAACGTGAAGAGCACGGTTATGGAGCGGGATTTCTTCTACGTTTACCCCAAAACGGGTCTTGGTTCCGGCTTCATCATCAACGATTCGGGCGAAATCGTCACCAACTACCACGTCATCAACGGCTCGCGCGACATCACCGTTACACTCTCGGGCGGTACCGATCATAAGGAATACAAGGCCACCGTGCTGGGGTTCCGCCGCAAAGACGATCTTGCGCTGCTCAAGATCGACGCCGGCCGAAAACTGCCGTACGTGCGTCTGGGCGACTCCGAGACCATCCAGGTAGGCCAGAAAGTGCTGGCCATCGGCAACCCGTTTGGCTTTGAAGGGACCCTGACCACCGGTATCGTGAGTTCCATCGGACGCAATCTTCCCAACGAAAACGGCGTTATGATGGATGGCCTGATTCAGACCGACGCCGCGATTAATCCCGGCAACAGCGGCGGCCCGCTGCTCGATTCGAAAGGCGCCGTAATCGGGATCAACACCATGATTCTCGGCTCGCAGACCGCGAACGGCGAAGCAGGCAGCATCGGGATAGGTTTCGCCATGCCGATTGTCCGAGCCAAGTCCATGCTGGAGGAGTATCGCACCACCGGACAGATATCCCGGCCCGTTCTCGGCGTCTCGGAGACGTACCCGGTCTCTGGCGACCTCGCGCAGGCGCTGGAACTGCCCGCGTCCGGGGGACTTTTGATTCAAGCCATTGACGATGGCTCGCCAGCGGCCCGCGCCGGTCTTAAAGGGCCGGATCGCGCGGTGCGAGTCGGAGTCTTTGGCCAGGTCCGCATCGGAATCGGTGGCGACCTGATTACCGGCATTGACGGCAAGCCCGTCGAGACGCGCGATGCGCTCACCCGGTCCATAGAATCGAAGAAGGCCGGCGACAAGATCGAGCTGTCGGTCTACAACAACGGGCGGACCCGCAAAGTCACCGTTACGCTGGGCTCAGCGCCGGAAGCGCTGTAGGCGGGGTGCGGGGCAGCGTTTGCAGCCCCGATGTGGGACGGGCGATCCTGCCCGCCGACCAGCTTTCCAGCTGGTCGAGCCGCCTGAAAAGGCGGCTGCGGCCACGATTGGCCGCCCCACGAAATCTGACAGTCGCTGCTTATGCTCCGCTTCGCGAGCGCGTTCAGACAGGCGAAAGCGCTTGTCCCACCTTCAGACCGCCTTGCGGGCGATCATGAAGAACAGCAGCCAAAACACGAGCGCGAGGACGAACAGAATCTTCGCAGCTCCCAGCGCCCCTGCCGCAATTCCGGGAGAGCCAATAACCACGGCTATCAGGGCGAAAACGAGAAATCCTAATGCCAAGTGCAACATGCCCAACCCTATTGCACTTTTCACGCCAAACTTTCGCTTTACAACCCCAGACAAAAATAATACAGTAGCATCAACCGCAGTAGAAGTCGTTCGCAAAAGGGGTTTCCATGTTCCGAAAGCTCGTTGGCCAACCGGCTGGCCTGGCAGCTACCGCCCTGTCGTTAGCTTTATTATTTCTTTCCGTGTCTCATCTGCAGGCGCAAACCACCGCCGTCGCGCAGGTGAGCGGCACCGTAACAGATGCCAGCGGCGGCGCCGTTGTCAATGCCCAGGTCACGATGACTGAGACCGACAAGGGCCAGGTCCACACCACCGCTTCCGACAGCAGCGGTCATTACGTGCTGCCCAACCTTCCCGTCGGTCCCTACCGCTTTGAAGTCAGAGTCAACGGCTTCAAGGATTACCAACAAACCGGCATTGTCCTCGTGGTAAACAACAACATTCAGATCGACGCGCCCATGCAGGTAGGCTCGCTCTCGGAAAAAGTAGAAGTCACGGCCACCGCCAGTCTGGTGGAGACCAAAGAAACTTCGGTCGCCTCGGTTATCGATGGGCAGCGAATCAACGATCTGCCTCTCAATAACCGCCAGGCGACCCAGCTGATCCTGACGCTGGGCGCGGCGGTCTATGCCGACGGCGGCGACACGGGCAGCAAGACGTTCTGGAACGCGACCCGCATCTCCGTGGCGGGCGGACAGGGCAACGGCACCGCTTATCTGCTTGACGGCGGCGACGCCACCGACGCCATGTCGAATGTCAATATGCCCTTCCCGTTTCCCGACGCGCTGGAGGAGTTCAGCATCGAAACCAGCGCTGTCTCGTCGCGCTTCGGCACGCATCCGGGCGCGACCGTGAATGTGGTCACCAAGTCGGGATCGAATGCACTACATGGCGACGCGTTCGAGTACATCCGTAACGGCGACCTCGATGCGCGCAACTTCTTTTCCACGACCGGCGCTGACACGCTCAAGCGCAATCAGTTCGGCGGCGTTGTGGGCGGCAAGATTATCCGGGACAAGCTGTTCTTTTTCGGCGGATTTCAGGGATCGCGCAACCGCTCCAATCCGCCGCAGCTGACCACGCACATCCCCACGGCCGCCATGTTGAGCGGCGACTTCAGCACGATCGCCTCGACTACTTGCAATAGCAAGGCCGTGCAGCTAAACAATCCCAACGGCAACGTGCCTTTTGCGGGCAACCAGATTCCGGTGTCATTGCTGAGTCCGGTCGCCGTGGGCGTCACCCAGTACCTGCCGACCGCTTCGGCAAACGGCTGCGGACTGGTCACCTACGGAATCCCCCAGACCGGCGACAGCGAAGAGTACATCACGCGCATCGACTACATCATCAACGAAAAGCACACTCTGTTCGGGCGTTACTACGCCGACGACTGGCGCAATCCGCCCGTGCTGGTCAACAAAAACCTGCTGACTTCCACCTCACCCGGCAACTTCGAGCTGGCGCAGGAAGCGACCATCGGCGACAGCTATACGTTTGGCCCCGGCACGGTAAATTCCTTCCACCTCGGCTTCAACCGCATCCGTGACAACCGCGGCCCGACGAACTTCCCGATCAACTGGACCGATCTCGGGTCGAACATGTACAGCGCCGTGCCTAATTTCCTGCCCATTTCGAGCATGACCGGCGGCTTTACGACCTATTGCGGCACCTGCGCGGCGGGTCATTTCAACGTGAACAGCTATCAGATCGCGGACGACGTCGACCTGATCCGCGGACGGCACCAGATCGCCATTGGATTCAACCTGATCCGCATTCAGAACAACACGGTTTCCGGCTTCGACGAAAACGGCTACCCGGTTTTCAATGGCCAGTTCACGAACCTCGGCATGGCCGACTTCCTGCTCGGACGCATGAGCGACTTCCAGCAGACCAATCCGACGCCTGACGATCTGCGGCAGTGGGTGATGAGCTTCTACGCGCAGGACAGCTTCAAGGTCAATTCGAAATTCACGGTCAACCTCGGGATTCGGTGGGAACCCACCTTCGCCGACCCCGACAAGTACGGCCGCGGCACTTCCTTCAGTCTGCCGGCCTTCCTCGCAGGCACCAGAAGCACGAAGGATCCGACAGCGCCCCCGGGACTGTTTGTGCCCGGCGACCCGGGCATTCCGGCCGCGAACTGGAACGGAAGCTACGGGAACTTCGGCCCGCGCGCCGGCGCTGTCTGGAATATCCATGGCGATGGCAGGGACACGCTGCGGGTAGGCGCGGCGATCCTGTACGATTCGACCGAAACCTGGTTCAACGAGCGCGAAACCACCAATCCGCCTTATGGCAACGATATTGACGTGGCCTCTACCGGCACGCTGTCCAATCCGTGGGCTGGTTATCCGGGCGGCAATCCATTCCCCCAGCACGGCAACCTGTTCTTTCCGCAGTTTGGCACTTACATCAACATGCCGCTGAATCCCAAGCCGACCTACGTGGCCGACTGGAACGTCACGTATCAGCGCCAGTTCGCGCATAACTGGCTGGCTTCGGTCAGTTATCTCGGCAACAAAACGACCCACCTCTGGATCGCGGAGGAACGGAACCCCGCGATGTATATTCCCGGCAACTGCACTGCCGGCCAGTACGGACTGACGGCGGCGGGCGCCTGCTCCACGACTTCCAACACCAATCAGCGCCGCCTTCTCTACCTCGATAACCCGACGGCCGGAGGCTACTATGCCAGCATCGACACGATGGACGACGGCGCGGTGGCCCGCTACCAGGGCGTGGTGGCGTCTGCGCAGCACCGCTTCAGCAACAGCTTCCAGATGAATGCCAACTTCACCGATTCGTACTGCCTCTCCGATTACGATTTCGGCGCGGCGCTGGCTGGCTCGACCAACTCGCAGGTCTTCAACCGCCACGCGGATTGGGGTCCGTGCATCTCCGATACGCGCTACGTTTTCAACGTTAGCGGAGTGGCGCTGAGCGCGTTCCATACCGGCCACGCGATGCTGGACAAGGTAGTCAATAACTGGCAGCTCGCCCCGAATATCCGGGCGGCCAGCGGGCAGACGCTGAACGTGACGTCCGGCAAAGACAACTCGCTGACGGGGCTTGGCAACGACCGCCCCGACCAGGTTCTGTCGAATGTCTACGCAACGAACTCGAACTGCTCGTCGCAGGCGATCTGCGTGCAGTTCCTGAATCCCGCGGCGTTCGTGCAGAATCCGATCGGCACGTACGGCAATGTGGGGCGCAATGCGCTGCGGGGGCCGGACTTTTTCGGCTTCGACATCTCACTGGTGCGAAAGTTTGCGCTGAACGAACGGTTACGGCTGGAGAGCCGGTTCGAGGCGTTCAATATCCTGAACCACACCAACTTCGTGGGAGCGTTTGCGCCCGCCGGACAGCCCGCCGGAGCAAGCTTCGGCACGGCCAGCACGAACCTGAGCTCGTCAAATTTCGGGCAGATCACGGGAGCGTACGATCCGCGCATTCTGCAGTTTGCGATGAAATTGTACTTCTGAGATTGGGTGGCGGGCCGCGCTCAGAAAGGCGGCCCGCTTCCAAAGAGGCGGCGATCTTCATCCGCCAGGGGTGCAAGCCCCTTCTGCTTCAGGAGGTGACGCAGGACGAGTTTGTATTCCGTCTTCGGGTCGCAGAATTCATTCCATTCGTCTTTGTCCATGAACCCCCGGCTAATCCACCGCGAGACTCGGTTCATCATGTTGATTCGGCCCGTGCAGAGTGCTCCGCGCTGTAGTTTACAGAGCCGGATCGTCTCCTCAGCGCGGTGTCGTTGATCGGCATTCAGCGCCGGATGCGGTTCCAGTTCGCCCGTACCCAGATGAATCCAGAAGAAGGGTTCCGGGTCTTCATCGTCTGGCTTTAAGAGCCGTCCCTGGTGATCGGCCTCGCCTTTTTCTCCGTTGCACAGCCGGCATGCGGGCAAGAGATTCGTCCACTCAAATGAGATTTCAGGCCTCACGCTTTTGGCGATGTAGTGTTCAACGTTCAGTTCGGATGTGACGCCAAGGGTGCTTTCGCAATAAATACACTTGCCATGCGTGATCGTTAACAGGGAGTCTCGGATCACTCTCTTCGCGCCGCGTGTGGCCCAGTCTCCCGTGCATTCACCCGCGCAGATGCGTGCGAACCGCGCTGTCCACCGTTGTTGATCCCGCAATAACCCGATTGGCGCGGTGGTTCGCCGCGGCGTGTGTATCATCAGCGATGAAGTAAGGCGTCCAGCATTGCATCTGAAGATCTGACGGCGGATCCCACCATGGACCGCAACTCTTCGCTGCGATCTGACAGAGTCGCGGTCAGTTCCGACAGGCGATTGCGCTCATCCGGGGATATCTTACCGGATGCAATAAGGCGGCTCAGTTCGTTCCACTCGTTCAGTTCCCGCTCGGTTTGAACGTCGAAGCGGCTGTCGACGCCGAAGATGTCCTTCAGGGTCGTCATGATGCTTGCTCCGACCGGGGATGGTTCCGGAGGGCGGTTCGTCGCGACTCCGTCGGAACCCACTTCGAGTACGTGAATCACCGCGTCCGGGCAGGAAGAAATAACGAAGGGGGAATGCGATGTCGCGATGATCTGAACGTTAGGCAGCGCCTCGCGCATGGCGGGCAGAAGAAGTCTTTGCCAGCGAGGGTGCAGATGCGCATCGACCTCATCCAACAGAAGAATTCCAGGGCGCTTTTCTTCGAGTTCAGGCGCCCAGTGGACCGCATCCTGGCGCATCATGAAATCGGCAACCCATCCAACGGTGCTGCGAACTCCGTCCGGCAATTGGGAAAAATTAAGGTCATGGTTCCGCATCCGCAATCGCGGCTGAAAGTGAGGTTCGATATCAACTTCGAATCGGATGTCCTCCTGGTACAAAAGCTTCAGCGCTGCCTCAAAACGCGAGAGCGAGCGAGTGTAAGTCTCGGTTGAGACGCCGCGTTCCTTAGCAATCGCCCGCTTGCTATAAAGGCTCAGCAACCACGCTTGTATTGCTGCGTTCTGGACCGTGGCGTGGAAAGCCAGGCTCTGATGCACATGGTTTCCTATTGAGGCGGTTAGGTTGGGCTGGTCAATCCAGGCCAGCTGAGTCGAGGGCGCGTATGCGGCGACGTTAAAGGCTACGCGATATTGGGATTGCTCTCGTCCTGGGCGTAAGACCGCTTCTTCGAGTCGGATAGAGTTACTGAGCGGCTTGCTTCCCGGGACCCTTCTTAACAAGAGGGGTTGTGCTTGGCTCTCGGCCCAATCTTCCAGAGCGCCTGGTGAGAGATACCCGGGGTAGACGCTTCGCCCTAACGCGTATCGTGCACCACATTCAGTCTGGTCCCTCATGATTGCGAGGACGCGACTTCCACCTTGTCCGAGCGTCAGTTGCTTCCACGCCGCGTCATCGAATCCGCTGCCCTCCCGCTCCAGCGCCCACGCGATCGCCCGCAAAACCGTCGACTTCCCCGATCCATTCACCCCCGCCAGAATGTGCGGACCCAGCCGCGGGCGTCCGTCGCCGTCGGAGAAATCCAGATCCAACCGCTCGAATGGTCCGATGCCTTCCGCGATCAGCCGCAATAACGCCATGGCGCAATTATCGCGCATCGACCGCCAGTCCGCGCTACAGAGACGGCCCGCCAACCATGATTTTGCGCCGCGGAGCGGCGCGCTTTTAACCCAATTCCAGTGGCAGAATGCAGGCTTCGTCGGCGGGTTACCAACCCGCCCGCAGGTTAGCAACCTGCCCCACGCTTTAGAATGTGAAGCGAACGGACACGACCGCGTGCCGCGCCGGGAGAGCCGCCGAGGTGATCTGGCCGAATGCGGCATTCGTGTTCGCGCCGCCCGGAGTACAAGCTCCGTTCACTGCGTTGCAATTGATGGTCAGCGAAGTGTTCGGGTTGCTCGGATTGAAGTGGTTCAGCGCGTTGAACGCCTGAATGCGAAATTCCAGCGCCTTGTGCTCGTCCCAGACGTGGAATTGCTTGAACAGACTGAAATCTGTATTCTCTACGCCGGGACCATAGGTAACGGTCGGCTGCTCGTTGCCGATTCCGAGCGAGTTAACCGGAGGCAGCGAGAACGCCGAAACGTTGAAGTCGTACCACAGGGGCGTGGGAGCCGTGGGTGTCTGCGCTGAGTTGAAAAGGGGGCCGGTCTGCTGGCAGCGGAACGGAATTCCTCCCGTCGGTGTACCCGTCCAATATCCGATCGGCGCGCCGTTGGCGCCGCATCCGATGGACAGCGGCGTGCCGTAGTAGAACGTCAGAATGCCCTCAATGTGCCAGCCGTTGGTCAGCAACTCGGTGAACTTGTTGTTCCAGAATTTGGTGGCTCCGGGAACGGAGTACCCAAAATTCAGGTTCACGGCCTGGGGACGCGTGCCACTCGCAATATTCTCAAGAAGCTTGTCCGAGACAAACTGCTGGCGGGCATAGGCCAGCGTCTTCGACCACGTGTAGTTGCTGCCGAAATGGAAGCCCCTGCCCACGCGTTTATTGAACTGCGCCTGCAGCGCTTCGTAGTGAGATTCGCCGTTCGAGGTGTACATCTGAATTCCGCCCCATCCGGGATACGGGCTGGCGAGCGCGCGAATCAGGTTGGTGGAATAGAATCCCGCGGTGCCTCCGCTGGCGCTGGTCGGATCGAGGTATTTGGTAACGGGTCCTGGAGATCCGTTGTTTGCCGTTGGCGTCCAGTCGGTGAGAGGGGCGACGGCATTCAGATCGATGAGGCCCTGGTTGAACTGGTGGTGCGCCGTGTTCGCGACATAGGCAATATCCATCACAAAGCCCTTGCCCAAATCCTGCTGAACACTGACAGTCCAGTCATACGTTGCGGGCGCCGGATAGTTCAGAGGGCCGCCAACCGTAGTCTGCGGCGTGAATACGAGTGACGAATCCGAGAGACCCGAGATGTTGGTATTGAGCACGATGGGTGCGAGGAAGTGCGGCGGAGTGGAGATAGGTCCGATACCCACCCCCGACGCGCCGCTGGTGGCGTCGACCCCGAATGCACGCCCGTTGAAGATACCGAAGCCGCCGCGAATCGCGGTCTTGCCGTTGCCGAACACGTCATAAGCGAAGCCGACGCGGGGAGCGTACGCGAGAGGCGGCGTCGCGAAGAGGGAATGAGTCGCCGACTGTGTCTGGACGATGCCCGAAAATGGCGTGCCGTTGAGGCCGGCGGTGCTTCCGGGAACGAATGTGCCTTGGCGGGCGTACGGATAGGTGATGCCTGTAACAGGGTTGATGGATGCCTTATCCGCCGTGGGACAACTGGTGGACGCAGCTACCGCGACGGTGCAATATGGGTAGAGAAGCTGGCCCTGCGCGCTGGCGCTGTAGGTGGATGCGACGAAAACGCCCTGCGTCTGGCCGGGGGCGTCATAGGGCGAGCCCAGGCGCTGAAAGCGTATGCCGAAATCGGCTGTCAGGCGGCGGCTGACTTTCCAGGTATCCTGCACGAACCACTCCGTTTGCTTGTATCGGGTGCGGTGAATGGGCTTGAGATTGTCCTGCCCGTAGCCATAGAGGTTCCCGGTAAGCGCATTGGAAAAGGGGTTTCCGGTGTCTACCGGGTTGCCCAGATCGGACCCGAAATAGTAGGTGCCCGCCGTGTTGTAAACCGAATAATCGCTCACGTTGCGGGCTTCATGCTCAAAGTAAAAACCGGTCTTGATGCTGTGGGCTCCTTTGATCCACCTGATGTTATCGGTAAAGGTGGCCAGGTTATCCGTGCCATCGAAAGGCCAGCGGCTGTCGAAGCCGAAGGAGGGCAGGTTGGGGAGCCCGGTGGGCGCCGAGGATGCGCTGAAGCCCGAGGGCAGGCCGAAGTTGATGTTCGGAAGCAGATTCAGATAGTTGGCGGAAGCGGGGAAGATTGTCGGCAGCGTGACTGTCTGACCGTTCGAGGTCAGTGGCAGCAGGCTCTTGCTATACAAGGCGGAATTGGTTTCCTGATTCTGCTGGTGAGCGCGATTCTGTCCTACGGTTGCTTCGTTGATCAGATTCGGTTTGAACGTGTGGATATAGGTCATGGCGAATCCGACAGACGGAATGAAATAACTGTGGGGAAACTGACCCCAGCCGTCGCCCGCGGCGCCTAAGATGGCGCCGTAGCCTGTCTGGGCCTGGTAGTCCTGCAAGCCGCGCCAAAACATGGAATCCTTCGAAGAAATGTTGTAGTCCATTCTGAGGATCTTGTCGAGACGCGGATCGGTGTTGCTCAGAACGTCGGTGAAATTATATTGGCGCGCGCCGGTAGGGTCCGTCGTGTTCGGCAAGGGAAACAGGTTGAGCATGGCGCTGCCTATAGGGCTGATGCGGCTAGGGGGAACGATGTTGCCGGGGAAGCATCCGGCGGCGGCGGTGGCGGAGCAGGTTTGTCCGGTGTTCGGATCACGGATCAGAATGGCGGAACCGTTGGGGTTGACGCTTTGTGAAAAATTGCCTTGCCGCTCGAGCGCGGTCGGCATCGTGTATTTGTTCAGCGCGGTGCTCTGCGCATTCCAAAGCTGGTCCCAGGAGAGGAAGAAGAACAGGCGGTTACGGTTCCTGTTGAAAGGTACTTTGGGAATGATGAGCGGGCCGCCGACGGTGCCGCCGGGGTTCTCATAACGGTATCGGGGTTTCTGGACGTTGAGTTCGTTGTTGAAGAATTCGTTGGCGTTGAACTCTTCATGCCGGTAGTAATAATAGGCGCTGCCGTGGAACTG
>Ga0302326_10012452_pt1 | contig 18135 bp, 14 predicted proteins | sample Palsa_T0_3_FD_202264 | JGI IMG/M metagenome (GOLD analysis project Ga0302326, IMG submission 202264) | Peat permafrost microbial communities from Stordalen Mire near Abisko, Sweden - Palsa_T0_3 | ecosystem: Environmental > Terrestrial > Soil > Palsa > Peat permafrost | place: Sweden: Abisko...
AGAGCGTGATCTCCGGAGACATGCTTACCGTTTCGCGAATCGCATTGGCGCATCAGCGCGCCCTGGACAACGCCGCATACCGCGCCGCAACCGGAGCCATTCCCGAAACCTCAACGATCCCGGTGCGCGAGGCGCTCTCCTGGATCACCGTCGAGGGCGCGCGAATGCTCGGTATGCAGGATCGCCTTGGCACGATCAGCCCGGGCAAGCAGGCGGACCTCGTGTTCATCCGCGCGGACGCGCTGAATCTTTGGCCCGTTCATGATCCCGTGGCCACGGTAGTCATGCAAGCCAACCTGGCAAATATTGACTCGGTGATGGTCGCGGGCGAGTGGCGCAAGCGGGATGGCAAGCTGCTGTTCCGCGATCTCGATCGCGTGAAGGCCGAGCTCTCTCGTTCCGGCAGCAGGATTCTCGCGGAACTTGGATGGCAGCCGGAGTCGCAGCAAGCAAGGAGCGGCGCGCGAATCGCCACGGATTGAAGAAAGAATAGGAGCAACCGGGATGAAAGTTGGTTTCGTTGGCCTGGGAAACATGGGCTCGGTGATGGCTCGCAACCTGATCAAAGCGGGTCACACGCTCACCGTTTACAACCGAACGCGAAGCCACGCGGAGGAATTGCAGCCGCTGGGCGCAAAGGTAGCCAGAACTCCGGGCGAAGCCGCGTCTGGAGCAGAGGCGCTCATCACCATGGTCGCGAACGACGCCGCAGTAGAAGACGTAATTTTCGGTCCAGGCAACGTCATCGAGTCGCTCCCCGCTGGCGCGGTTCACATTTCCATGAGTACGATGGGTGTGGCGCTTTCCCATCGGTTGGTGACGGCCCATCGCGAGAGAAACCAGCATTACCTCGCCGCGCCTGTTTTCGGCCGGCCGGACGCTGCTGTCGCGGCGAAAATCTTTATCACGGTCGCCGGGCCCGCGGAACAGATTGCACGCTGCCAAACGCTGTTCGACGCCATGGGTCAGAAGACATTTGTCGTCGGCAACGAAGCGCCCGCGGCAAACCTGGTTAAGGTCGCCGGGAATTTCCTGATTACAACCACTATTGAAAGCCTGGCGGAGGCCTTTGCGCTCATCCGGAAATCGGGAGTCGATCCGCAAAAGTTTCTCGATGTACTTACCGGGTCGTTATTCGCTGCGCCCATCTATCGAACCTACGGCGCCATGATCGCCTCCGACAATTTCGAGCCGGTCGGTTTCCGCATGGCGTTGGGAATGAAGGACAATCGCCTGGTTCTTGCCGCTGCGGAAGAAGCCGCTGTCCCTATGCCGATGGCCAGTCTTATTCGCGACCGTATGTTGGCCGCCACGGCGCAGGGGATGGCCGATGCGGATTGGTCGGCGATTGCCCGCATTTCGTTTCGGGAGGCGGGGCTCTAATGTGCGGAATTTGCGGCGTTGTCGGAATTGAGTCGAGCCAAACCGGCGAAGCCATCGTCCGCCGCATGATGGCCGCCATGATCCATCGCGGCCCAGATGAAGAAGGCATCCTGCTCGCCTCGCCCGTTGCCGCCGGCATGCGCCGGCTGAGCATCGTGGATCTGCCCGGTGGCAGCCAGCCCGTCTGGAACGAAAACGAAACCGTCGCGGTTGTTTACAATGGAGAAATCTACAATTTCCGCGAACTTCGCGCGGAGCTCGAGGCGCTTGGACACCGCTTTCGTACGCGCTCCGATACGGAAGTTGTCGTCCACGCATACGAATCCTGGGGCGAGCGCTGCGTCGAGCGTCTGCACGGAATGTTCGCCTTCGCGATCGTCGAGATGCCTCAGGGCCGCGGCGGGCCCGCGGCGCGCGTCTTCCTGGCACGCGACCGGATGGGCATCAAGCCTCTCTACTACGCGCTGGTGGATGGCCAGCTGCTTTTCGCCTCGGAAGTGCGCGCGCTGCTTGCGAGCGGCTGCGTTCCCGCGCGAATTTCCTCCGCGGCAATTCCGGCTTATTTGCTTTTCGGCTCCGTTTGCGAGCCGCTCACCCTTATCGAAGGCGTGGCATCTCTACTGCCGGGCCATTCGATGAGCGTGACCGCTGCCGTGCCGGCGAGCGCTCCTGAGCCGACGCGCTATTGGGATGCTCCGGACGCTACGCTTAAAACAGCGCCGGAATCGGCGCCGGAATCGGCGCCGGAATCAGCAGATGCACCCGCGCGGCACGTTCGCGCGCTGCTCGAGAGCGCCGTCGCCTCCCATCTTGTAGCCGATGTTCCCGTCGGCGTCTTCCTCAGCAGCGGGATTGACTCCACTGCCATCGCCGCGCTCGCCAGTCACGCCCGCGCGGGAATCCACACGTTCACGGTCGCGTTTGCCGACGCCGAATTCAGCGAAGCCGAAATTGCCCGCCGCACCGCCAGCCGCCTCGGAACCGATCACAGCGAATTGACGCTCTCCGACCATGAAATGATCGCGCGGCTCGACGAAGCCATCACAGCCTTCGACCAGCCCAGCATGGACGGCATCAATACATACTTTGTTTCCTGGGCGGCCCGGCAGGCAGGATTGAAAGTGGCGCTCTCGGGGCTCGGCAGCGATGAAATCTTCGGCGGCTATAGCCCGTTTCGCTCCACCTCCAAAGTTGCGCGCTCGGCCGCGGCGGCGCGCTTGTTGCCCCAGCCGCTTCGCGCGTTTTTTGCCGGCGGCCTCGCACGCACGAACGCCTTTGGCTCCTCGCCTGACTCATCGCGCAAAGCATCGGCCGCGTTTCTCGATCCGGACGCGCTGCCGCACCCATATTTCTTCACGCGCCTGCTCTTCGCGCCGCAAGCAGTCGCTTCCGCATTGCGCGCAGAGCGCTCTTCGTGGAGCGACTCGCTCTGGTGGCGATGGCTTGCTAATTCCTCGCGCCGGGCGGCCTCGATGGACGCATTCACAGGAATTTCCTGGCTCGAGCTGCGCTCCTATATGCTGAACACGCTTTTGCGCGATACGGATGGCATGAGCATGTGCCATTCGCTCGAGGTGCGCGTGCCGTTCCTCGACGCAGCGCTCGTCGAATATCTTCTCTCGCTTCCCGAGAGCGCCAAGCGCGGCGCGCGTCCCAAGGCGCTGTTGATCGAGGCCCTTGGCGATCTCTTGCCACAGGAGATCGTCGCGCAGCAAAAGCGCACGTTTACTTTTCCGTGGGAACACTGGCTTCGCGGGGCGCTGGGCAAGCGCGTCGCGGCGGGGCTGGCGGAATGGTCGCCTGCGCTTGAGCCGCATCTCACCGGGGATTTTGCGCAAGCCGTGTGGAAAGACTTTGTCGCGAGCCGCACCACGTGGTCGCGCCCGTGGAGCCTTTACGTCCTCAATGAATGGGTAAAGCGAAACGTCGGCGCCAACAATACGAGCGCCGCTGATTCCGATAAATCCGCGGCCGTGGCTATATCTTGAGAGTAGAAAATGTCGCGCCGCGTACGAGCGCGGCATCCAATCAACGATGATAATCCTGGGAATCAACGCCTATCACGCCAACGCTGCCGCGGCCATCATCGTGGACGGCCGCCTGGTCGCCGCCGTGGAGGAAGAGCGCCTCAATCGCGTGAAGTACGCCGCCGGATTGCCCGCTCGCGCGATTCAATTTTGCCTCGATCGAGCTGGCGCGAAATTGACGGATGTGGATCACATCGCCATTCCCCGCGATCCCTGGGCGCGCCTGGGAACAAAGCTTCGCTTCGCCGTGCGCATGCCCCGATTCGCGCTCGATCGTGTGCGCGTCATGCGGCGCTTTGCGGGCGTTCGCGAGGATCTCGCCGCCGCGTTCGACCTCGCGCCCGATGCGATTCGCGCCCAATTCCATCGCATCGAGCACCATAGGGCGCATCTCGCGAGCGCGTTTTTTGTTTCCCCGTTCGAAAGCGCCGCGGTGCTTTCGGCCGATGGCCTTGGCGATTTCGCGAGCTTTATGTGCGCCGCGGGCGAAGGGCCGAACATGCGCGCCCTCGGCGAGGTGGCGTTTCCCCATTCGCTCGGCATGTACTACACCGCGCTCACGCAATATCTCGGTTTCTGGAAATTCGGCGACGAGTACAAAGTGATGGGCCTGGCGGCTTACGGCCAGCCGGAATTCCTGGACGAGTTTCGCCGTATCGTGCGCGCCCACGGCACGCTTTCGTTCCGATTGGGGCTCGAATATTTCACGCATCAGACGCAAGGCTCCGAAATGACCTGGCGCGATGCAAGCAGCACGCCGGTGCTCGGCCGGATTTTTTCGCCCCACCTTGAAAAGCGCCTCGGGTCCACTCGCCAGCCGGATGAGCCGCTCACCGCAAGGCATCACAATATCGCCGCCAGCATGCAAGCGGCCCTCGAGGAAGTTCTCGGGTCATGCTGGAATGGGCTTGCGAAGGAGACCGGGCAAAAATCGCTGTGTCTGGCCGGTGGCGTTGCTTTCAATTGCGTCGCCAACGGAAAGATCTTCGATGCGTCACCCTTCGAGCGCGTTTACGTGCAACCCGCCGCGGGGGACGCGGGCCTTTCCGTCGGCGCCGCGTTTGCCGTGAACCACCAGGTTCTGGGCCGCCCGCGCGAGTTCACCATGGACCACGCGTATTGGGGCCCCCAATATTCGCCGGCGGAAATCCGCAAAGTGGTTGATGGTGCCGCGGCTTCGGACGGCGCGGAAATCGCGGCGCTCGATGAGGCTGCGCTTGTCGAAGCGACCGCGCGCCACATCGCCGCCGGGAAAATTGTGGGCTGGTTTCAGGGCGCGGCGGAATGGGGCCCCCGCGCGCTGGGCAATCGCAGCATTCTGGCCGACCCGCGCCGCCCCGAGATGAAGGAAATCCTGAATCGCCGCATCAAGCATCGCGAGATTTTTCGCCCCTTCGCCCCATCGATTATTGAAGAGGCCGTCGGCGAATTTTTCGAGAAAACGCATCCTTCGCCCTTTATGACCTTCGCCTATCCGGTGCGCGCGGAGAAACGCGCGGTAATCCCGGCGCCCACTCATGTGGACGGAACCGCGCGCTTGCAAACGGTCAGCCGCTCGTCCAATCCTCTTTATTGGAAGTTACTTCGCGCGGTCGGCGATCTGACGGGAGTGCCGGTCGTGTTAAATACCTCGTTCAACGACAACGAGCCGATCGTCTGCCGTCCCGAAGAGGCGCTCGATTGTTTCCACCGAACGCAGATGGACGTCCTCGTGATGGGTAATTTCATTCTGCAGAAAAGATCTTCCGCCATCGCCCGTGAAGAACCTGGCGCGCGGTTCGCCAAGCCCGCATAACAACAGCGCATGCACATTCTGCTTTTCAACGAATACTATCCGCCCGACACATCTGCCACGGCGAAGATGGCGGCGCGTGTGGCCGAAACCCTGGCCCAGCGTCATAGAGTCACGGTCGTCGCGGGGCGTCCCTCGTACGATCCGGACGAGTTCTACCCATTTGCCTTTCTCCGCCGTGACACGCGAAATGGCGTCGTCGTCGAGCGTGTCGGTTCCACCGCCTATCCGCGCCACCAGATGCGCCGCCGCGTCTCGAACTATTTGACGTACCTCGCCCTCGCGGTTCCTCGCGCCATCGCGCTCCGTCCCGACATCGTTCTCGCGATGACGGACCCTCCTGTCGCGGGCATCGCTGGAGCCTTCGTCGCGCGCAGGCTCGGCAGGCCGTTCGTTTACAACATTCGCGACATGTATCCGGATATGGCCGTCGGCGGGGATATCGTCCGTCCGGGCGCGTGGGTCAATCGCTGGGAGAAGATGCACCGCCGCGCGCTGAAGCAGGCGGCGCGGGTGATTGTTCTGGGTGACGACATGCGCGAACGCATCCTTGCCAAGGGCGTCGCGCCGGAACGTGTAGTTGTGGTGCGCGACGGCGCTTCGTTTCCGCCCTCGACGCCCGAACGAAATGATCCCATCGTCCAGAAACTCCGATGCGGCTTCGAGTTTGTCGTCTTGCACGCTGGAAATCTGGGCTTTTACGGTGCCTGGGGCACGCTGCTTAAAGCGGCGCAGATTCTGAGCAACGAAAACACGGGGCTCGTGTTCATAGGTGGAGGCGCAAACCGCGCGGCGCTGGAGGCATCCGCCGCGAATTCGCCGAATGTTCGCCTTTTGCCGTTCCGGCCCGTCGAGCAGGTGCCCCACGTAATGATGGCCGGCGATCTGCACGTCGTCACGGTGCGCCGGGGTCTCGAGGGCGTCGTGGTTCCGAGCAAGCTTTATTCGATTCTCGCGGCGGGACGTCCGGTGCTCGCTGTTGCGGCCACGAACAGCGATGCGGCGCGCATCGTCGTTGAATCCGGAAGCGGCTTGGCAGCCGATCCGGACGATCCAGCCGCCGTGGCCGCTGCAATTCGCGAGCTGCGCGGCGATCCTTCCAGGCTCGCTGAAATGGGCCGCCGCGCGCGAGAAACCGCAAAAAAATATGCTACAGTAAATGAGCTCGAACGCTTCGTCGGAATTATGGAACAGGCGGCAGGCGAGAGGACTGGGGGGCGTCATCTGGGATCGTAAGCAAGTACTTGTGACCGGCGGTGCGTCTTTTATCGGGTCCCACCTCGTGGATGCTTTGCTTGCGCGCGGCGCGCACGTGCATGTTGTTGACGATCTCACCAGTGGCAGGCTCGAGAACATCGAGGCTCACCTCAAGAATCGCCGCATCACTTTCGTGGAAGCGGATTTGCGCGAGCCGGGAGTGACGCGCGCCGCAATGAAGGGGATCCAAGTCGTATTTCATCTCGCCGCGGACCACGGCGGCCGCGGATACGTGGATTTGCATCAGGCGGGACCGGCCTCGAATCTTTTTCTCGACGGCCTCGTTTTCTGGGAAGCCGTCAAAGCGGGCGTCGAAAAAGTCGTTTACGCCTCCTCGGGTTGCGTTTACCCGAACTACATGCAGACGGATCCGCAGAAGGAAATTTATCTCGTCGAAGACGACGTCAAACCTCCGCACGACGCCGACAACATGTACGGCTGGGCGAAATTGATGGCGGAATTGACGCTGCAGGCCTATCACCGCGAGCACAAGCTCGGCGCGGCCTCGCTTCGCTACTTCACCGTGTACGGCCCTCGCGGGGTGGAAAACCACGCCGTGATTGCCATGATTGCCCGGGCGTTTATCGGCCAGAATCCATTCGACGTCTGGGGCAATGGCATGCAGATCCGCAACTGGACCTATGTGGACGACATCGTCAGCGGAACGATCCTCGCCGCGGAAAAAATAAACGACGGCACGGCCGTCAATTTGGGCACCATGGAACGCGTCCGCGTGATTGACGCCGCCCGGATGGTGCTCGAGTTTTCCGGGCACAAAGCTGAGATCCGCCTCCGGCCTGACATGCCGACCGGTCCAGTGAATCGCGTGGCGGACAACAAGCTCGCGAAAAAACTCCTCGGCTGGGAGCCGAAGATGGCTTTCCGCGACGGCTTGCGGAAGACGATGGACTGGTACGCGGCCACGCACCAGCAGGAAAAAGTTCGTGGCGTGCTCGAGAAAATGCTCACGGCGCGGTGATGGCCGCGCGTTGGCCGTAAACGCCCCGATGACCAGAAGTGAAGTCTCGCGATGACTCTTCCCTCCGATCTGATCGCCTTCGCGGTTGCCCTCGTGGGATCGCTTCTACTGACGGTCCCGGTTCGCCGCCTCGCGCTGCACTATGGCATGGTGGACCTTCCCGGCCCGCGCAAAGTTCACCTCAGTCCCATCCCGCTCCTCGGCGGCATCGCCATTTATCTCGGATTCGTGCTCGCAATTCTGTTCACGATGCACGGCGTTCCGCATCAGCAGATGGTCGCCATTCTCGCCGGCGCCACGCTTCTCGCCATCGTCGGTTTGCTTGACGACGGCGGCTTGCTGCATCACCAGGTAAAGCTCTTTATAGGGATGCCTCTCGCGGCGCTGTTCTTGTACGCTTCCGGAATTCGCGCGCAATTTTTTACGGAGTTCGTTCCCGGAATTACGGGCGTCGTGCTCGACGGTTGCCTCACGTTTGTTTGGGTGGTGGGTATCACCGCCTCCTTCAGTATTCTCGACCACATGGACGGCCTGTGCGCGGGAATTGCCGCAGTGGCTGCGGGCTTTTTCACTCTTTCAGCCACGCTCAATGGGCAGACCATGGTCCGCACGCTCGGCGCCGCCGCTCTGGGGGCCGCTCTCGGCTTTCTGCGCTGGAATTTCAACCCGGCGAAAATTTTCATGGGCGATGGCGGAGCGATGTTCCTTGGATTTCTGATGGCCACCCTTGGGTTGAAGATTCGCCCGGAGGGTTCGCACTTTCCCGCCACGTGGCTCGTCCCCGTGCTGATTCTCGGCGTGCCGATTTTCGATACCACTCTTGTTTCGATTTCTCGCGCCCGCCGCGGACTCCTGCCCTTCACTTCACCGGGCAAGGACCACACTGCGCATCGTCTCTCCAATATCGGTCTGGGCCATCGTGGAGCCGTGCTGGTGCTCTATTGTCAGGCGATATTGTTCGGCGCCCTGGGGGTTATTGCCCCATTTCTCTCGCCTGGACTGGCGTACGCGCTCGCCGGAGTTCTGCTGGTTGCCGGGCTGATCGCCATCCTGCTTCTCGAAAGCGCGCCGTACGAGCGGCAAGTCAAGCTCGAAGGACCTTCCTCCACGCACTGAGTTACGCTGACGCACACCTGGCCCGTTTTGCTGCCCGGCTGCTGAGCATGTATGTTAAATTGACATTTCCTAGAGATTATAAAATTAAGATGACACGATTTCATTTCCGCGCCGCCGTCTGCTCTCTTCTGCTTCTCTGCGGCATTCCTTTGGCGGCGCTCTCTTCGCCTCCGCGGCCCGATGTATTGCTCCAGGCGATGCAGCGCGAATTGCAGCGGGCCACCACCTCGCTCGCGAAATCCGATCCCGCTCCTTATTACCTGAGTTATGCAGTGTCGGATGGGGCCGGCACGACCATCGCCGGTACCCAGGGAGGCCTCATCGTCTCGAACAGCGTTCACCGGCGCGTGGCGGACGTCATGATGCGCGTCGGTTCCTCGGCGCTCGACAACACGCACTCGCAAAGCCGCCCCTCCGGAATTATTTCTGGCGGGCTTCCGCTGCGCGACGATCCCGACGCGATTGCGCGCGTTCTCTGGCTGCTCACCGACCGCGAATACGAGCAAGCCTCGGCCGCCTTTCTGCGCGTAAAGACGAATCAGGCCGTCCAATCAGCGGAGGAAGACAAGTCCCCGGATTTTTCTCAGGAAATGCCGCAGACCTTTATGGGACCTTCGTTGCCGAAAACCTCGCGCGACCTGAAAGCTTGGGAAGATCGCATCCGCCGGGTTTCGGCTGGGTTCTTGAAGTATCCGGAGGTGTATTCATCGGTGTCGCTTCTGCAGGATGCCACCAGCCGTTCTTACCTCGCGACCAGTGAAGGCGCGGCGCTCGAACAATCATCGGCAACCGCTCGCCTGGTGATCCAGGGCGAAACGCGCGCCGATGACGGAATGGAGTTGCTGCGCGTCGAAACATTTCAGGCCGCGTCACCCGACCAGCTCCCGTCCGAATCCGAACTACTGGCAAAGGTGGACAAGATCGCCGCCGATTTGAAGGCGCTGCGCGCCGCGCCCGCCGCGGAGCCGTACGCGGGCCCGGCGATGCTTTCTGGCAGAGCCGCCGCCGTGTTCTTCCATGAAGTCCTCGGGCACAGGCTCGAAGGCCACCGCCAGCGCGACGAAAAAGAAGGCCAGACGTTCACGAAAAAAGTGAATCAGCAGGTGCTGCCCGCGTTTCTCACCGTAGTGGACGACCCGACGCTGAAGGAATTGAACGGAGTCGAGCTGATGGGCGCCTACGATTACGATGACGAAGGCGTTCCGGCACAGCGTGTGGTCGCCGTGGAAAATGGCATCCTGAAGAATTTTCTGATGTCGCGCATGCCCATCACCAATTTCGATCACTCCAATGGCCACGGTCGCCGCCAACCCGGACTGATGCCGACCGGCCGGCAGGGAAATCTGATCGTCACCTCGACCAAGACCGTGAAGGATTCCGAGTTGCGGCAGAAATTCATCGACGAAATCAAGAGGCAGGGAAAACCCTACGGCCTCTACTTCGAGGATATTCAGGGCGGCTTCACGCTGACCACGCGAGCGCTGCCGCAGGCGTTTCAGGTAATCCCCGTGATGGTCTGGCGCGTATATCCGGACGGCCGCCCCGATGAACTCGTGCGCGGCGTGGACATCGTCGGCACGCCGCTGCTTTCGCTCAATACAATCATCTTGACCGGAGACACGCTTCAGGTATTCAACGGAATTTGCGGCGCGGAATCGGGGCAAATTCCGGTCTCGGCGTCCGCTCCGGCAATGTTATTTTCCGAAATCGAAGTTCAGAAACGCGCCAAGGGCACGCAACGGCCGCCCATCCTCGCGCCTCCAGGATTTGATAATGCAGCGCCGGTTGCCGTCGGCAAGGACGCGCCCGCAGTGGGGAACAAGCCATGAGCGCGCTCGCGATCAAAGCGCTGCGCTCGCCGCTGCCGTGGATTTTGTTTCTGTTGCCGCTTTTTTCCGCGAGTCCCGCCCGCGCGCAGCAGAGCGCGACTGTCGCGAACGCTTCCTCGTCGAAGGCGGCGTCCCCCGATCCCGTGCTACAAGCAATGCGCGAAGAGCTCGATCGCTCGAAATCGCACCTCAAAATGGACAATGTCCCCGCGCCGTATTACATCGAATATCGCCTTTCGGATGTGGAGCAGTATGACGCGGAGGCCGCATTCGGTGCGCTGCGCGAGGAGCAGCGCGTGCACCAGCGCATCGTGCGCGTGGTCGTGCGCGTGGGCGATTACAAGCAGGATAGCTACTACGGTCCGGGAGTCGGTGTTGCGACGCTTGGGCCGGTGGATGACGACGCGACTACCTTGCGCTGGCAGCTGTGGACCGCAACCGATTCGGCCTATAAAGCCGCCAGCGAAGCGCTGGCCATGAAGCGAGCGGCGCTGCGCCAATACACCGCCGATCAGCCCTTCGACGATTTCGCGCACGCGCCTGCTCTCGAATCCATCGAGCCGCTCGTAAAGCTCAATTTCGATCCCAAGCCGTGGCGAGATGCGCTGGAAAAATCCACAGATCTCTTCCGCAACGATTTGAAACTCGAGTCGCTCACAGCGTCGGCTCGGTTTCGCGCCGTGAATCAGTACTTCGTTAATAGCGAAGGAACGGTCATGCGGGATGGTTACGTGGTCTATTTGTTGAGCGAAGACGCCTCCACGCAGGCGGCGGATGGAATGCGCCTCGAACGCTCGCCCTATTTTACGGCCGCAGCTATCAAGGAATTGCCGACGCCCGAGGAGTTCCAGGCGAATACGGCAAAGATGCTCGACACTCTGAAGGCGCTGCGCGATGCCCCGGTTGTGGACGAGGATTATCGCGGTCCGGTTCTTTTTTCACCTGACGCAGCCGGCGATATTTTCAACGGCATGGTCGGGGGAAATATTCTGGGAAAGCGGCCGCGCCCGGGAGAGTCCGCCCGGACTACTGGAGACTACGCCTCAAATTACAAAAGCCGCGTACTCCCGGTTTTTCTGTCCGTCGAGGACGACCCCACATTGAAAACTTTCGCGGGCAAGACGCTGATCGGCAGCTACGACGCGGATGACGAAGGCGTCCGCTCGGTGAAGGTCCCCGTGATCGCGGACGGCCTGCTCGTCAATTACCTGCTCGGCCGCGAGCCCATTCGCGATTTTCCGGAATCGAATGGTCATGGCCGCGCAGCGCCGGGACAGCCTGCATCGCCCGATATCGGGACTCTGATCGTGGAGTCGAAGGAGCCTCTTTCGCCCGACCAGTTAAAGCAGAAGCTCATGGACATCTGCCGCCAGGAGAACAAGGCGTTCGGCTACTACGTCGAAACGCTAGGCGGCTCCGATTACGAGCCGCGCCTGCTCTACCGAGTATACGAGAAAGATGGCCACCAGGAACTGGTCCGCGGCGCAGTCTTCGATGAACTCGATACGCGCGCTCTGCGCAACGAACTCGTCGCCGCCGGCAACGATCCGCTGGTCGGAAATCGCGAGGGAGCTGTTCCGACGACCGTCATCGCCCCTTCCATTCTGTTCGACGATCTGGAAGTGAAGCGCACCGACGCCAAGAACGCCAAGTTGCCGGAATATCCGTCGCCCGATCTGATTCCGGCGCACTAGCCTCCGGCCTCCCCTGTCACTCTCGCCAACTTATTGGCAACCGGATTGGCCTCCCGAGCGTCTATCTATGTGGTGCTACTGCTTAGCCTTAGGTTCTCGAAATGAAAGTTGCCCGGGGCGAGGCCGTTGCGCTATAATTGGCCTATCGCGTAGATAGATCAGCCGCGAGGGTTTCGGCCTTAATTCAGGAGGAACGACCATGGAATGGACCACACCTCAACACGAAGTAATTGACCTGAACTGCGAAGTCAGCTCCTACGCAAACGCTGAACTCTAGTTCTTGAATGCGAATAAAGGTCCTCGGCTCAGCCGCGGGCGGTGGGTTTCCGCAATGGAATTGCGGATGCTCGAACTGCGACTGCGCGCGCCGGGGACTTTCTAATTTTAAGCCTCGAACTCAAGCTCAAATCGCCGTTTCTCCCGCTCCCGCCACGTGGTTTCTGCTCAACGCTTCGCCCGACCTGCGGCAGCAGCTCTTGCACGACTCTGAGTTCGCCCCAGCAGACGGTACCCGTGGCACGCCAATCTCCGCCCTTATCCTGATGAGCGCGGACGTGGACGGCGTGATGGGCCTTCTCCACCTGCGCGAGTTCCAGCCCTTGCGAATCTATGCGACGCCATCCGTGCTCCGCGTGCTGACCGAAGAAAACACCCTCTTCCGCTGCCTCGAACGATCCGTGCCTCCGGTCCTGTGGGAAGCTCTTCCGCTCGATCGGACGATTACGATCTATCACAGCGCGGGTGAAACGAAGGCAGCCCTTACGTGCAAAGCCGTGCCGCTCGGCGGCGACTATCCGGACTATGTGAGCGCCGGTCTCCGAAAAAACCTGGCGAAAGAAGAAGCGGTGATCGGTTTGGAATTTGTGCAGGATGGCAAACGATTCATTTACGCCCCCAGTCTTTCGGGCCACAACGACGAATGGAAGTGTCATGCGAAGGATAGCGATCTCGCTCTGCTCGACGGCACGTTCTGGACAGACAACGAGCTGATTGACGTCCGTGGTAGCGGCAAGACCGCTCGGGAAATTGGCCATGTGCCGCTCTCCGGCCCGAACGGATTGCTCGAACAACTGCCGCCCGCTCGCAAAGGCCGGCGCGTCTTGATTCATCTCAACAACACGAATCCCGTGCTCGACGAAAAAAGCGCCGCAAACCAGGCCGTCCGCGACGCGGGCTGGGAAGTCGCTTATGATGGAATGGAGTTTCAGTTGTGAGCGACGACAAATCCACAGCGATGCTGCCGGAAGCCGAGTTCGTGGCGCGATTTCACGCCATCGGCAAGGAACGCTACCATCACCAGCATCCGTTTCACCTGCTCATGCATGAAGGAAAGCTCACGCGCGGGCAGCTGCAGGCCTGGGCGCTGAATCGCTACACCTATCAGAGCAGCATTCCGATCAAGGACGCCGCCATTCTCGCGCGCACCACGGATCCCGCGTTTCGGCTGGCATGGCGCAAACGCATCATTGATCACGATGGCGACGGCACGCACCCAGGCGGAATCGAGAAATGGCTTAAGCTTGTCGAGGCCACGGGGCTTTCGCGCGAGCAGGCGATTCGAGGCGATGGGATTTTGCCCGCCACGCGCTATGCCGTCGGCGCCTACGTGGATTTCGTCAGCTCGAGGACGCATCTGGAAGCCGTTGCGTCCTCGCTCACCGAGCTTTTCTCGAAGGATCTCATCACCCTGCGCGTGGACCGGCTGCGCGAGCATTACCCGTGGCTTTCCAGCGGCCTCGAATATTTTCAGGGGCGCATGACGCAAGCTCCGGACGACGCGAATTTCGCACTCGCCTGGGTGGTGAAGCACGCGCGGAATCGCGAGGAGCAGGAATTGGCGCTCGGGGCGCTGCGCGCCAAGTGCGACATTTTGTGGGCTATGCTGGATGCTCTTTATTTTGCATACGTGGTTCCGGGCTGGCCGCCGCCGGGCGCGTTTCAACCCTTGAAGGCATCAGCGTGACGCCCGAGCTCACTAAGCGTCCGCGGCTCGCCCCGGGCTGCCGCCTGAATGAGAAGTCGCAGCCGTCCCGCGTGCTGCTGATGCCCGAACGCGCGCTGCGGCTCAACGGGCCCAGCCTGGAAATTGTCGAGCGCTGCGATGGAAGCCACACGATCCAGCAAATCGTTGCGGACTTGCAGAAATTGTATTCGAAGGCCGAGCCGCAAAAGGTCCAGCAGGATATCCTCGGCTATCTGGAGCGCCTGCAGGAACAACGCGCCCTCGATTTCGAGTGATGCGTCCGGCGCGGGTGCTTGGCTCTGATTCGCCATTCGCACGGGCCGCATCTAATGGTTAGGCGGCCTATTCCCGGGTAGCTCGCAGGCAAGGCCAGGTCGGACCCGTTATGCATGCACCCATTTCAAATCCGCTGGCTCTCGTAGCCGAACTCACCCACCGGTGTCCGCTTCACTGCGTCTATTGTTCGAATCCCCTGGAGCTGACGGCGCGAAGCCGCGAGCTTTCCACTGCCTCATGGGCGCGCGTGCTGCGCGAAGCGGCTGAACTCGGCGTCCTGCAGGCCGACTTCACCGGGGGCGAGCCGCTCGCGCGTCCCGACCTCACCGAAATTATCCGTGCCGCACGCGCCGCCGGCCTCTACGCCAGCATGATTACGTCGGGCCTCCCACTCGACGAAAAACGCCTCGACGAACTTGTGGCTGCGGGGCTCGATCATTTCCAGCTGAGTTTTCAGGGCGCCGAGGAAGAAGCTGCGCGCGAATTTTCCGGCACGCGAACCCATGCCCAAAAGCTGCGCGTGGCCGAGTGGGTGAAACGCCACCGCATCGCGCTGACGCTGAATTTCGTGATTCATCGCCAGAATCTGCATCAGCTTGAAGACATGATCGCGCTCACCGAAAAAATCGGTCCCGGGCGCGTGGAGTTCGCCCACGTCCAGTATTACGGCTGGGCGTTCGCGAATCGCGAGCGCCTGCTGCCCACGCGCGAGCAGCTCGACCGTTCGCTCGAGATTCTGAAAAAGGCCGAAGAGCGCCTGCGCGGCCGCATCAAAGTGGAATACGTCGTTCCGGATTACTACGCGAAATATCCGAAGCCCTGCATGGGCGGCTGGGGACGCAAAGTGATCCTCGTCAAGCCTGATGGCGATGTCCTGCCGTGCCACGCCGCAAATGTCCTGCCGGGAATGACGTTTGAAAACGTGGAGAAGCGATCGCTCAAGCAGATTTGGGAAGAATCCGACGCGTTCCAGAAATTCCGCGGCGTGGATTGGATGCCCGATCTCTGCCGCACCTGCGATCGCCGCGACCAGGATTTCGGCGGCTGCCGGTGCCAGGCTTTCCTGCTGACGCAAGACGCGGCGGCGACCGATCCGGTGTGTTCGCTTTCAGCGCAGCGCGGCGTCGTGGACGCGATTCTCCGCGACGTGAATCGCTCGAATGCAGCCGCCCCCGAAGCTGCGGCGCCAGAACCCGAATGGCTGTATCGCCCGAATCCAGCGTAAGCTTCGCGTTGCCTTCGGGCGACGGTTTCGTAGGGGCACGGCATGCCGTGCCCGGCGCAGATGATTGGCACCTTCGCGCCATTCGGCGACGTTGCGATGCCGGGGTTCGTATGCCGCTTTCCAGCGTGGCCGCCGCGGTCTATGTGCCCCGCGCGGTGTGTTATCGTGTGAGCAGTGGGGTCGTTCTCCTGAGGAGGGCCGAATGGCATCGGCGTCGCTGCGCCGCACCGATCGGGTATCGCTGACTCTGTTGCTCGAGGTTTCCGGCACCAACAGGCAAGGCCAGGAGTTCAAAGTGCCCGCTCGCACGCTCCTGATCAATCGCGGCGGCGCCGTGATTGTTCTGGACCAGGAGTTGGCGCCCGAGCAGTTCATCCACCTGCAACGAAGAGCTCCGCACGAATCCCACCGCCGTGGCCAGGTGCGCGTGGTCGGCGAATTCGGCCGGCAAAAGGACGGCTTCCTCTACGGCGTCGAGATCCCCGATTCGTCCATGGATCTGTGGGGAGTTGAATTCCCGGCCACTGCCGAATCCACCGAGGCCGTCGCGCGCATGCTGCTCGAATGCAGCTACTGCCGCGGCCGCGAAGTGGTCCACCTTAACGAGCTGGAGCTTCGCGCGTTTGAAACCAATCGCGGTATTGCGCGACATTGCAAGACGTGCGGTGTGCCCAGCATCTGGACGCAAGCGCCGCACGAAGACGAAGACAAACTGACGCCCCGTCGGCGCCGAACGACCGATCCGCAGGGATCCGTCCCCGCCACGGGCGAGCAGCGCGACCGCCAGCGCATGCGCCTGAAAACGCGGCTCACCGCGTGCATTCGGCAGGCCGGCGCGGACGATGAATTGGCCGTCTGCGAGGATATCTCTCCGGTCGGCATGTGCTTTCGCAGCAAGCGCCGCTACGCCTCCGACGCCGCGATTGACGTAGCCGTTCCCTACTCGCCCGATGCAGCGAATATTTTCCTGCCCGCCCGTGTCGTCTACTCCGAAGAAATGCCCAAGGCCGGCCTGTTCCGCCACGGCACCGAATACCGCCGCATCGGCGCCCGCTCCCGCTAATTCATCTCGCTTTTGGTCCCGCTCTTCGTAGGGGCATAGTCCGCCGCGGCGGACTCGGCAAACTTCCTCGGCACATTCGCGCCATTCGCCGTTGGTTTCGCAGCGGTCGCCGGAACTTTTCCCGAGCGCAATCGTGTGTCGTATCAGTACCGTTTTGCATTGCAAGCAGGACGGTTTTCTCCAAATCGTGCGTAGCTTTCATCGCTAGTATTTTCGCATGCCGCACGGAACCCGACACGGACGCTATGGGAACCACGTCCATCCGACTGATCCTTCCGCTTACATGCTGGGGATGCCAAGATCGCGTCCCGGATTTGGGAAGTGGCTCGTGCTCGCTATTTTGACGGCAACGATTCTGGCCCTTGCACTGATCTCGTTCGGAGGCTTGAACCTCTGAACTTGACCGGCGCTGCGGCCCCCCCTCGATCAGTGTCGGGTAGCATGCACCTCGACCCTTTGTTTTGAATTAGTTAGCTTGAAATCTACTCGGCACCCAGTGTCGAGTAGAATGCGACGAAACGAAGGTCATCGCCGGGTAGACGGACGTCAAGACTGAGGCTCCTTGGCCCACCGACTGATCTCCCAAGCGCCCCTTACCGTGGCCTTGGGGGCCCTGATTTTCAATTTTCAAAGAGCATCTCGCTCCCGTTGAGGGAGCGGACAACTTTCATCACACTATTTAGGCTGGCACGATGGCGCGAAAGTTTCAAGAGTTTACGCCGAGAAAAAAGGACAGGTTATAGGACTGGACGAATGGACAGGCGATCGCGTGGTCCGTTTGCCGCAGACGGGATTGGTGGCTCAGCGGCTCGACGGCCCGGAGAAAGGCGCGACCCGTCGCTCGCTTGACAGATGGGGCACCCAAAATTCTACACCTAAAACCTGGGCCACCCGCCAGCCCTAGCGTGGGCGAAGAGCACAAGCAAGAGTGCCTGTGCCACAAATGCAACGGCACAAAACTGTCAGACGGCCATGGGGGCGCGTTCGCGGGAGCGGCGCGCGTGGTAGTGCATGGCGATATTGAGGTAAACGTTTCCGCAGGGGGTTTCGAAGCACAGAATTGTCGCTTCGGAATCCTGGCCGGCTTTATCGCACTGCTCCTGCGTCAGCAGCGCGGGCGGATAGACTTTGAACTGGAATCCGCGATCGTTGAGCTGCGTGACCGCGTTTCCGATGACCATGTTCGCGAGTTCGCAGACGGCTTCCGGGACGATGGATTCGCCGGGATCCACTTCCGTTCCCGCGAGGTAGCTTGCGACTTTCGCGGCCGCTTTCGGTTCCATATCCAGAACGATGCGCCCTTCGATCTGTCCCTTGAACATGACCTCGGCCGCGAGACCCTTCTTTCGATAGCCGTCCTCTTCCATGGCGAGGTCGGCGATTTTCGCGGGCTCCCGCATCATTTCCGCGAGAACGGTGTCGAGCGAGCCGATAAACGGCTGGATCAAGTCCATCTTCATCGGGATTTCCCTTCCACGGTGATGGCGGGCGGCGCGGTCACGCCGTCGTCATTGAGCACGTAACGGATAAT
>Ga0302326_10012454_pt1 | contig 18133 bp, 16 predicted proteins | sample Palsa_T0_3_FD_202264 | JGI IMG/M metagenome (GOLD analysis project Ga0302326, IMG submission 202264) | Peat permafrost microbial communities from Stordalen Mire near Abisko, Sweden - Palsa_T0_3 | ecosystem: Environmental > Terrestrial > Soil > Palsa > Peat permafrost | place: Sweden: Abisko...
AGCGAAAAAGTCTACGGAGCAGGCCAGGGAGATCGATGCGGACAGTCACTTTCATCGCCGGAGTTATCTGCCTGTTCGCAGCGCTGTTTGACGCTTTCCAGACAATCATTCTGCCGCGCCGCGCTACGGGCCGCTTCCGGCTCACGCGCCTTTTCTTTGTCACTACCTGGAAGCCGTGGGTATTCTTCACCGGGCGGATTCGCGATCCGCGCAAGCGTGAGTCGGCCTTCAGCTACTACGGGCCCATGTCCCTGATTTTTCTGCTGGCCATGTGGGCCTGCGCAATGACAGTGGGGTTTGCGCTGCTCTATTACGGGTTAGGCAGTCCTCTCATCGACAGCGCGCAGAGCCATGGCATTCGATCGGACCTCTATTTCAGCGGAACCACTTTCCTGACGCTTGGGCTTGGCGACGTAACTCCCCACCGTGGCTGGGTGCGTGCCGTTGTCATTCTCGAATCGGGCACCGGGCTCGGCCTTCTTGCCGTCGTCATGGGATATTTTCCCGTGCTCTATACTGCATTTTCGCGGCGTGAAGTGAGCATTTCCCTGCTCGACGCGCGCGCCGGGTCTCCACCGACAGCAGCGGAGTTGCTCAAGCGCCACGCCTACGAAGGCGGTGAGAGCGCGCTGGCCCTGCTGCTTGTGGAGTGGGAACGCTGGTCGGCGGAGTTGCTCGAGAGCCACATCTCTTATCCTCTGCTTTGCTACTTCCGCTCCCAGCACACCAACCAGAGCTGGATCAGCGCGCTGACGTCCGTGCTGGACACGTCAGCCCTGTTGATTGCCGGCGTGCAGGGGCACGAGGCGCGACAGGCACAATTGACCTTCGCCATGGCGCGCCACGCGCTGGTGGACCTGTCGCAGATTTTCTCGCTGCCCCCGAACAATGATGCTCCGGACCGTCTTCCCCGAGCGCGGTATGACCAACTTTATGGCCTGCTTTGCCAGAGCGGGGTAAGCGTGTGTCGCGATGGCGGATCGTATGAGAGGCTTCGCGACATGCGCGCCCTCTACGAAGGCTACGCCGCCACGCTGAGCGATTACCTGTGCATGCCGCTGCCGCCATGGATCGCCGACGCGCCGCACAAGGACAACTGGCTGGCCGTGGCCAAACTTCGCGCGCAGACTGAAGCGGCAAATCCGACCTCAGGCAAAGCGCCGGCCAATGAGAACGCAGCGCAGACCATCGCCGCGCTGGTCGACGACCACCACGATTTCTGAGCAAAGGGGCTCGGCGAGGGTTCAGGTCTCGATTCGGCGAGAAGACTCGGCTTCAAATGCATCCACAAATTCGCGGTAATGCGTGGCGATCTTGTCGACCGCGGCTTCGCGTGAGATTTTGTTGTCGCGCCATTCAACCAGCGGATCCCAAAAGTCGGTGCGGCCGACGGCGAATCCAATGAAGCCGGGAACGCTTGCCGCCGTTATCAACCATTCGCGCACCTTCTCGTCGTCTTCGCCTCGGCCCAGAATGATCAGGCCCACGGCATCGCGCCCGCCCGCCTTCGCAGTGGCAACAATCTTTTCGCAATCTTCGCGCCGATCCAGGCCTTCGATCTTCCACACATCCGGCTCCACGCCGGCGGCTTGCAGTTCCTTGATCGCGCCGATCATCAAGGGAGGTCGAAGATCGTGGTCGTAGGCCTTCTTGTCGCCATTCACTTTATCAAGCTGCGCTTTTTCCGCCGGCACCAGCAGTTCGAACATGAACAGGCTCCGATTGGCGTCGTGCAGGTAATCGGAGAGCCGCTTCAAACGCGCGGCCTGGTCCTTGTTCAGCGCCGGATCTCCCTCCGGGTTATAACGCACCAGCACCTTGCAAAAGGTGGGATGGAAGGCTTCGATGTGCTTCGCAAAATCCTCGCCGTACTCGAAATCAAACTCTTCCTGCCCACTCTTCTCGGCCGGGCACGCGAAGGTAAAGCCCTTTTCCGCAGCGTCGCGCAAAATCGCAGCGCCGAACTGCTCGTCAACCAGGATGCCGCCCTTAGCCCTGGGCGCGCCATCCGCAATCGCCTTCTGGAATCCGTCGTAGATGACTTGCTTGGCGGCTGCAATCTGCGCGGTCTGTTCTGAATTGAGCGCGCCCTTCCAGCCGAACATGCCCGTCTCAAACGAGCCGCGATGATCGAAGGGCAAAATGTAAAGCGGCTTCTGATAGCCACGAATTTTCATGCCTTCTCCTTGAGTTTGCGGTAACGGTGAATCAGGTTATTGGTTGAACTATCGTGCTTCAAGGTTGGCTCAACCGGGCTTTCAATTTCAGGAATGATGCGCTGCGCAAGAACCTTGCCCAGTTCCACGCCCCACTGGTCGAACGAATTGATCTGCCAGATGGTGCCTTGCGTGAAGACGCTGTGCTCGTAGAGCGCGATCAGTTTGCCTAGAACCTCGGGCGTGAGTTCTTCAGCGAGGATCGTGTTCGAAGGCCGGTTGCCCTCAAATACGCGATGCGGCACAAGCCAGTCGGGCGTGCCTTCGGCCTTCACTTGCTCCGCCGTTTTGCCGAACGCCAGCGCTTCAGTCTGCGCAAATACATTGGCCATCAGAATGTCGTGGTGGCGACCGAGCGGGTTGAGCGATTTTCCAAATCCGATGAAGTCGCAGGGGATCAACCGGGTTCCCTGATGGATGAGCTGATAGAAAGAATGCTGTCCGTTGGTGCCGGGCTCGCCCCAATAGATAGGCCCAGTTGCGTAATCGACTGTGTTCCCGGTCAGCGTGACGTGCTTGCCGTTGCTCTCCATGGTGAGTTGTTGAAGGTATGCCGGGAAGCGCTTCAAATATTGCTCGTAAGGCAGCACGGCTACGGTTTGCGCATTAAAGAAATCGGTATACCAGAGGCCAAGCAAGCCAAGCAGCACGGGAGTGTTGCGCTCGAAGGGCGTGGTGCGGAAGTGCTCGTCCATCTGGTGAAAGCCGTCAAGCATTGCGCGGAAATTGTCGGGGCCGATGGCCAGCATGGTTGCCAGGCCAATGGCGGAATCCATGGAGTAGCGGCCGCCGACCCAGTCCCAGAATCCAAACATGTTGGCGGTGTCGATGCCGAATTTCCCCACGCCTTCGGCATTCGTCGATACTGCGACGAAGTGTTTGGCGACCGCGGTCTCGTCGCCGCCCAGGCCTTTCACCAGCCAGGCGCGCGCCGATTGCGCATTGGTGATCGTCTCCAAAGTGGTGAAGGTTTTTGAAGAGATGATGAAAAGTGTCTCCGCCGGATCAAGATCGATCGCCGCTTCCGCGAAATCGGTGCCATCGACATTCGAGACGAAGCGGAACGTCATCGATCGATCGCTGTAGTGCTTGAGAGCTTCGTAGGCCATCACCGGCCCCAGGTCGGAGCCGCCAATGCCGATGTTGACCACGTTGCGAATGCGCTTGCCCGTGTGACCTTTCCACTCGCCGCTGCGGACACGATTGGAAAATGCGGTCATTCTATCCAGAACTTCATGGACCGCCGGCACAACGTCTTCGCCGTCGACGAAGATTGAGGTCCCTTTCGGCGCTCTCAGCGCGATGTGCAACACCGCGCGTTTTTCGGTCACATTGATCTTGTCGCCGCGAAACATTGCCTCAATGCGCGATTGCAGGCCGGACTCCTTCGCCAGTTCGACCAGCAGCTTGAGGGTCTCGTCTGTCACACGATTCTTGGAATAGTCGAAGAACAGGCCCAGGGCCGCGACGGTCAATCGTTCCCCACGTCCGGCATCGGACGCAAACAGATCGCGCAAATGGATTGCGCCGACCTGCGCATAATGGCTTTCAAGCGCCTTCCAGGGCTTGGATTGAGTAAGCGGCTCGACCGCTGGGCTATTGGCGACTGGCGTTGCAGATGTGGACATCTTCGTATTCCTTTCGTCTCGTTTCTGAGTGTTCCCGTCTTAGTAACTGTAGCGAGTGGACCCGGATCATCGCCAGTTCCGCAGGGCCAAGTCGAATTCTGAAGCGTTCCTTTGCAGGTTGGATTCATTGAAACTTCGAAAGGTATCGCTGCGATGCAGAAAAACAGACTCCCGCCTTCCTGACGTTGCAAATCTTCAGCACGTTCTGAGTCGCCCCTTTGCACTATTCTTCTTTTATGCGTCTTCAAAGCTCATCACTCACCAGACAGTTTTACCTCCCGGTTCTTTGCTGCCTTTGCGGCGCAATCTCTGCCGGCACGCAGGTTCCTCAACAACGGCCATACACATGGAAGAGTGTCCAGATCGTCGGGGGCGGATTTGTCGATGGAGTCATCTTTCATCCCACGGCGCAAGGTGTTCGCTATGCGCGCACCGACATGGGCTCCGCTTACCGCTGGGACGGCGCCGCCAATCGCTGGCAGCCGATGCTGGACTGGGTTCCCTACAAGGACCTGAACCTGATGGGAATCGAGTCCATCGCGGTCGATCCCGCAGACCCCAAAGCCGTCTATCTGGCTTGCGGCACCTACACCAATGCGCGCACACCCAACGGGGCGATCCTGCGTTCGGATGACAGCGGCCACACCTTTCAGCGGACCGACGTGCCGTTCAAATTCGGCGGCAACGAAGACGGCCGCGGGAACGGCGAACGCCTTGTTGTCGATCCGGGCGATGGCCGCATTCTTTTTCTCGGGACTCGGCACGACGGACTTTGGCGGTCTGAGGATCGCGGCGCAACATGGACGCGCGTTACCGGCTTCCCCGATGTCACTGAGGCCATTCCGCCGCCACCCGCGCCTGTTCCCGGTGAGACTCCTGAACAACGCTGGCAGCACATGCCGGTGCGCGGAAGCGGAATTGTCTTCGTCAAATTCCTGTCGCCTCCCAATGCGCATGACGCACCGATCTTGGCAAGGCAAACCATCTATGCCGGCGTCTCGCTCATGGGACGGCCCAACCTCTTCGTCTCGCATGACGCCGGCGTAACCTGGCAGGAAGTTGCCGGCGCGCCCCAACAGTATCGCCCCACGCGCGCAGCTCTTTCGAGCGACGGATTCCTCTACATCGCATACGGCACCGCTCCCGGCCCATCGCACATGACCGACGGCGCCGTTTGGAAGCTCGACACGCAAACCGGCGCATGGACCGACATTACGCCGGACCATCCCGTGGCCGGCAGCAAGCAATTCGGATACGCGGCCGTCGCCGTCGATGCGCATCACCCACGCACCGTGATCGCCAGTTCCTTCGGACGGCCAGGGTCGGCGGGCAGCGAAGAAATTTTCCGCTCTCTCGACGGAGGCCAAACATGGACCACGATCTTCAAAGGAGGCGCGGCCGGGGGCGGCATCTACGATTACAGCCTTGCGCCCTATGTCAAACCAACGCCCATTCATTGGCTGTTCGACATTGAGATCGATCCGCTCAATTCGGACCACGCGGTGTTTACCACCGGGTACGGCGGTTGGGAGACATTCGACCTGACCGCCGCGGATCGGGGCCAACCCACGCACTGGAGCATCCTTGCGACTGGAATCGAAGAGACCGTTGCGCTCGAACTCGACAGTCCTGCGCGGGGAGCGCACCTGCTTAGCGCCATCGGCGACTACGGCAGCTTTGTTCACTGGGACCTGGATCATCCAGCGCCTGAGGGTGCGTCGGCTCCGCCGCGCCTGGGCAACACCACCGGCGTGGTTTCCGCCGAATTGCGGCCGGAGTTGATTGTCCGCGTGGGCAACAACGCGGAACACAAGCCCGACGGGAATATCGGCTACTCGCTCGATGAGGGCCGCAGCTGGAAACCCACGCCGGCCGCGCCCACGCCGACAAGCCGCGCGGGAACCATCGCTGTTTCTGCGGACGGAGCTGCATGGATCTGGACCCCGCAGCGTGAAGCGGCTTCCGTGACGCGGGATATGGGAGCAACCTGGAAGTCAGTGCAGGGCTTGCCTTCAGGCGTGCGTGTGATCGCCGACCCTGTCGAGCCGAATTCGTTCTACGCCGTTTCGCTGGCAAACGCGACGCTCTATCGCAGCAACGATGGAGGAGCTACGTTTTCCGCGCAAGGTTTCACTTTGCAGAATGCTCCGCAAGTGCAGCCTGCAACAGCGCGCGGCGATAACCGGGGAGGCCAGGATCGCGTGTATGCGACGCCGGGCCGCGCCGCTGACCTTTGGCTGCCGGCCTTCGACGGCCTCTATCATCTGGTTCAGCCGCTCAATTGGGCAACCGGAAGCTTGCTGTTCGCGCGACTGCCGGGCGTGGATGAGATTCACGCATTCGGCTTCGGCAAAGCCGCGCCCAACAGCTCCTATCCGGCGCTCTACCTGGTCGGAACTGTCCGGGGACAGCCGGGCGTTTTTCGGTCGGATGACGAAGCGCGCACCTGGGTCCGCGTCAATGACGACCAGCACCAATGGGGACTGGTGCTGCAGATCGCCGGCGACCCGCGGATTTATGGCCGCGTCTACGTGGGCACGCATGGCCGCGGGATCTTCTACGGCGATCCCGCTCAATGAATACAGTGCAGCTGAACCCGCCTTACGGAAACAATGGCTCTGAGGGTTGGGTTGGAAACGTCGGCTGTTTTGACAACTCATGGTGTGCCACCACCGCGAATATCGCTACACTGGCAATGCCCGCAGCGGTAAAGGCCCAGAACGCTCCATGCGAGATACCGAGGTGAAGGCCAACCACGTCGCTGTATCGCACCGGCGTGACGGCCGGGTCGTTATGAAGCTGCAGGCCGAATGTCTGTTCATCGACACTTACAATTCTGCCCCAGAATTCTGTGCCGTTTTGTAACTCGACACCAACCCAGTTACCGATGCCGCGCTTGAGAATGCGCGCATGGGCGGTATCCGCGGTAAGTGGCCGGGCTGAAGCAAGGGGCGCTGAGATACCAAGCAGCGCGCCCACCAATAACATCGCGATACACCGCGAGAGCGGGTGAGTGAAGCGAGCCATTGTCTTTCTCCTCCGTGTTCAAGAGTTAGAGGGCAACGGCGCGACATTGGTTAGGCGGGATGCGAAGAAAAAAACGGGATGAGCGTTAAGCCCATCCCGTCTTAGTTGTAATTGAAAAGCTACCTTCCGTTGGCCAAGTTATGCGTAAATGCCGCGCTGCTTGATGGTGAAGGCCACGCGATCGATGGCCAGCATGTAGGCGGCGATGCGGTTGTTCACGTTGTGCGCTTCGGCGTAGCGGACCACGTCGTCAAAGCTGTCGCGCAGAATTGTTTCCAGTTGCTCGTTGACGATGGCTTCCTTCCAGAAGTAGCCCTGTCGGTCCTGCACCCACTCGAAGTAACTGGCCGTGACTCCGCCGGCGTTGGCCAGAATATCCGGCACAATGAAGATGCGCTTGTCGGCCAGAATCTCATCGGCCACTGCGGTAGTCGGGCCGTTTGCGCCTTCCACCACAATGCGCGCCTTGATGCGGTCGGCATTGCGGCTGGTGATTACATTCTCGGTGGCGGCGGGGATGAGGATTTCGCAGTCGTTGAGCATCAGCTCTTCGCTGGGCATGGCCTCTGCGCCGCGGAAGCCGAGCGTGGTGCCGTTGCGATACTTGTACTCAACCAACTGGTGAATGTCGATGCCATTCGGATTGCAAAGGCCGCCTTCCTTCTCGGCGATGCCGACAATCTTGTAGCCATGTTCGAGCATCAGCCGTGCGGCATTCGAACCCACATTGCCGAAGCCCTGAATGATGACGCGGCAGCCGTCGACGGGCATGTTCAGATAGCGCAGGCTCTCCCCGCACATCACCATCACGCCGCGCCCGGTGGCTTCAACGCGGCCGCGCGAGCCGCCGATGTTGAGCGGTTTGCCGGTGACCACGCTGGTAACCGTGTGGCCTACGTGCATGGAGTAGGTGTCCATGATCCAGGCCATCGTTTGCTCGTTGGTGTTTACGTCGGGCGCGGGAACGTCTTTTTCCGGCCCGATGAAATCGATGATCTCCGAGGTGTAGCGTCGGGTCATGCGCTCCAGCTCGCCCTGGCTCATGTTCTTGGGATCGCAGATCACTCCGCCCTTGGCGCCGCCGAAGGGAATGTTGACGACCGCGCATTTCCAGGTCATCCAACTGGCCAACGCGCGTACCTCGTCGAGCGTCACATCTGGCGCATAGCGGATGCCGCCCTTGCCGGGACCGCGGGCGATGTTGTGCTGTACCCGGAAACCGGTAAACATATCGATCTTGCCGTTATCCATCGTGACTGGAAAATGCACGATGATCTCGCGCGACGGGGTGCTGAGCACCTTCCATAAGCCTTCATCCAGATTCAGCTTGCGTGCCGCGAACTCAAATCGTGCGCTTTGTGCCTCCCAGGGGTTGATCTCCTGGTCTAACGTCATTGCCGGTGTTGCGATTGCCATACACTTCTCCATTTCGATTTCCCTGCCGCGCGACGAGTGAGCCGGGGAAGCGCCCACCACAAACCGCTGAAACAACAGGATTTCCTCCGTTTTAACGGAGAACTTTCTCGCCGGTCCTGAGCGAACTTTGGCTCGATCCGGCAGTTGAGCTCGTGGTTCGTTCCACACAAGCCCAAACCCCAGTGAGTCTAGGCTCGCCCAGAGAGCCCCGTCAAGCCTTTCGGATAGCACCTTCGAGCCATCTGGAACCACATCGGGAACCCCTCCGCGGCAGCAGTTGACTCTTCGGTAATGGCCCGAAAACGCGATCGTTACGATCGATTCGTAGTAAACCCGATTATGCAGTGCTCTATAATCGGCCCCTGTTTGGACGCGGAATTCGGTCAGAAGGAAACATCGACGCATTCGAGTTCCGGGCCGACAGGGTCACATGGATCGAGTTCCCCACTCTGCGCAGTTAAACTGATCAGAAGTGAAAGCCCAAACGCATCCCGTTCTGCCCACGCGCAAGGAGTTTCTCTCCCTCGCCAAAGAGCACACGCTGGTCCCCGTCTGCCGCACGCTCACGGCGGACCTCGAAACCCCTGTTTCCGCATTTCTGCGCGCGGCCTGGCCGGAACGCGAGTGCTTTCTGCTGGAATCCGTGGAGGGCGGCGAGCAGGTAGGCCGCTACACCTTTATTGGCATCGAGCCTTTTAAGCGGATCGTGGCGCGGGGGCGTGCGATCGCCATCACCGAGGGCCGGAAGACGACGCTGAGCGAGGGCGACATCTTCGAAATGCTGCGCCAGGCGCTTGGCGGACACAAGCCGGCGCGGCTCAAGGGATTGCCGCCATTCACTGCTGGCGCGGTTGGCTTTTTTTCCTATGACGCCGTTCGGCAGATTGAGCGCCTGCCTGAGAAGGCCGCCGACGAGCTCGGAGTTCCCGATGCCTGCTTGCTTTTCTTTGACGAAGTGCTGGCCTTTGACCATGTTCGCAAGGAGATATGGCTGGTGGTCACGGCTGACGTGACACGCGGCAAACCGGCCGGCGCATATGAGAACGCTGTGAAGCGGCTGGCAAGGCTGGAAAAAAGGCTTGCTCGTCCGCTGCCCAAGGTTCCCGTGCAAAGGGGCCGGAGCGAAAGCAGGCCCGGCAAGCTCAAGGTAAAGCACCGGACGACAAAAAAGAACTACCTGGCAGCCGTGGCCCGCACCAAGGATTACATCGCGGCGGGCGATATTTTTCAGGCCGTACTCTCGCAGCGCTTCGACGTTGAGCCGGGAGCAGACAGCTTTCAGGTCTACCGTTCTCTGCGCACTGTGAATCCCAGCCCGTATATGTACTTCCTGCGCTTTGCGCCGGAGGGTGCCCTTGGCGGGCGGCCGGGAGCTTCGCGTGGCTCCTCGAAGAAGAGGGCAACTGCATCGCCGACGATCGAATTGGCAGGGTCGTCGCCGGAGTTGCTGGTGCGCGTACACCAGGGCAAGGTGGAGTATCGGCCCATTGCCGGAACGCGCCCGCGCGGAGCAACCGACAAGGAAGATCAGGTGCTGGCCGAGGAGATGCTCGGAGACGAGAAGGAGCGCGCCGAGCACGTGATGCTCGTCGACCTGGGCCGCAACGACGTGGGCCGCGTAAGCCAGTTCGGTTCTGTTAAAGTCGACCGCCTGATGTTTGTCGAGCGCTATTCGCACGTGATGCATATCGTGAGCACCATTGAAGGGCGATTGAAACCCGAACTCACCGCCGTCGATGCCCTGCGGGCCTGCTTCCCTGCCGGCACGCTTTCCGGCGCCCCAAAAGTGCGCGCCATGGAGATCATCGAGGAGCTGGAGCCTTCTCGTCGTGGCACCTACGGCGGAGCTGTGCTCTACGCCGACTTCTCCGGCAACCTCGACTCCTGCATCGCTATCAGGTCTATGCTCGCCATTGGCGGCAAAGGGTACGTGCAAGCGGGTGCGGGCATCGTGGCGGATTCAGTGCCCGAGCTTGAGTACCAGGAGTCGATCAATAAGGCGCAGGCGGTGATTCGCGCCATTGAGCGGGCGCGGGAGCTGTAAATGACACTTTGGCAGAAAAGCATACTTCTGGCTTTTTCTCTATCCGTGGTGACTCTCGCCCAAAGCCCGCCGGCGAGCTCAATGGTGCGCACCTGGACAGACGGCTCCGTTAGTCCGCGAGCGAGCATCAATGACGTGCAATGGCTTGTAGGAGACTGGCAGGGCAGTCTCGAAGGAGGCATGCAGCAGGCCACTTCGCTCTCGCCTGTGGGAGGCCATATGCCGGGCATTTCCCGAGGCTGGGGGAGCGACGGCTCCATCTGGTTTTATGAAATCAACGATTTTGTTGAAGTCAATGGGTCAATTGAGTTTCGCGTCAAGCATTTCTCGGGTGAACTGGCAGCCTGGGAGGGCAACAACGGTTATATTCGCCACCGGTTGATCGAGGTGACGAATCAAACCATGTATTTCGACGGCCTCACCATCGTGAAGGAAGGAACGGAGCACTACACGATTTATGTGCGGATCACCGAGGGAGAGCGGAAAGGCCAGATTCTTGTAGTTCACCAAACCCGTGTTGCGAAGCGATGATTCGTGCTATCGAGCAGGCGCGGGAACTATAAAAGCAGATGACAGATTGCGGATTGCAGATGAGCCAAGGGCGTAGGTCAATCAACGCCTCCAGGCTTCAAGTTTCCAGAACGGAAGATCGTCGCATAACCGGACGGCGGCAAACAGGAAAATCAATCCGAAGACAAGCACTCCGGGAGCGATGGTCCATCGACGTTCTGCAACGTCCATGCATGCATCGAAAAGCTGGATGAACCCGACCAGCACCATCAGATTGCCAAGAGCTCGTCGCGCGCCGATGAGCAACAGGCCCAGAAGCATGATGGCGATAGCAAGATTCCGTGCAACCAGGTATCCGGCATAGATGCGGACTGCGTCATTGATCTCGGCCTGCGGAGAGACGAGCATGATGGGACGGACCAGCGCGATCACCGCGCCGGCCGCGGTTAAAGCGGCGCCAAGAATCACAATAGCTCCCAGCCACAAAGGAATGGTTCGAAGTCGATCGTCGGAATCGTGATCTTCGGTTTCCGAATTTCGACGGTGCTTCAAAATTGCCATAACCGACCTCCGCCAGCTCCGCAGGGACCGGACGCCGGTTGGAGTCGTTACGCGAAGAACGGCATCGCAGTTCCTTTGTTCCTTAATCCGCGCCGAAGACGCGCTTGAAGAAGTGGCCTACGCTGTGAAAGAAGCCGTGCTTCTTTTGCGGTGCGGGTGGTGTGGCGGGAGCGCTTGCGGGGGCAATCGGGGACGCGGCCGGCATCTGCGTTGTTGCCGGAGGCGCTACTTCGGCGGGTTTGGGTTGGTGGTCGGCGGCATTGTATGCAAGGGCGTCGGTGGTCTGGGTGGCTTGTCCGCGAGGCCCCTCGGTTACGGGAGCAGGATGCAGCGTCGGGGCCAGGCCTTCGCTCTGCGCCAGAGGAAAATCGTTACCGCCCTTTTCCGTCGGGGGGCAGCCGCAGGGCTCCTTTTCCTGATCCACCACGTCGTGCAGGCTGCCGTGCTGGAACATGACGCGCTGCCCCGACTGCACTCGGTAGGACGCGCCGTCGAAGACGCTCGTTACCAGCACATAGGGCGCATTTGTTCCCGCGTTATCCACACAGGTGTCGCCGTTGGCGCCCAGGCGCACCTTCACCTCCGCCGCGCCGGGACTGCCGATGAGGATGCGAAAATCAGGCGTGAGCAGAATATCGGAGTTGCGCCCGGTGGCGAAGCTGGCCTCGATAGCGCCGCGCTCCATGGCGATCATCAGGCCAGGAGTTTCGCCGGCGGGGACGCTGGAGTCGGCTGCCAGCTTGACGGTGGTGGACGCGCACACCCGCAGTGTGCCGCGATACGGCAATGTGACCTGGGTAGTGGTGGGGCCGGCGGTGATTGCTCCGTTGCTGGCGATGAAGGCCCGGCCATTGTAAACCTGAAGCGCGCCGGTGACCTCGGCCGCTGCGCCGGGAATCTTGGCGTCGAGCGGAACAATGGCGAGTGGGCGAACGATTGCCGGCGCGGCATCGGATGGCGAAGCGGGGTCATCGGTGGGAGTGGACGCGGCGGCCGGAGGCGCGGTCGGCGTGTTGGGATCCTGTGCCGCGAGCGAGGACGACGCCAGCAAAGCTGCAGCAAACGCAAGAGTCCAGGCGTGGCTCGTCCAGCTTGGGAACCGGCTGCGACGCATTCGAAATGAGACCGGCTCTTGCATAGCGCCTACATGTCCAGGAAGTTGCGAATCATCTGGTGGCCGCCTTCGGTCAACACGCTTTCGGGATGGAACTGCACGCCTTCAATGGGCAGTGTGCGGTGACGCAGGCCCATGATCACGGAACTCCTTTTGGTCCCCGAACCATTCTCCGCCGTTCGCGCCGTCACCGCGAGTTCGGCAGGCAGTGAATCCTCCTCGACGATCAGCGAGTGGTAGCGGGTGCAGGTGAGCGGGGTGGGAAGGCTCGAAAAGATGCCCTTGCCATCGTGCTCGATGGCGCTGGTCTTGCCGTGCATCAGGTGCTCGGCGCGAATGACATTGCCGCCGAAGGCCTCGCCAATGGCTTGATGTCCGAGGCAAACGCCGAGAATCGGAGTTCGCCGCGGCGAACCGGCCATCGCCCGGATCAGCGGAACCAGAATTCCGGCCTCGCCAGGGGTACAAGGGCCGGGCGAGAGCAGAATGCGCTCCGGCTTCATCGCCTCCACCTGCTCCACCGTCAACTCGTCGTTGCGATAGACCTCGACCTCCGCGCCCAGTTCGCCCAGGTACTGGACAAGGTTGTAGGTAAACGAATCGTAGTTGTCGAGGACGAAGACCATGCTCACCAGTGTAGTTGATGCGAAGCGAGGCGGGCGGAGGGGGATGCAAATCTCTCTATCCGGAACACGAACAATCGCGCTATAGTTCAATTAGCATCGGCGGAGGTACTTATGAAGCCCCTTGCTAATCTTCTCGTCCATTCTGCATTCACGGCAGCCGGCTGTGCTTTATTTTGCGCCGCGGCCAGCGCCCAAACCGCCGACAAGCAGGACGGCGGGACAACCCACGTGGTGATGCGCGACGGCGGCGTCAACGAAGTGCTGCAGAGCATTTACATTCCCCCGCTGCTCAACGCGCCCTTCACGGCCACGGTCCACACCGAGTGGACCCGGCCCATGATGGGCGGCGGCACGTACACGTTTGTCAACAAGCGCCAGGTGGCGCGGGACAGCCATGGCCGCATCTACGAACAGCGCGTGATGCTGGCTCCCAGAGGTTCGGAATCCGACTCGAACTTGTACCTCATTCAGATCGCCGACCCGAACGCGCACACGCTCTATAACTGTTACCTGAAGCAAACCCCGCATCGCTGCTACCTGCAAAACTACAGCGAAACGCCAGAGATGGTGTACAAGCCGGCCATTGGAACAACAGGCCCTTTGCCAGACAACGCAGGTTTCAGAACGCACGAGGACCTGGGCATACGCACCATCGAAGGGATTGACACCCGCGGAACCCGTGACACTTCGAACTTGAACGCCGGCGTGATGGGCAGCGACCAGCCCTTCACTTCCCACAGAGAGTTCTGGTACGCGACGACGCTGGGCATCAACCTTTACTCCGAGCTGGTGAATCCAAATGTGGGCAAGCAGGCTTTCACGCTGTCTGACATCGGCCTTGCCGAGGCCGACCCGAAACTCTTCGAACTACCCGATGGGTTTGCCGTGGTGGACGAGAGAAAGCCGCCCGTGGAGCGCCCGGAATAGCGAGTTTGCTCAGGCAGAAACGCGATGCGATTGAACGCGCATTCAGCCCTGTGCCGAAGTGCTGCATCGAGCGTGGGCACACTGAAAACTTTCGCTGGTTGCGCGGCCCAAGGCAATCTGCAAAACTGGGCTTGGTTCGAAAGCCATGGTCCTTCATTTTCTTATTCAAGGTCGCGTGCAGGGCGTTGGGTTCCGGTGGTACGTACACCGTGAGGCCAGCGAACTGGACCTGCGCGGCTGGGTGCGCAACACCGAAGACGGCGACGTGGAAGTGGTTGCGCATGGCGACGAAGCCGACCTGGCGGAATTGCGCGCCAGCTTGCGCCGCGGCCCGCGCGGCAGCCGCGTCGATCGTCTGATTGAGCATTATCTCGACGAAAATGAAGCAACGGGGCTGAGTTCGTTCCGGATTGAGGGGGCGTGGTAGAAAGGCAGCTGACAGCTAACAGCTATCAGTTGCAAGACTTCCGGTTTTGAACTGTCTGCTGTCAGCTGTTAGCTCGTCCCCTATAATCAACACGGGAGCCGAACCGTAATCCCGCCTGTTCTTTTCCGCAAATTCCAAGCAAGACCGATCGAGGAGTAATGGCAAGCATGTCTGACGAACTGAAGGCAATCGATGTGCAATCCCTGAAGGCGCTGGTGCGCACGGTGCCCGACTTTCCCAAGCCGGGGATTCTGTTTTACGACATCACCACCGTGCTTAAGGACAAAACGGGGTTCGCCAAGCTCATCGACATGCTGGCCGCGCACTATCTGGAACACAAGATCGACCTGGTGCTGGGAATTGAGGCGCGCGGATTCATTTTCGGGCCGGCGCTGGCTTACAGGCTCAACGCCGGGTTTGTGCCGGTGCGCAAGCCGCGCAAGCTGCCGGCTCCCGTGGCCCGCGTGACCTACGATCTCGAATACGGGTCTGACGCACTGGAGATTCATCTGGATGCCATCCAGCCCGGCCAGCGCGTGGTGCTCGTAGACGACCTGCTCGCTACCGGCGGCACCATGGAGGCGACCGTGAAGCTTGTCAAGCAACTGGGCGGCGAGATTGCCGGCCTGGCTTTCGCCATCGAACTCGATTTTCTCAAGGGCCGCGAGCGCTTCAAGGAATACGAAGTCTTCAGCCTGCTGCATTACGACGAATAGGTTGGCTGAGCCGCTGCGTCTTTACGACGTGCTTCCCGGCGGAGGGTCGGGGTGGTCGGCGTGGGACGCGCCAATCGCTGCCGCCTCCTCCTGAAACATCTGTGCGTCGGCAAAACGGTATCCGACATACACATCCGTCAGCAGGTAGACCGGGGTTGACGGATCGTCCTCGATCTTCTTGCGCAACTGGCGGACGAAGGTGCGCAGATACTCCACCTCTTCGCGGCAATCGGCGCCCCATACGGCGCTCAGCAGGCGGGCGTAGGTCACCACGCGGCCGGCGCGAATCATCAGGCAATGGAGAATATCGAACTCCTTGCGGGTGAGATGCACCGCCTGGCCGCGCTTGGTTACGTTGCGCTTGACCGGATCGAGCCGGATTTCCCCAATCTCAAGCGGCGCGTCCTCGGCGCGGATCGGCGATTTTACGCGCCGGATGGCGGCCCGCACTCGGGCAATCAGTTCCCGCGTGCTGAAAGGCTTGGTGACGTAATCGTCGGCGCCCAAATCGAGAGCCTCCACTTTCTCCTCTTCCTTGTCGCGCACCGTGAGCATCAGGATGGGCAGCCGCGGCGCAAAGGCGCGAATCCGGCGCAGCGTTTCCACGCCCCCAATGCCGGGCATGTTTACGTCGAGCAACACGGCATCGAAGGTGGTGGTGCGCAGCATTTGCAGCGCCTCTTCTCCGCGAGAGGCCTCGGCGACCTGAAAGCCGAGTTCCACGAGCGGAGGCCGCAGTGCTCTGCGGATGGCGGATTCGTCGTCGACAACAAGAATACGAAGGGCTTGCTGGTTCATCGGGCGTTCCTCTTCTCGACCGGAGCGGGAATCGCCGCATAAAACGTCGTCCCCTCCGCTTCTTCACTTGTGACCCACACATAACCGCCGTGAATCACTGCAACACGCTTGGCCACGGAAAGACCGATCCCCGTTCCCGAGGTTCGGTTCGATTGTGTGGAAGATCGATAGTAACGGTTGAAAATGCGCTCCCTGTCCGCCATCGGAATCACAGCGCCGTAGCTGTGTACGGAAAAGATGGCCTCGGCGCGCCCGCGCACCACGCGAATGGTGATGGTGGTGCCAAAGATTGAGTATTTGCAAGCGTTGTCGATATATTGCGTCAGCAGCATCACCATCAACTGGCGGTCGCAGGAGACAACCAGGTCGTCGTCCTCCAGCCTGATCACCACTTTCATGGTCGCCAGGCGGTCGGCCAGGCTGGCAACCACCTCTTCAATCAGCGAGGCCACGCCCACCGGCGACGCATGAAGCGCCACCTCGCCGGCGTCGAGGCGCGCGGTGGTCAGCAGGCGAGTGGTCAACTCGTTGAGGAGGCCGGTCTGTTCGTCGATCAACGCCACAAGTTCCGCCTGCCCTTGCGACAGATGGCCCATCTCGCCGAGGCCCGTGGAAGCCGCGCGAATTGCCGTCAGCGGCGTCTTGTAGGCGTGCGCCAGGCTGTCGAGAACGGTAGCGCGCAACTGCTCGGTGCGGCGTTCGGTCTCAATGCGGCTTTCATTTGCAAAGGCGCGGTAACGGTCGAAGGTGATGGCGATCAGCGAAGCAATGGCGTTGTTGACCAAGGGCGTCGTTTCGCCGCGCACCAGCAGGCTGCCCACGGCCACCGTGCCCAGGCGGACCACGCGGCGTCCCAGCCCGGTCTCCGGGTTATCGTCCGAGGTCTCGAAGTAGTAGACGTTCTGTGCCATCTCCTGCGGGTCCACTCCCCAAAAGCCTGCCTGGTACACGCTGTGCAGGTCGGCGTCGAAGACGGCTACAGCCTCGAGCGCAAAAATGTCGTGCACCAGCTCGGCCAGTTGCGGTCCGGGCTCTACATGCAGATTCATCTGCAGCGTGCGCCTCGTGAATTCATAAAGATCGTACATCTGCCCGCCGCGCGACTCGGCTTCGCGCGCGTGGTCGGTCACGCGCGAGGACAACCGGCTTACCGTAAGTGCCACCAGCACAAACACCACCAGCGTGACCGAGTTCACCGGGTCCGCGGCCAGGTTGTACTGCGGCTGACGCGTGGCGAAGAAGGCCTGCAATCCAACCGCCGAAAGCGAGACAATGACCGCCTGCCAGAAGCCGCTGAGCAAGGCGGTCGCAACTACGATAAGGAGGTACAGAAGGACCGCCACGGGGAGCATCCAGTGAGACCACTGAGTCAGCGCCGCCACCAGGACCACGGCGACGATTCCCAGCGCACACTCAAGCACAAACAGGAGAGCGCGCAATCCGCGGCCCCTCTTTGCTGCGAAAGTCGCCTGCTCCGGGATGTAGCTTCCAGCCAACCAGCGAACCACCTCTTGAATTCGACCAAATTCAGAAAATATCGACTTTGGCAGGGCTGCCATCCGCGAGATTTTCCCGCGATGCCGGCCGTCAGTCGCGCCATCCCTTCGCGAGTCATCTACCGCATCAATTCTGGTTTGGCTTGGAGAAAGTTTATCAGGCACGTCGCCGCCGGAATGCGCATGTTGTGAATCGTTTTAGTTCGATGTGTTCGCTTCGCTCGATTTCGGCATAATTGCCTGGTCTTCAGCCCAAAGAGTTAGTAAGTAGCCGGGAATTGCATAAGGATATCTTTTCATAATCTTCACACGTTCTTTATGTAATCTTTGCATTACTTAACTCAACCCCGCAATGACCGGGTGACTTCCAAGGGAAGTAGTCGCTCCCCTCAGGAAACCTGTGCGCCTTTTACCAAAGTGATCCAAAGGCCTTGGAGCACGAGGGGGAGGTGTGTGCGGAAAGAAGTGGCTGACTGGTTTGTTCAATTTGACTGCGTTATCCCACAAATCTTTTTTCTTTTGGAGGAAAAGTGCCGATTCATCAACATCCCCTTCGCATGCTGCAAACGATGGCTGCCGCGAGCCTGGCAATGGCCCTCGTAGCCGGTGCACAAACACCCGCTCCCC
>Ga0302326_10012455_pt1 | contig 18131 bp, 18 predicted proteins | sample Palsa_T0_3_FD_202264 | JGI IMG/M metagenome (GOLD analysis project Ga0302326, IMG submission 202264) | Peat permafrost microbial communities from Stordalen Mire near Abisko, Sweden - Palsa_T0_3 | ecosystem: Environmental > Terrestrial > Soil > Palsa > Peat permafrost | place: Sweden: Abisko...
GAAAATCGTCATGGCCTCGGCAAAACGGTTGATCGAGGTGCGCCACTTCTGATGCAGCAAAAGGAGAATGGCGGAGATCAACGTGCCGGCGTGCCCGATTCCGATCCACCAGACGAAGTTGACGATGGCGAAGCCCCAGCCAGTGGGAATGCGGATGCCCCAGATTCCCACGCCCTTGATCATCAACATCGTGACGACCAGGTTCAAAAGCATGAGCGCCGCAAAGGCGACCAGGAACCCAAAGACCCAGCCCGGCGTCGTGCCACGAGTCAGCACAATGGAGCTGATCTTGTCGGTTACGGTTTCGAGGGTGTGCCCCGGTCCGAGCAGCGGCTCAGGACGGGAAGTCCCCGCTAAATTTTGTGAACCGTCAGATGCCACGCGGCGTCCCCGGCGTTACGTACTGCTGGATACTCGTTATTCTCTGAAGCGGCGTTGCAGGATTAGAGTCGGCGCGCACCCCTTCGAGCGCGACTCTCCTTCCTAAGCGGCTTTGGCGTGACTTCAAGTAGTGCCCAACCCCTGTAACAAGTAATTCGAAATCTTATGTAGTGTGCCTATGGCCTGCTTAAGACGAAATAGAATAAGACCTGAAACTCCGATACGCAAGTTGAATTAAAAATATTTTGACGCGCCGCGGAATCGCCGAAAAATGTCCACCGCGCCGCGAAATTCTTCCGCCGGATTTTTTGAGCTGCGCGCTGTGCTGCTTTGGGCATGGTTCTGGAACGTGTCCCGCCCGGGCGCAAAGCGCGTTGCTAGAATTAGGGCGTGCGTTCCGCAACGCCAGTAGCGGTACTGTTAGCCCTCGCCGTGTCTTCCGGCGCGGCGGCAGACACCATCATTTTGCGGAACGGCCGCCGGATCGTCGCCTCTGACGTCACCGAAGACAGTGCTCACGTCACTTATCAAACTCCCGCCGGGCAGTTTTCCATTCCTAAAACGATTGTCGAGCGCATCGAGCATGACGGCTTTTCGTATAGCTCCGCCTCGAGCTCTGCGGGCTCCGCTCCGCCGGTTTCGGCGCCGACCGTGGAGCCGGTGAGCGGCTACGAAGACGTAATGCGCCTGGCCGTCCATAACGACGCCGTCGATTTTGCTTATCTCGCGCGTGCTGATTCCGAGGCCCGCTCGGGTGGGGCTATTGCCATTGCCAACGATTCAGCCGCGCATCATGCCGCCGCGCAATTCCTGATCGGTAAGGGCGACATCGATCCGGCCATCGAGCAGTATCATCAGGCGCTGGCCTACGCGCCCGCCAACGTAGGCTTGCTGCTGAACGTCGCGTCACTCTATTTGCGCGAAAGTCAATTCACCGCGGCGCTCGATCCTCTGGAGCGCGCGCGCCGGGCGGCTCCCAATTCCGCGGACGTCGCCAAGCTGATGGGCTGGGCCTATCGCGGGGCGGACAAGATGGATCGGGCCATCGCCGAATGGCAGCGCGCCGAAAGTCTGCGCAAAGATCCCGAGGTCGAACAAGCTCTCGAAAAAGCCCAGCGCGACAAGGGCGAAGAGGATAGCTATCGCGAGGGCGAAACACTGCACTTCAACCTGAAATACAACGGCAGCGCCACGCCCGATCTGGCGCGCGGAATTCTGCGAGCGCTGGAGGACGATTTCCGCGACCTGGAATCGCAACTCGACTACACGCCGCCGGAATCAATTGCCGTGATCCTTTATACGGATCAGGCCTTCGCCGACATCACGCGCGCACCGGGATGGGTGGGCGCACTGAATGACGGAAGGCTGCGGATTCCCGTGCAGGGCCTGAGTAGCGTGACTCCAGAACTTGCACGCGTGCTCAAGCACGAGCTCACCCACAGTTTCGTCGGACAGAAATCGCACGGCCGCGCGCCCACCTGGCTGCAGGAGGGCGTGGCGCAATGGATGGAAGGGCGCCGCAGCACCGCATCAGCCGGGGCGTTGGTTAGTGCCGCGGGGCAAGGCGCGATGCCACCTCTTGGAGCGATGGAAGGCTCGTGGATGGCGCTCTCCGGGAATTCGGCTGCCTTTTCTTACGCGTGGGCGCTGGCGGTGGTGGAAGCAATCATCGACACGGGCGGAGTAAACGACATTAGCCGGTTGCTTGATCGCGTGGCAACGTCGCCATCAACCGAGTCCGCGGCGCAGGAAGCACTGCACTCGAATTACTCGGACTTGCAGGATGACACCGTCGCTTACCTGAAGCGCGAATACCTACGGTAGCTTACTCCCCGCTGACTTCGCGCGAGTCCGCACCTCCGGTCAATCCCTCACAACGAAGCAAGTAATCCGGCGAGCAGCGCCGCGCGTTCGGGAAGCGACCTGACGATCACGTGCTCGTAGGGGCTGTGCGCGCCGTCACCCACCGCGCCCAGCCCGTCGAGCGTCGGCATACCCAACGCTGCTGTAAAATTCCCATCCGAACCACCGCCGGTGGATGCTTCATGGAGGGAACATCCCATTTCGCGCGCGAGTGACTGCGCGCGCAGGAACAGCTCACGGATCGCCGGTGTCCGTTCGAGCGGTGGGCGATTAATTCCGCCGTGCACCTCGATCCGCGCGCCCCTCAGGACGGGTCGCAATCCGCGCAGCAAACGATCGATCTTTCGCCCATCGGAAAAGCACGCGTAGCGGATATCGATTTGCGCGCGCGCCTGCGCGGGAATGACATTCGAAACGGTGCCTCCCGCAACAACAGTGGCCTGCAGAGTTACGCCCCGGCGCGGGTCATTCAGCAACCGCAATTTCATTAAGCGCGCAATTTGCAGCGCAAGCTCGTGCACAGCATTCACGCCCGCTGAGGGATCGATGCCCGCGTGCGCCGCTTTTCCGTGCACGATGATTTCCGCCGTGCCCACGCCCTTGCGCTCCGTCTTCAAGCGTCCCTCGCGGCCGAGTGACGGCTCGAGGACCAGCACAGCATCGCTGCGCCGCGCTTCTCTTTCAATTTCGCGCCGCGACGTCGCGCTGCCGGCTTCTTCATCGGAAGTCCACAGAAACACGAGCCACTTTTGCGGGTGCACGGCTGCAGCCCTCAGCGCGTCGACAGCAAATAGCGCCAGCACCAGGCCAGCCTTCATGTCGAAAGTTCCCGGGCCCCATGCTTTGCCCCCCGCTAAGCGAAAGGGCATTTCCCGCAGCGTGCCCAACGGATAGACAGTATCGAGATGGCCGAGCACCAAGATTTGTCCGGCCGGACGAGCGCCTGCGAAGGAAATCTCCGCGCGCACATGATTGCCGGCGCGTGACTGCCGCATAATGCGCACCTTGGCCCCGCGGCGTCGCCACTCCCCAGCCACGATTCGGCCCATGCGATCGACGGCCGCTTTATCCGCGCTGGGCGATTCGCATTCGACGAATCGACCGAGCAGACGCGTCATCTCGCGGTCGCGCGCGCGCAGCGCCCGCAGAAATGTCTTCATGGGCGCGCCGGGTGTCGACTTACCGGTTCCAAATATTTGAGCGGGATTCGGCAGGGCGGAAATTCTCCGTACATCTTACCAACGGACTCTCAAGGATCAGGATAGCCATCGCTGAAATGACGAGTCACCAAGCTGATCAGCCGTTGAGCCTAAGCACAAAGTGCGCCATTTGCAAGGCACACTCGTATAGAATTGTTGAATTCACCGGCACGAGAAAATCAACTTCACTGAGGTCAAAACAATGCTCCTGGACATCAATGCGATCCAGAAAATCCTCCCCCACCGCTACCCTTTTCTTCTGGTGGACGCCATTGAAGAAATGGAACCCGGGAAGCGCATAGTGGGAATCAAGAATGTCTCCATTAACGAAAGTTATTTCCAAGGCCATTTTCCGTCCCAACCAGTCATGCCAGGCGTCTTGATCATTGAATCCATGGCTCAGACGGGCGGCGTCCTGCTGCTCAACGAAGTGCCGGACCGCGACCAAAAGCTTATCTATTTCGTGGCCATCGACAATGCGCGATTCCGGCGCCCGGTAGTCCCCGGAAATCAATTGCGGCTGGAGTTGACGGTGGCTTCGTGCCGCGGAACGTTTTGCAAGCTCGATGGCCGCGCCACCGTGAACGGCGAGTTGGCTGCCGAAGCAACCATGATGTGCAAGATGGTCGACATGCAAACCGAGCTTCCGCCGGCGGCCGCGGAGCCAGCCGGGAAGACGCGATGAGCGAAATCGATCCCCGGGCGATCATTTCCCCCTCGGCGAAGTTGGGAAATGGAGCGCGCATTGCGCCATACGCGATTGTGGGTGACGAAGTCGAACTCGGTGAAAACTGCGTCCTTGAACCGCACGCTATCGTTCGCGGCCCGGCCAAGCTGGGACACGGGAATCATGTGTTTTCTTTCTCGGTGCTGGGCGGCGATCCCCAGGATTACACCTACACGGGGCAACGCGTCACTCTCGAAATCGGCGACAATAACGAATTTCGGGAATTCAGCACCGTGAACCGCGGAACCATTAAGGGCGGAGGCGTCACTCGCGTCGGGAACAACAATCTCATTATGTCCTACGCGCACGTAGGGCACGATTGCGTCATAGGCAATCGCGTTACCCTCATCAACGGCGCGCAGCTGGCCGGCCACATTCATGTGGAGGACTACGCCACGATCAGCTCTTTTTGTTTGCTACACCAGTTTTCGCGCGTGGGGCGCAACTCTTATATCGGCGCTGGCACGGTGATCACGCAAGACGTCCCACCGTTTTCGATGATTGTTTCCTCGCGCGAGACTCGTTGCTTCGGCATCAACCGGCTGGGGCTCGAGCGCCAGGGTTTCTCGCCCGAGCGTATTCAGACTATTGAGAAGGCGTATCGGTATCTGCTGCGCTCGAAGCTCAACACCACGCAGGCGGTCGAAAAGATGCGCGAAACGTTGGCGCACTCCGAGGACGTCTCAACATTGATCCGCTTTATCGAGTCGACCACCGACCGGGGTCTGACTAAGTAGCCGAAGATGGCCAAGTAGGAGATGCCGTGCCCGCAATCGAACATAGCGTTGGTGAATGGGGCCTGATCGCCGGCAACGGCGATTTCCCTTTCTTGGTACTGGAGGGAGCGCGGAGCCGCGGCATCGAGATGGCGGTAATCGCCATTCGCGAAGAGGCTTCGCCCGCACTCGAGCAAGCGGCCAAGCGGCTGCACTGGATCAGTCTGGGAGAGCTCGGCCGCGGCATCGACTTGCTGCATCGCGAAGGTGTGAAGCGGGCCGTAATGGCCGGCCAGGTGAAGCACAATAAAATCTTCAGCTCGATTCGTCCGGACTGGCGGCTGGCGAAACTGCTTTTCTCGTTGCCCTCGAAGAATACGAACTCGCTGATTGGAGCGGTCGCTCGGGTGCTGGGCGACGAAGGCATCGAGCTGGTGGACTCGACCAGGTTCCTCGGCACACTGCTCCCTGCGGAGGGCGTGCTCACGCGGCGGGCCCCCGACGTGAGCGAGGCGGCGGACATTCAATATGGGCGGGAGGTGGCGCGGCAGATTGCCGGCCTCGACCTGGGCCAGACCGTGGTGATACGCGACCGCGCTTGTGTCGCCATCGAGGCCATGGAAGGCACCGACGAAACCATCGAGCGCGCCGCGCGTATCGCCGGAGGCCAGCGGCTTGTAGTTGTGAAAGTCAGCAAGCCCCGGCAGGATATGCGCTTCGATGTTCCGGTAGTGGGGGCGAAAACCGTTGAAGTAATGCGGCGCTCAAACGCCGCGGCGCTGGCCATCGATGCGTACCGCACTTTGCTTTTCGACCGTGACGATTTGATTCGCGCAGCGGATGACGCAGGTATCGCCATCGAGGCCTTCGCGCCCGCGCACGTCGCGCCCGAAGAGGATTGAAGCCCGAAGAGAATTGGAGACGGATGCAGAGGAATCGTGAGCGATAGTGAACGCTAAGGCCATTCGCGTTGCCGTCGTAGGCGCCGGCGAGTTCGGGCGCAACCATGTGCGCGTGTGGAAGGAACTGGCCGGGGCCGAGCTTGCCGGCATCGTTGATCCCAATGCTGGACGTGCTCGCCAGATTGCAGAGGAATTTGGCGTCGCGGTGCTTCCCGACCTCGACGCGCTCTCGGCCGCGCGCGTGGAAGCCGTCAGCCTCGCGGTGCCGACGAAAGAGCACGCACGTGTCGGCTGCAGGTTGCTTGAAGCGGGACTCGACGTGCTCGTCGAAAAGCCTATGGCCGCTTCGCTCGAAGAGGCCGATCGGCTCATCGCCGCCGCCAAGCGCTCCGGACGAATTCTGCAGGTGGGCCACGTCGAGCGCTTCAATCCGGCCGTCGCCGCGGCCCAGAAAATCGTTTCGCGGCCGCTGTTTTTCGAAGTCCATCGCCTGGGCATCTTCACTGCGCGCAGCCTGGATATCGATGTGGTCTACGACGTGATGATTCATGACCTCGACATTCTGCTGGCGCTGGTCAACGCCCCAATAACCGACATAAAAGCCGTGGGCATTCCGGTGATTACCGAAAAAGTCGATATCGCTCAGGCGCGCATTGAGTTCGCCACCGGCACGGTAGCCAACGTCACCGCCAGCCGCGTCTCCACCGAGCGCGTGCGCAAGATGCGTTTCTTCCAGTCGCACGAATACATCTCGCTCGACTTCACTCGGCAGGATGCCCTCCGCGTCCGCGTCCGCGTGCAGCCGGGCAGCCCGCAACCCGGCATTGGGTTTGAGAAATTGCCCACCGTCACCGAGGAACCGCTCCGCGCTGAACTGCAGTCGTTTCTCGAATGCGTTCGCACGCGACAGCGGCCGGTGGTGGATGGCGGAGCAGGGCGCCGCGCGCTCGAGCTAGCCGACCAAGTCATGGCGGGCATCCTGGATCACGCCCAGCGCGTCCAAGTGGGTGCCTTCGCTCCAGCAGGCACCAGATGATTCCGCGCACACTTGTCCCAGTCAATGTGCGCCCCGTCAAACCAGACGAGGCGAAGAAGATAGGTCACCGCCTCGAAACCTACATGGACGAGCGCACGGTGGTGCCGTCCGGCCTATCGGACGCGCCGCCGCTCGACGGACGCACTTCGATTCCTGCGCATTTTCCGCTAGGCGTTCTCGTTAACCGAACCCTCGTTGCTCGCGGCATGCCTGTCGTTCCGCTGCCGAGGAGAGAAAGAGACGCTGGCGAAGGCGTTTCCGTCGCGTTACTCGACGAATCGCGCACGGTAGTGCCGGCCTACGTTGAGCCCGCCGCACCCGAAGACCTTCGCCAATTCGAGCACGCGCCGGAGATGACCGACGAGTTGCGCCAGGTCATCCAGCCGGACCTGTTCCTTACTGGCGATGCAAACCTGCTTATCGAGCCGGAAGCGAAGAAAGACGCAAAATCCGACCTCGTCACGCGCGTGCTTTCCGTGCTCGTGCACGTTGGCCTGATCATTTTTCTCATCTCCATTCCGAAACTTTTCCCGGCGCACAAGCCCACGGAGGATGAAATCGCGCTGGCGCAAAAAGAATTAAACTTCGTGTATATGCCTCCGGAAAATCCCGGCCCGCCTCCGGCCCCTGCGCCGAAGATGCATATCACGCCCAAGATCCTGAACCGAGTTGCGCCGCCCATCGAACATCCCGAGATTCAGCCGCCGCCCGTGACCCCGGAAAAACCGCCGTCCGACCTGCCGGAAGCACCGCGGCCACGGTCCGTGACTCCGCAGTCAGTCAATCCGACGCCGCAGCAACAGCAGCCAAAGATCGAGCCTATCCAGCCACTGGTTCCGAAACCTAATGGCAACTTGAATCTGCAGATACCAAGTTCATCTCCCGGCCGCGAGCTTCAGGACCAGGTGCAGGACGCCATTAAGCGCGCGCCAAGCAGCCCTGGCGTCTTCTCGCCCGGCCAGGGCGGCCCAGGCCACGGCGGCCCCGGAATGGGATCGGGCGTCCAGATTCTTTCCGATACGCAGGGAGTCGATTTCACGAACTACATCAACCGGCTGCTTGCCACGCTGAAGCGCAACTGGCTGCCGCTGATACCCGAGTCGGCGGAATTGGGCGAAAGGGGCGTGGTCTACTCCACGTTCCAAATCAATTCGGATGGCAGCGTGCCTCCTCCTGATCCCACCCTCGAAAGAACCTCTGGCAAGGAGCCGATGGACAATGCCGCCATGGGCGCCATTCATGCGTCGAACCCGTTTGAGCCATTGCCCAAGGAATTCCACGGGCCGTATCTGAAGCTTCGGATCATCTTCCTCTACAATGTCCCGCTGGACCAGTACAAATAAGTGAAGATCGAGCGCGCCCAAATCGCGGGAGCCCTTATTCTCGCGGCTCCGGTGCTCCTTGCTCTGCTCCTGCGCTATTGGAAATTTTCGGGATGAGCTCCCTGCCCCGCCTGATCGTCATCCTGGGGCCGACTGCTTCGGGAAAATCGGAGCTGGGTATCGCGCTGGCCGAAAAGCTGGGCGGGGAAATCCTGGTTTGCGATTCCACGCAGGTCTACCGTCACTTTGATATCGGCACGGCAAAGGTTCCACCCGCCGAGCAGCACGGGATCCCGCACCACTTGATTGATCTCGTCGAGCCCTTCGAGGTTTTTACCGCGGGAGATTACGCCCGGCGCGCGACGGCGACCTTGGAAGACTTGCGCCACCGCAAAGTTTTACCGATCTTGACAGCCGGTACCGGCCTTTATCTTCGCGCCCTCGTCGACGGACTGGCCGGCGCACCCACGCGCTCCGAAGAGCTGCGCAGCCGCCTTCGCGAGCGAGCAGAGCTGCGCGGGCCGAACCATCTGCATCTGGTTCTCGCGCGGCTCGATCCCGAATCCGCAGGCCGAATCGCTCGTCGCGATACACAGAAGATAATCCGGGCTCTCGAAATCCGCCTGCTGGCCAGAAAGTCTGTTGACGAAATCCATCGCGCTGGGCGTGCCGGTCTTCAAGGCTACGGGGTTGTAAAGATTGGACTGGCCCCGGCCCGCGCGGCCCTTTACGCGAAAATCGACCAACGCGTGCAGACCATGATTGACTTGGGATGGGTGGACGAGGTGCGCAAACTGATCGCCCAAGGCGTGCCGTCCTCCGCGAAACCCTTTCAATTTATCGGCTATGCCCAGATAGCCGCGTACCTTGAAGGCAAGTTATCTTTGGCCGCCGCGATTGCCCAGATTCAGCAGTCCACACGGCAATTCTCCAAGCGCCAGACCACATGGTTCCGCAAGGAGTCCGGCGTGCACTGGCTCGGAGGCTTCGGCAACGACCCGCGTGTGGTTGATGCTGCCATTGCAAACCTAATTCCCACGGCATCGTAGCTTCCAACGACGAGCTGGAGCACCTTGACTCGGGTCTCAGCCGGGCGTAGTATGCGCCATACGCTACCGTATGGCCCCTCCCTCACATTCTAAAGCGCCTGCGCTCCAGGCCACGGATTGGATTGCCGCAGCCGTCGCCCGTTTCGCCGACCAAGGCATAGAAGCTGTGCGTATCGAGCTGTTGGCAAGGCATCTAAACGTAAGTAAGGGAAGCTTTTATTGGCACTTTCGCGATCGTGATGACCTGCTCGAGCGACTCCTGGACGATTGGGAGAGAAGCGAGCTTCTGTGGTTCGAAACCGAAGATGACCTCAGCAACGCTGCCAACCGTTGGGCCAGATATGTCGAGAGAGCTTCGGCCCCCCGGCGCGTGCGCCTGGAAGTTGCGCTACGCGCCTGGGCGCGCCAGGATGACCGCGTTGCCCATCGCATCGCCGCCATAGAGAGGAGGCAAACAGCCTGCATCGTCAGCGTGCTTCGCGATATAGGCTTTCAGGGACGTTCAGCGGAACTGTGGTCTGAGATCGTTCACATGGTCTGCCTGGGGTGGTCCGACCGGGCCATGCGCGATCGCGAATTCTACGTAGCGAGCCGCGGTCTCGGTGAATTTCTGTCCGAAGTTCTGCTAGCCGCCTCGATTCGACCTACCGCAGCGAGAGAATGAGCGGGCGTAACTGTCCGCAACCAATCCGGCGAACAGGAGTAGTCGATCCTCTTGTGTTCGGTCCCAAAATCTAGAGATTGAAATTCCCGGTTAGACTGCTAGTCTCGGGTGCAATTCGCTTCTCCCGTGTTGGGGTTTGTGTAGCGATGCTCTCCTGAAGGGCATGGTGCGGCCTGACCTTGTCGACCTTGGTCGCCAGTCTGTCCCTCGCGGCCCCGATCTCCGTCCCGGCCCTGGTCTCCATTTCGACCTTGATCTCCATCGCGGCCCTGATCGCCTGACTGGCCTGTGGCACCTTGCTGTCCCGGCTGTCCTTGAGGTCCCGCTGGTCCGGGAGCTGCCGCTGGAGTGACATTGCACCCGGTAACAGATAGCACTAGCAGGCACGCGCTGATGACTAAGAGTTTCTTCATTTTGATTCCCCTTTGTAATCGCTCCCACGCGAGCGCTGTGCCCGCAGGCGATCGTACGAAGTAAAAATGATAGTCGCAGCGCGCCGGTGGCGCTGTTCAAAACCGCACACGTCGGCCGAGTCGAGGGCGAAATGCATATAGAGTGTTTGGGCTTGAATTTTCATTTAAACGGGCCATTAGCGTCAGACTAGCGAGACAGTTCCGAAAATGGATGCACTATCGACCCGGGGTAGTGGTACAGTTTGAAAAAGGTCAGTGAATTTGGATCTTATAGGCACCTTAGTCTCTTCCGATGTATGCTACCCCCGCGAGTAGGTTCAAATATCTTCTCTTTATCTTTGCGTTGCTCGATTGCGGTAACCGTGTGCAGGCTCAGGCCGCGCCAACCCCTGCTCCTCAGGCATGGACAGAGCACTAGCGAAGATCAACAGAATCATTCGGTAGGATATTGACCGTGGGAGATAAAAAAGTCTTTAGTGTCATTGGAACAGGCGTGCTGGTCACACCTGACAACGGAAAGAGCGCATTTCTCGTAACGGCCAAACATGTATTTGACGAACCCAGCCAAGGATGGCACCCAACCGAACTAAGGGTCCGTTTTTCCAGCCAAGAAAATAAATCTTTCAGTGAAGAACTTGGTAGCACGCTTCAACTGACAGACCCAAAAGGGGCAAACCTTTGGTCCGCGTTGCCTGATGGAAGTGATATTGCAGCGATTCCCGCTCCTTCGGATTTTAAGGGGCTTATGACGGATGCGATTGGATATCAAGATTTTGCAGAAAGCGATGATGTATACGATGGCGCTACGGTATTTGTGTTCGGGTACCCCGGCGATGTCTCGCCACTCATCGGACAAAATGGTTTAGTACGAGCCATAACCCGCTCTGGAACAATCGCGTGGACTGACCCGACTGGCCCACTAGATAATGCGCTACTGCTAGATTCTAATATTCTGCCCGGTAATAGCGGAGGGCCAGCATTCAAGGTTCCTACAGGACTCACAAAATACGGGTCATTCAGCGTTGGTGGACGCGTGGCGTTTCTCGGTATCGTAACGGCTGATTTGTCTGAATATTACGTCGTGACTGCGGATGGAAGAGTGGTCCAACTCCAATTCCCCGATCTCCCCAAGCCTTCGATAGCGCAGGTGGGGGTAGTGGGAATTGGCGGCCTCGGAAGAGTTGAACCGGCCTCAAAGGTCAAGAAACTGGTTGATTCCCTGCTTTCAAAAAACTAATCAGGCTGCGATTCTAGCCTCCTCCAAATCGAGCAGCTTTACCACTTCTTCGATTGTCCATACGTGGTTAGAAATCCCCGCTTCCATTGCGGGCGTTACACGCAACGTCTGGTGCACGCGGCAGAAGTTGTAGTGCATGTAGTGAAGGGCAATCGCGTGACCGTGATTCTCGACCTTTTTTGAAAAGGGCATTTGTCAGCCGTGTAAATCGGCGCATTCCCATCCGCATTGTCAAATTCTGCCGCTCAATATAGCTTGTCGAAATGTGCTTCGGGTCGGGACGGCCAGTAATCGCTATCGGCTTGCAATCAATGCACTCAGCCGGACTATAACGCGTGTCGTTTGCTGAATCGTGGCCGTAAATCTTGACCAGCATTGCGTAATCAATCTCAGAGCCGAACGCACTCTCTACGGCGTTCAGATAAACGCGGTGGCCGTCTGTGGTCAGTTGGACGCGATGCGCGAGCCTCGCAGCCAAATCATGCATGAACTCAAACGCCGTCCCAGCGCCGCGTGTTCCCAGCGCCCATGTCGCGATTAGCTTGGTATCGGCATCCATCGCGACCCACGTCCACACATCCCCGTAACCGAATTGCCCCAGCTTGTCGTCAGGGACGTTCTTTTCCTTGGCATAGCAAAACTGCCAGATTTCATCGCACTGAATCCGCTTGCAGGTGAGATTTCGCAACGCCTTGTCCTGATATGCGGCGCAAGCGGCCCCGAGGGATTCCAGTAGCCGGAGAATGGTTACCTTCGATGCGCCTATCATGCGAGACGTGGCGCGAAGGGAATTCCCCTCAACTAGAGCGGATACGATTTGCGCCCTCTTCTTTATGGTTAACTTGTTCATGGGTTAAGTATGCCGAAGCGGTTTGCATAAGTCAAGATGAATATAAAGTAAGTCAGGCTCTTGATTTAAGGATTAGACCCTGCTATATAATGGAAACAGCCGGGAGCGTCAGGGCCGATACCCTGAAACCCACCGGCTGTAAAGGTGGTGATGATATGAGATGTTGAACGCGCCCCTTGAAAGGGCGAAGGGTTAAGGAAACTCCCTAAATCTGACCCGTGCGTTGGAGCGGTTCCAATCTCAGTAGGGGCCGCTCCCACACGGTTCAAGGTCTTTATATCAACAAGAACCAATGTTTTCCAGCGCAAAGTGAGGATGAGATGGCGAATGAACCAAGCGGTTACGATGCAATACTGGCAGACATCGACGCTCGCATAGCGAAGTTGCAAACCACGCGAGAGGGCATTTTGGAGCTTATGGCTGCCAGCGGTACGACTCCGGGAAGCGGGCCAGGTGGAAAAATTGCACACGATGCTTTCCTTAAGATGAGCATTCCTGAGGCGACCAAAAAATATTTAGGCTCTGTGCGTGCAAAGAAGTCCACTCAGGAAGTCATGAAGGCGCTTGAGGAAGGTGGATTACCGCCCAGTAAATACACGACTGTCTATGCGATTTTGCGTCGGCGAGAGAATCAAGTCGGCGACATTATCAACATGCAGGGTGATTGGGCACTTACAGAGTGGTATCCGAACCATAAGAAGAAAACAGGGCAAGAACTGGCGGATAGCGTTGCGGAGCAATTAGAGGAATCGGAAAAAGCGGTGGGAGAGGAAAAGAAGGCCGCCAAGTCTGCCTAGGCCGTCTCCGAACCTTTGTGCCAACGCGCCCGAGCAGCCTTACTCGCCAATTCACGACGTTGCTCGGGCGTGAGTTTTTCCATTCGACCTTTGGCGCTCTTTTTACCGCCAGCCCTACCTAGTGCCACGGCAGCGGGATTCTTTCGTCTCTTGGCGCTCGTTATTGGGATTGGTTCCGAGGTCGATTCCCTGACTACACGAAACGCGGCTTCATTAATATCTTCGGTCTTTCGCTTCGACATGAGCAATGATTGCATGGGGCGGGAAACCGTTCAATGGGGCGACTTTTCAAACTGTACCACTACCCGACCCGGGACTCGCTGGCCCGGCGTAGCGATCTGTGGCACACTCGATAATTTGAAGGACGCGGCGGGTTTGCGCCGGGCGCACGCCGCTTGCACGGTCCGGGCTTCCTTGGAAAATTCATGGATCCTCAGTTCATCCGAAATTTCTGCATCATTGCGCACATCGACCACGGGAAGTCGACCCTGGCCGACCGCCTGCTTGAGCTGACCGGCGCGCTCAGCGAGCGGGAGATGACCGCGCAGGTGCTCGACTCGATGGACCTCGAACGCGAGCGCGGCATCACCATTAAGGCCAAGAGCATTCGTCTGCACTACATCGCGCGCGATGGACATGAATACCGCCTGAACCTTATCGACACGCCAGGCCACGTTGATTTCTCGTACGAAGTCTCGCGCGCCCTCTCCGCGTGCGAAGGCGCCCTGCTGGTCGTCGATGCCAGCCAGGGAGTCGAAGCGCAGACGGTCGCCAATGCGTTCCTCGCCTCGCGCCACAACCTCGCCATCATTCCGGTGATCAACAAGATCGACCTGCCGGCCGCGGAACCCGAGCGCGTGAAAGAGCAAATCGAAAATGTGCTGGCGATTCCAGCCGACGACGCCCTGCCGATCAGCGCCAAGAGCGGCCAGGGCGTGGATGACGTGCTGGAAGCTATTGTTAAACATGTGCCGCCGCCCAAGGGTTCGTCCGATGCGCCGCTGCGCGCGCTGATTTTCGACTCCTGGTTTGACATCTATCGCGGTGCGGTAGTGCTGGTGCGCGTGATGGAGGGCCGCATCACGCCGCGCATGAAGGTTCGCCTGTGCGCGGGCAACGAAGTCTACGAAGTCGAAACGCTGGGCGCGCTCACTCCCAAACCTGTGGTGCTCGACGAGCTGGCCGCAGGCGACGTGGGCTTCATCGTCGCCAACATCAAGCGCGTGGCCGACGCCCGCATGGGCGACACGGTCGTCGAGGCGGACCGTCCCGCGTCGCCACTGCCGGGCTTTGAGGCCATCAAGCCCATGGTCTTCGCCGGACTGTTTCCGGTGAATGCAGCCGACTACGAACTCCTGCGCGACGCCCTTGGAAAATTGCAGCTCAATGACGCGGCGTTCTTTTACGAGCCGGAAAATTCCGTGGCCCTGGGCTTCGGATTCCGCTGCGGATTCCTCGGCCTGCTGCACATGGAGATTGTGCAAGAGCGCCTGGAGCGCGAATTCAACATCGATCTGATCACCACCGCGCCGAGCGTCGAATACCGCGTCACCACCATCACTGGCGATGTGACCGAAGTTGACAGCCCCGCCAAGTTTCCGCCGCCCGGCTCGGTTGCGAAGATCGAAGAACCCATCCTGACCGCGATGATCATTACTTCGGAGGAATCCGTCGGCGGCGTGCTGCAACTGTGCGAGGAAAAGCGAGGCGTGCAGAAAAAGTTCGAGTACCTTTCCCCCACCCGCATCATGCTGACCTACGAGATGCCTCTGAACGAAATCGTGCTGGACTTCTACGACCGGCTGAAGAGCGTGTCACGCGGATATGCGTCGCTCGACTATCACCTTTCGGGCTATCGCGAGTCCGATCTCGTGAAACTCGACGTGCTGGTGGGAGGCGAGCCGGTGGACGCGCTGACCGTCATCTGCCACCGCGAGCAATCCTACGAACGCGGCCGTGAACTTGTAAGTCAGCTGCGTAAGTTGATCCCCCGGCAGCAGTTCGAGGTGCCCATACAGGCGGCCATCGGCAGCCGCGTGATCGCGCGCGAAACCATCAGCGCCATACGCAAGAACGTGATTGCCAAGTGCTACGGCGGAGACATCAGCCGCAAGCGCAAGCTGCTGGAAAAGCAGAAGGAAGGCAAAAAGCGCATGAAGCGCGTCGGCCGCGTGGACATCCCGCAGGAAGCCTTTCTCGCGGTACTCAAAGTCGCTGGCGGCACCGTCGACGAGGAATAGTCTTCAGTTTCGGCGCGTCGAATGCTTCTGGGCCAAACGGCGCAACCAGCGGAAACCGAGAATACTGCCGAAAATCAGCAACGCAGTATCGATATAGCCGCTCACCGGAATGGCGACGAACCCCAGGAGCACAAGCCAAGTGTTGGCAGTCCAGGCGACAAACAGGAGGCCAGGAAAGTGGACGTATGCCCACTGGGAAGCCATTAATTCTATGTACCAACTCGTGCCCGCTGAGTATCCGACATCAAGCGGCACGTGCACCAACGTAAAATTCAGAATTTCAATTGGCAACGCTACAAGGAGCGCAGTTTTAAGGGGCGTAAGAGGCGATTTCACAATTTATCCTACTGATGCCGCCATCCCGTCGCCTGCTAATCTTCGGGTCAAACCCAGCTTGAGCTGGATCACTTTTCTTTCTTCTCTCGCACCCTAGCGTCGAGTTGGCCGCGCGCCAGGCGCACCCCAATGTCTTCGCCCACCTGAACCTGATCCGCCGACCGCAGCACCTTCCCTGAGGCGTCGTACGCAATCGCATAGCCGCGCTCGAGCAGCGCGAGCGGGCTCCGCTCTTCAAGCTGCAATTTCGCCTTCTCGTACCGGTGGCGCTTGGTCACCAACGCGCGAACGAGCGCCGCGCGCAAGCACTCACTTTGCTGCTCGACGCGCCGGCGCAGCGTGGCAGCGCGGCCGCGCAAATCGAAAGACGCCATCTGCCCGCCGGTCCGCGCCAAGCGCTGCCGCGCTGAGCCGAGCTTCAACCGCAGAGTGATACCCAGAGACGAGGAAAGCTCGTCGAGCTGCTGGTGACGTCGCCGGACCAGCGCGTCAAGTTTCCGAAAGCCTCGATGCATCTGCAAGTCGCGTACGCGATGCTTCCGCTGGGAGAGCAAGTAGCGCATCTGCTGCGCCAGATGCCGCTGATGCGTGGCAATCTGATGATCGAATTCCTGCCGCGACCGCACTACGATTTCCGCGGCGGCCGACGGAGTCGGCGCGCGCAAATCCGCCACGAAATCGGCGATCGTGAAGTCGATCTCGTGGCCGACGCCCGTGATCACCGCGATTTCGCAGGCAGCGATGGCGCGAGCCACAATCTCTTCGTTAAACGCCCAGAGGTCTTCGAGCGAGCCGCCTCCACGTGCCAGGATCACCACCTCCGCGAATTTCGTGCGGCTGAAGTACCCGAGCGCCGCCGCGATTTCATTGACCGCGCCGTCGCCCTGCACCTTGACGGGATACAACTGCACGTGGGCGCCGGAGAAACGCCTCTTCAGCACCCGGAGGATGTCGCGAATCGCGGCCCCGCTGGGCGAGGTCACAATGCCGATGCATTGCGGCATCAGCGGCAGCGGCCTCTTGCGCGCTTCGTCGAATAGTCCTTCCGCTTGCAGTTTCTTTTTTAGTTGCTCGAAGGCCAGTTGCAGCGCGCCAAGGCCCATTGGCTCAATGTGGCTCACGTATATTTGGTACTCGCCGCGCACTTCATACACGCTGAGCGCGCCACGCACGCGGATGTGCAGGCCGTCCTCGGGGCGAAACTTGACTCCGCGCAACTGGTCGCGAAAACAGACGCAGCGAATCTGCGCGCGTGCATCCTTCAGCGTGAAATATAGATGCCCGGACTGCGCCGCCTTGAAATTGGAGACCTCGCCCTCGATCCAAACATCCGAGAACGCGCCCTCCAGCAGGCCGCCGATCTCCGCCGTGAGCTCGCTTACCTTCCAAACACGCCGCTGCGGCATCACGTCAAAAAAAGATGTTTGGCTCATTGGCTTATGGTTTCACGAGGCTAGCGGCGAAAGGAATTCACGATCCACATCAGCAGCGTGAGAGCCACGCTGAGCACAATGCAAGTAACGACGGGAAAATAAAACGATCCATGCCGGCCTTGGTACGAAATATCTCCCGGCAAGCGTCCCAACCGAAACGGCAATCGCGGGCTAAAAAGGAACAGCACTCCCGCCCCGGCCAACACCGCGCCGGCAATCAACATCATCTTGCCGATTTCGCGAAGCGGGTCAGCAGCAGGCATCCTTGCTCCGGTGGCGCTTCTTATCGTACTGCGGTCCGGCTGAGGATGGAAAGCTCAACAAGAAGCCAAGTTTGCGCCGCCACCGCCCTGCGAGACCTATTCCGAATCGCGATGCACAGTGTTCGGGGAAAAGGCCGGAAGACAAACGGCGATGTATTCCGCACCTTCGGGCGTCGAATACCGCACCCATTCTCCGGCGTGCGCAATCACGGCTTGGCCGGAAGGAACATCGAGGCTGCCGGTTCGATGCGTAACTCGCAGCATCCCTTTCAGCACAACAGTGTACTCATCGAACTCCGGAGTTTGGCCCGGCTCGACCCAGCCCGCCGGGCTATTCATGTGCGCGACGCTGAGCGCGGCGGTGTTGGAATTCACGCGCCCCATAAATTCCCGGATGATCTTCGGCTTGTTGCCCGCGGCTTCGATGCGCGTGGGTTTGGAGATGAGCGTAGGCACGGCGCCCTCCGCGTGAACTTTTGAATTGGAGTTAAATCAATTCGGATCCGGCGAAGAAATACCCGAGCTCGAAGGCAGCGGTCCCAGGCGCATCCGATCCGTGCGTGCAGTTGAACTGGATGCTGGTGCCCAGTTCTTTGCGAATGGTGCCCGGCGCGGCCTTGGCAGGATCGGTTGCTCCCATGGTGTCGCGCCATTTGGCAATGGCCCCTTCGGCCTCGAGCGCGATCACCACAGCCTTCCCCGA
>Ga0302326_10012456_pt1 | contig 18131 bp, 19 predicted proteins | sample Palsa_T0_3_FD_202264 | JGI IMG/M metagenome (GOLD analysis project Ga0302326, IMG submission 202264) | Peat permafrost microbial communities from Stordalen Mire near Abisko, Sweden - Palsa_T0_3 | ecosystem: Environmental > Terrestrial > Soil > Palsa > Peat permafrost | place: Sweden: Abisko...
CCTTGCCGGAGCTCGGCACCACGGTGTTGTAGGCGCGCGCCAGACGCGTGATCGAGTCGAGCAGAATCACCACGTCTTTCTTGTGCTCGACCAGCCGCTTGGCCTTTTCGATCACCATTTCGGCCACTTGCACATGGCGGCTGGCGGGTTCGTCGAAGGTCGAGGAAACGACTTCGCCCTTCACCGTGCGCGCCATCTCGGTCACTTCCTCGGGCCGCTCGTCGATGAGCAGAACGATGAGGTACACCTCGGGATGATTCGCGGTGATCGCGGTGGCAATGTTTTGCAGCAGCATGGTCTTGCCTGCTTTCGGCGGCGACACGATCAGGCCGCGCTGGCCCTTGCCGATGGGCGCCACCAGGTCGATGGCGCGGGCCGTCAAGTCCTCGGTGGAGCCGTTGCCGCGCTCCAGCTTCAGGCGCTCGGTCGGATGCAGCGGCGTCAAATTTTCGAACAGCACCTTGCCGCGCGAGCTCTCGGGCGAATCGAAATTGATCTCGCCGACTTTCAGCAGCGCGAAGTAGCGCTCGCCGTCCTTGGGCGGACGAATCAGGCCGGAAATCGAATCGCCGGTGCGCAGATTGAAGCGGCGGATCTGGCTGGGGCTGACGTAAATATCGTCAGGGCCCGCCAGGTAGCTCGAATCGGAAGACCGCAGGAATCCGAATCCGTCCTGCAAAATCTCCAGGACGCCGTCGCCGTAGATGTCTTCGCCCTTGCGGGCATGCGCCTTGAGGACGCCGAAAATGATGTCCTGCTTGCGCGATCGGCCCATGTTCTCGAGACCCATGGTCTCGGCGAGCTTGACCAAGTCGCTGATTGGGCGCTTCTTGAGCTCGGTGAGATTCATCGAGCTGCGGCTGCGCGCCAGATCCGTAGGCGCAATGATCTCTAGATCATCGCCGCCTTCCGGCAGATCGCCGTAGTCCTCGTGAACCGGACGGCCGCCGTTGGTATTGCCGTTGCGATTGTCGTTGCGGGGGCCGCGATTGGAACGATTGGAGCGTCCACCGCCCTGACCGCCTCCGCCGCCACCCTGGCCGCCGCCCTGGCCGCCGCGCGATTGATTCCCTAGGTAGCCTCTCACAGGTTGCTGTCCAGAAAGGCGGCAAGCTGCGATTTGGTAACCGCACCCACCTTCTGGGCCTCCACGGTGCCGTTTTTGAACAGGATCAGCGTAGGAATGCCGCGGATGTTGAACTTGGGAGGCGTGTGGGGGTTGTCGTCGATGTTGAGCTTGGCGATGCGGATTTTATCTTTGTAGGTGTCGGCAATCTCGTCGAGAATCGGTGCAATCATCTTGCAAGGGCCGCACCATTCGGCCCAGAAATCCAGCAGAACGGGTTTGTCCGATTTGAGCACGTCCTTGTCGAACGTGGCGTCGCTGGTATGAACGATACTTGGGTTACTCACTGCGTATATACCTCCTTTTGGAGATTCGTTTGAAGTTTTGAAGCGGGTGGTTTGTGGGGAGGGGTGGTTGCCGCCACTCCAAGCGAAGTGACGATGCGCGGCCGTTCGGGCACAATACAAAGGGTTTAGCGGTCTTGATTACCTTAAAAGGGTACCGATGATACGGTGGTGGGAGCGGATAGACCGGCTCCTGGTTAGCCATATTGTTATCCGGTCCCCGCCATTTTGCAAGTTTCTGCCACTCACAAGGCGAAAATGTCAGACGCCCATCTCAGTCAGTTAACATTTGATTCCTTACAGATCGCCGAGTCCCTGAAGAAGGGGATTGCCGAACTCGGGTACTCCAGAGCCACGCCGATCCAAGCCCAAACCTTGCCCGTGGCGCTGGCCGGGCGCGACGTCGCGGGTCAGGCGCAGACCGGTACCGGCAAGACGGCGGCCTTCTTGATCGCGCTGTTCAACCGGTTGTTGACCGATACTTCCCCCGGCAACCGCCCGATCAATGCGCCGCGAGCCATCGTGATCGCGCCGACGCGCGAACTCGCGGTGCAGATCCATTCCGACGCGCTGGGGATCGGTAAATACACCGGCCTCAAGCTCGCCATCGTGTTCGGCGGCGTCGATTACGAGAAGCAGCGCCGCATCCTCGAGGAAGGCGTCGATGTGCTGATCGGTACGCCAGGCCGCGTCATTGACTACTTCAAGCAGCATGTATTCGAACTGCGGCACATCCAGGTCGCGGTCATGGATGAAGCGGATCGTATGTTCGACTTGGGATTCATCAAGGATATCCGCTTCATTCTGCGGCGTCTGCCGCATCCCGAACTGCGGCTCACCATGCTGTTTTCGGCCACCCTGTCGCACCGGGTCATGGAGCTTGCCTACGAGCACATGAACAATCCCGAACTCATCCGCATCGAGCCGGACAAGATGACCGTCGACCGCGTCACGCAGGTGCTGTACTTCCCGTCCACCGAAGAAAAAATTCCGCTGCTGATGGGCCTGCTGCGCCGTATCGACGCGCGCCGGACCATGGTCTTCGTCAATACCAAGCGCATCGCCGAGGTGCTCGAGCGCACTTTGACCGCCAACGGTTTCGTGGCGCAGGCGCTGTCCGGCGACGTCCCGCAGAACAAGCGCCTGAAGATGATGCGCGATTTTCATGACGGCGAAATCGCCGTGTTGATCGCCACCGACGTCGCATCGCGCGGTCTGCACATCCCCGATGTGAGCCACGTGTTCAACTTCGATCTGCCCAACGACGCCGAGGACTACGTGCACCGTATCGGCCGCACGGCGCGAGCCGGAGCCGAGGGCGATGCCATCAGTTTTGGCTGCGAGGAGTATGCGATCTCGCTGCCGGATATCGAGCGCTACATCGGTCACCAGATTCCGCGTGCCTCGATCAATGCCGCGGATTTGGCAGAGGTCACGCCGCCGCCCCCCGCCGTATGGCGGGAGCGCGCACCGCGCCCGGGTCAATCGCGCAGCGGCGGCGGGCGTTCCGGCGCAGGGCGGCCGGGGGGCCGCTCATCGGGTCCGCCACGGCGCCCCGGTCCGCAACGGCCGGCGCCGCAGCGCCCCGCCCCGCAGCGCCCCGCCCCGCAGCGCACAGCCGGCGACGCCGCGGCTTCGGACGCGTCAAAGAGCGATGCGCCGCGGCGCAGACGCCGCCGCGGTGGAGGCGGCGGCGGACCCGCCGGCCCGGCGCCCTAAGGGTACAACTCCGCGATACCGTCGATGGCGATGAAGGGCCCCGTGGCGTTCGGCGGTTGCGCCGAATCCGGGCGGCGCACGGCGCGCAGATGGGCGATTCCAAACCGGAGGGCGGACTCGAGCACGGGAAGGCTGTCGTCTACGAACAGCGTCCGCCGAACATCGAATGCCTCCTCCACGAGCAACCGCGGCCAGAATGCTGCGTCTTCCTTGGGCGCTCCAAACGTATGAGTCGAATAGCAGGCGTCGAAGTAACGCGTCAGGGCGACCTGTGCATCCTTGATCGCAAGCGTAGCGGGATGGGAATTGGTGACCAGCACGACGCGTTTGCCGGTGAGCCGCAACTTCTCCAGAAATCGTTGCGCGCCCGGCAGGAATTTCACGTGGCTTCGGACCGCCCGCTTGAGCGCGCGGATGTCGAGATCGAGTTCGCGGCTCCAGTAGTCGATGCAGTACCACGGCAACGTATGCGCAACCCTCGTGAATAAAGGCGCCAGCCGAACTCGTGCCTCTTCGGGCGACAGCCCATTGGCCTCCCCGTAGTGCTGAGGAATGACGCTCGACCAAAACCAATTGTCGAAGCGCAAGTCGAGGAGCGTGCCGTCCATGTCGAGCAGCACGCTGTCGATCTCCGCCCATTCCACTGCCGCGGGACTCTGCATTTGCGTATGATATCAACCAATGCGAGACCTACGCTCCTTGGCCGAATCGTTGCTGCCTATCGTCGCTCGGGCCGGGGCCGCCATCATGAAAGTCTACGACGGCGGCTTCAGCGTCCAGCAAAAAGAGGACGATTCGCCGCTGACGCTGGCGGATCTCGAGTCGCAGCGAGTCATTCTCGACGGACTGATGCGCATTACGCCCGACATCCCCGTTCTCTCCGAGGAATCGGCCGCCGCACCGTGGGCAGAGCGCCAGACTTGGCGTGAGCTTTGGGTGGTCGATCCGCTCGATGGCACGCGCGAATTCGTCAAGCGCAACGGTGAGTTTACCGTGAACGTCGCGCTGGTCGTCGATCACGAGCCCGTGCTCGGCGTCGTGTCCGCGCCCGCACAAGGCTTGGTCTATTGGGGCGCGAAAGGGGTGGGTGCTTTTACCGAGCACCGCGGAGCCGCGCGCGCCGCCATCCACGCCGCGTCACCGCGGCGGCCCCTGCGCGTGGTCGGCAGCCGGTCTCATGCCAGCAAGGAAACCGCCGCATACCTCGAGAAGGTGGCGGAACATGTCATGACGGCCGTGGGCAGCTCACTGAAATTCTGTCTGCTGGCGGAAGGCAAGGCGGAGCTCTACCCGCGCTTTGGACCCACCTCCGAATGGGACACCGCGGCCGGTCAGGCGGTGCTCGAGGCGGCCGGCGGCCAGGTCACGCGCTTGGACGGACACAAGCTGCGTTACAACTGCAGGGAGAGCGTGCTCAACGGCGATTTCATCGCCTTCACCGACCCCAGCGTGTTGCCGCAATCACCCGCTTGAGCGGCCGGCTAGGCATGCCCCACCGGTTCGCACAACTCCAATGTGGCGTCCAGCAACGTCGGGATGTCGAACACCACCTCATCGTCCGCCACCTTCAAACGGGCCACCCCCGCCGCCGCGATGAGCGCGGCCGGCACATGGATTTGGTCCCGCCTCTGCGTCGCGGTCCACGGACTGACGCGTTGATCGCTGAACGCTCGGCTGAGCGCGCTCCAGCGCAGATGCGCGGCGCGCGCCGTGGCGGTGTCGCCCCATTGGCGCTGCGCAACGGCCATCGGAGAGTCGGCCGCTGCTGCGCTGCGCGGCGCGGTCATCAAGATTTGCACGTAGCGCACCATTTCGTTCGGGTCGATACGCACGGTGAGCTGCGGGTGGACTGTATTGGTCATATTGCGCCTCCAAGTGGCTACCCTTACCTTGATGGGGGGCTTTTCACCAAAAACCAGTGCGCGCTCCGCTTTCAGCATTTGTAACCCGTAAGGGTTAAGCTGCGCGCCATGGATGATGGTTTGTTGATTTTGGTGCTCTCGGCGGGGATTTTGGGTCTGGCTTACAAGATATGGCAGCTTTCGATGGATGCGCGCGAGGCCGCCAATCGAATCGCCAAGGACACCTGCTCCCGGGCCGTGGTGCAATTCCTCGACGGCACCGTAGCGTTCGCCGGCTTTCGGCTGCAACGCAATGGCGACGGCAGGCGCCGCCTGCTGCGCACCTACACCTTCGACTACACCAGCGATGGTTTCGAGCGTGCGCAGGGCTTTATCGTGCTCGCAGGTGCCGAGTTGCAATCCGTGGGGCTCGCCGGCAACTCGTGAACGCATCGCTCAAAATCGACCTGCATACGCACTCCAATTGTTCCGACGGTGCGCTGAGCCCGGCTGAACTCGTCGCGCAGGCCGCGGCGGCGGGCGTGCATGTCATGGCGCTCACCGATCACGACAGCACCGATGGCCTGGAACATGCGCGGCGCGCCGCCGACGAATTCAGCGTGCATCTCGTGCCCGGCGTCGAGATTTCGTGTTTGTGGCGGGCGCAGGCGATACACGTGATCGGGTTGTGGGTGGACCCTTGCGGCGCAACGCTCAAGACCCTGCTGCGCTCGCAAGCCGAACTGCGGCGTACGCGCATGCGCAGCATCTGTCAGCGCTTAAGCAATGCCAGGCTCCCTGGGGACATGCTGCTCGCAGCCGTGGAAGCGAAAGGGGGAGTGCCCACGCGCACCCACCTCGCCAATGCCATGGTGGCTTCAGGTCTGGTCGCACGTACCGCCGATGCGTTCTCCAAGTACCTCGGAAAAGGCAAAGCCGGGCATGTGGCGATCGAATGGCCGGCATTACAACAGACCATCGGCGCGATCTTGAGCGCAGGCGGAGTGGCGGTGCTGGCGCACCCGGGACGATACCCCATATCCGGCGGCGCGCGCCGGCGGCTGTTGGACGAATTCACCGCCGCGGGGGGTACCGCCCTCGAAGTCGTGAGCGGCGGGAACGGCGCGCAGCATGTCGAGTCGTGCACGGTTCTCGCTCTAAAATATGGCCTGGCGGGATCGGTAGGGTCGGATTTCCATGGTCCGCAGTTGGCTTGGAATCCGCTCGGCCGCTCCCTTAAGCTACCGGATGGCATCACGCCGGTTTGGCGCGGGCAGCTGCCGTGAGTGACGAACCAACCAACGTCAATACCGACCTTTTCAAGAATATCGAGCGCCTGCGTCAGCTGCGCATCGAACATCGTGACCTCGACGATGTGATATCGCGCCTGTCCATGGACTTCAAGGTGGACGAACTGCAGATGAAGCGCCTGAAGCGGCGCAAGCTCATGCTCAAGGACCAGATCGCGAGACTCGAGAGCCAGCTCATTCCGGATCTGAACGCATGAACGAGCTCTGGCTCAGGCTCGAGGGCTTCTTCGAGATTCTGTCGACGCGCAACGTTCTGATCGAAATCGGCGTGCTCGCATTGGCGCTGCTGGTGGGCGCGGCCTCCGCCCAGGCGCTGCGAGCGCGCTATCAGCGCCGCCGGATCAAGATATCGATGGCGCTCAGCTGGGATTATTTCCTCTCGCAAAGCAGCGTGGCGGTGATGCCGGCCCTGATCGTGTGGGTGCTGGTGTTGCTGGCCAGAAGCGGCCTCGAGACGACTTCGCTGGATGTGACCCTGCTCGGCGCTGCGGCGCGCCTCATCGGCGCCTATATCGTCGTGCGGGTCGGCGTGCTGCTGTTTGCCGCGAGCCTGGGAAACAAATCCTGGATCCAAAGCTGGGAGACGCGTGCGACCCTGCTGATCTGGCTGGCCATCGCCGCCGAATATCTGGGCTGGCTCGATCCCATCATTGCGACTCTCGACAGCATCGGCATCGCCGCGGGCAAGAGCCGTATAACCGTTTGGTCGGTGCTCAAGCTTCTGTTCATCCTGACGCTGTTCATGCTGGTGGCCGCCTGGATCAGCCGCTGGGTGGAACGCCGCCTGAAGAAACTGAGCGGCGTCGCCCTCTCCACCCGCATCGGCATCGCCAAGTTCGCCAACGCATTCCTGATCGCCCTCAGCATCCTCATGGGCCTGAATGCAGCCGGCGTCGACTTGACGGCGCTCACGGTTTTGACCGGCGCCATCGGATTGGGATTGGGATTCGGCTTGCAGGCGATCGCGGCCAACTTCGTGAGCGGCTTCGTGCTGCTGATGGACCGTTCGATCAAGCCGGGTGATGTCATCAGCCTCTCCGGCCAGGCCGGAACCAGCACGGAGAACTTCGGCTGGGTTCAGGAACTGCGCGGCCGCTATGTGGTGGTGCGCGATCGCGACGGAGTGGAAATGCTGGTGCCGAATCAACAACTCATATCCAATGCCGTGATCAACTGGAGCTATACCGATCCGCGCATACGCCTGAAGCTGCCGGTTCGCATCAGCTATCGCGACGATCCTGAACTGGCGCTGCAGATCCTGGTGTCCGCCTGCGATGGCCAGACCCGCGTACTTCGCGATCCGGCGCCGGTGTCGCGTCTCATGCACTTCAGCGACAGCGGCATCGAACTGGAGCTGCGCTTCTGGATTTCCGACCCGCAGGAGGGCGTGAACAACGTGCGCTCCGAGGTCAATCGCGCCATCTGGCGGCTGTTCAAGCAGCATGGCATCACCATTCCGATGGCGCAGCGCGAAATCACCGTGCATAACCTGTCGTCGCAACTCGACTGATGCCCCTGGTGATCACCCCCGGCCTCGTCATAAGCGACGATGAGCTGGAATGGAAGTTCATCCGAGCCTCGGGTCCCGGCGGTCAGAACGTCAACAAAGTATCGAGCGCCGTACAGTTGCGCTTCAAGCTGCCCTTCAATTCCAGCATTCCGGTGGCTGCCCGCAACCGCCTGCGCCGGCTCGCCGGCCAGAAACTCCTCGACGATGGCACGATTCTGTTCAGTGCGCGCAGCGAGCGCAGCCAGGAGCAAAATCGCCGCGCCGCCCTCGAGCGGCTCGCGGTGCTGATCCGCGCCGCGCTCATCGAGCCCAAGATCCGCAGAAAGACCAAGCCCACCAAGGGCTCCAAGGAACGCCGCATCGAATCGAAGAAACATCGCGGTGCGACCAAACAAGGGCGCAGCGGGCAATGGGACTGATGCGTCTTACCGCCCCGATGCGTGCTTACTGCCCCAGGGTAACCTGGAGGATGCTATGCCGGATTTGTTCGGATAGTACCAGTTGGGCGTCCGCGGCCACGCCGAGCAATGGCTCGCCGAACAGCAGTTTGTCGTCGGCGGAAGTCTGTATGACATCGCGCCGGCGCAGTAAATCGATGAAATTGCGGAACAGGCTCTTGTCGAAGAATTCCGGGGAATTCAGCCCGTAGAGCACCGACATGCGCTGCGCCATCAAGTGGCAGCGCTCTTCCAACGCCGACTGGCTGATGAGCCCGCTGCCCGCCTGCAGCAACAATGCGATCGCGAGGTAGTAGCGCTCGATGGTTTGAATGGTGGCTTGCGCCAGCAAGGAGAGCCGCATGGCCTCCGGCGAGGTGGGTGCCGGCCGATGCCATTCGCTGCGGTCGGCGTTGCAGTCGAGCAGATTCAGCCGGTGGAAAGTGTCGAGCATGGAGTCCGCCACGCCCGCCACCTCGGCTTCGTCCCAGATCAGGAACAATTCGGCGGCAATGTATGGGTATACGCGCCACACCAACCGCTGAATATCGATGCTGCGCATGCGCGCGTTGTTGACGAAGCCGCACGCCAACAGCGACGGCATGGCGAACAGGTGCAGGATGTTGTTGCGGTAATAGGTGGCGAGCACCGCATTTTCCTCGCTCATGCGCATGATGTCGCCGAGCGCATGCTTCTGCCGGTCGAGAAGCTTCAGAGATTCCGCGTAGCGTATCATCTCTGCGCCGCTCTCTTGCGTGACCGTCACCAGCGGCGAGTAAGGGGCATCGCGCAGCAGTCGTTGATACAGCTCGATCTGGCGCTCGAGTTCCAGTTCCGGCATCGCCTGGCGCGGAGTGGCGAGCATCGCCATGGCGACCAGATTGACGGGCGTAACCGCGGCAGCCGCGTTGATCTCGGTGTTGACCCGTACCGCGAGCTCGCCGATCACCTGCGCCACCCAACCGGCGCGCGGATCCTCGTTTTCCGAAGTCTTGCGATGCCAGTTCGGATTGTGCTTGGCGAGCAGCTCGTCGAGCGCGATGGGCCGCCCGAAGTTCACGTGCACCGCGCCGAACTTGCTGCGCAGCACCGATACGATCGACTTGAGCACCACGAACACGCTTTCCTTCTGCTTCGGCTTGCCCGACAGTTCGCCGATGTAGGTTCTGCCTTCGACGATGCGCTCGTAGCCGAAGTATACCGGCATGAAGAACACCGGCCGCCTCGGCTCCCGCAGGTAGCTGCGCACCGTCATCGACAGCATGCCGGTGCGCGGCGCCAGCAGTCTTCCCGTGCGGCTGCGGCCGCCTTCGATGAAGTACTCGAGCGGATGGCCGCGCGCCATCATGAATCCGAGATACTTGGTGAACACCGCCGCGTACAGCGCATCGCCCTTGAAACTGCGCCGCAGGAAGAAGGCGCCGCCTTTGCGCAGGAAGCGCCCGATCAGCGGCATGTTGAGGTTGATGCCGGCGGCGATGTGCGGCACGGCGAATCCCTTGCGGTAGATCACGTAAGACAGCAGGATGTAGTCCATGTGACTGCGATGGCACGGCACGTAGATGATTTCCACGTCGTCGCCGACGTCGCTCAAGCTTTCCATATGCTCGATCTCGACGCCGTCGTACAGCCAGTTCCAGACCCGGCCGAGCACCGCCGCCATGAAGGAAATGAAGTTCTGCGAATAGTTGGCCGCGATTTCCAGCGCGTACTTGCGCGCCACCAGCAACGCGGGGCGGCGCGGCAACTTCTTTCCCTGCATTTCGCTGCGCACCGCCTGGCGCACGGCCTGGGTCTTCAAGATCTGCTGCACCATGGTGCGGCGATGCGACAGATCCGGCCCGATCGTGGACGCCCGCTGCGCGCGCAGCATGCTGCGCAACGCCCGCAATGCGCGGCGGACGCTGCGCTGCTCGCTGATATCCTCGCGCACGTACTCGCGCAGGGATACGGGTTCGCCGAAATACACCAGGGTATTGCGGCCGTTGAACACCACGTTGAGGAAGCGGCGAAACCGCCCCACCAGCACCCAGTCCTCCGCGATCAGCTCGCGCCACCAACTCTCTTCCTTATGCGGCGCGCGGCCCCAAAATATGGCCACAGGAACCAGGTCAACGTCGAAATCCGGCAGCGCCGCCGCGGCAGCGATCAGCTGCACCAGAAATTTCGGCGCCCGGGCGGCGCCTCGGGACGCGAACACGCTGGGCCGGCGCAACAGCTCGAAATGCGCCCTGCCGGTGCGATTGCCGGCGATCAACAGACGCCGCTCCGGCCGCGGTAGATTCTGCTCCGCGCAGACGGTGCTGAGGATCGCCAGATCCGCCTGGCTCTCCCATTCGAGAACGTAGCAAACCGGCCGCGGACGCGCCGCGATGGCGGCGGCCACGTTGTCGGGTTTGATTGTCGCGCGGATCCACCGGCTCAAGGCTTTGCCGACAGTCCAATGCCATGCCTGGCCAACGCCGGCAAAGGAGTTCATGGCCGCGTGAGCGTCTCAGGGCGGCGAAGCGTCGCCGTTCTCTTGCGCCTGCACCGCTTTGCGCGCCTTGTCCGTGTTCTCGTCCACGGTATTTTGAACACCGCGCGCGCGATCAAGATCGTGGACGAGAGGGTCGAACACGGTTTTGGGGGGCGGCGGCGGCGGTTCCGGAGCAGAACAACTCGCCGTGAACAAAACCGCCAAAGTCATTGTCAAAAGTTGTCGCGAGCCCATGTGCCCCCCCGGGGAATGCCGGCTAAAAAGTGCTTGCAGTGTACAATCCTTCAGGTCTCATCGTCACTTCGGAGTTCGCACATGCTGCGGTTCGTATTGCTGTTGGCTCTTGCCGTCGATGTTCACGCCGCGGCGGCCGCGGTCGACATCGATACCGCCGCCGCGGTATATCAGGACGCCGCCATCCGCGAGCAGGTGCGTGCCTCGCTGGGGGCCATGCCGCAGCAGATTCGACGGCTTTTCGAGGGCGACTCCGCGGCCAAGCTCAACGCCGAGCAACTCGCGGCCGTGACCGCGGCGGCGAAGCGTGGATTCCGCATCGATGTTTTCGAGGCTCCCGCGTTGAGCGTTTTCGCGAGCAATTTGGACCCGGCGACGGTCAAGAAGACCGAGGCGTTCCTGTCGAGCGATGTGGGCAAGCGCATGGTGGCCGCGGACGTGGCAGTGTCCAGCATGGATCAGGGCGAGATCGACAAGGTGATGAACGGCGAGACCACCGCCCCAACCACGCCGCAGAGGGAAGCCATCTTCGACAAGTTGGAGCGTGCCTCCCGTTCCACCGAGTCCGCCGTACAAATCTTCCTGTCGATGGACACCGCGGTTGCCGTCGGCACGGCCGTCGGTTCGGGTACGGATCCCGGCCCGGTCGAGGAGCGATCGCAGAAGGCCGGCGAGGAAAGCCGCGCGGCGCTGGAAGAAAATATGCGCAAGCCGTTGCGGCGCTATCTGGCGTATGGATATCGCGATTTGAGCGACGCCGACCTCAAGCATGTTCTGGCATTCCTGGAATCGACCGCCGGGAAGCGCTACGTGTCCGCCTACATCGCGTCGATGAACGCCGGTTTCGATGCCATGGGGCGGCGTTGCGGCGAGCAGCTGGGCGAGAGCTTGCGCGAACTGGCCCAGGCACAGCTCGCGACCACACAGCGAGAGGGTGCGCCGCAGCCTGACGCACCTGCGCCGAAAAACTAGGAGTGGCTGCGCAGGAACTCTCTCAATAAGATGCAAATCGCATCGATCTGATCCTCCAGTCGATGATTGGAGTCCAGCACGTGCAGCGTCGCCCGATGCTCGCGCGCCCAGCGCACACTATTCTCAACGGGTACGATATCGTCGTGCCAGCCGTGCACGATGGCAGTCGGAGCCGGCACATCCTGCGGCGTGTACTGCTCGAAACCCGGCATGTAGAACGCCGGCGCCAGTAAAAAAAGCGCTCGCGGGCGCACCGTGGCCGCGGCCGCTGCGGACACGTAGCCGCCCATGCTGGAGCCCACCAGAACCGGCGCCGCTTTCGAACCCGATGCGCTCTGGCCAGCCAATGTCTGAATGAGCGTTCGGACCCGCGCCGCAGGGTCATCCATGCCGCGGTAGTCCACCGACACCACCTCGAAATCGAGGCCGCGAGCCACCTCTGCCATGGCGGTGATCTTCGAGCCCCAAGGACCGCTCTCCTTGCCATGCGAGAACACCACCAATCTACCCAAGCTGCCTCGCGATTTTGTCGACCCACTCGAGTTCCGCCGGGCTGTAGGGCGCGAAGTTCAATCGATTCATGCTCACCGGCTGAATCCTGGTGCCCATCTGTCCGTGGGTGACGCGGAAGCTGTGAAAGTCGCCGTTGTGCGCGGCCGCGAAACCGATGAGGAATTGAAACTCGGCGGCCGTGTTGTCCTTGGAATGGGCACGCTCGTCGCAAACCACGAAGAATGCTTCATCCACCCGCCGGGTACCGAACGCCCCGGCGACGAACAAGCCCTCGAAGAATACCCGCACGCGCTTCGCCACCAACTCACCGATCTCGATGCGCGCAGGCGCATTCGCGACCCAGCGCGTGCCGCGCTCGATGCTGTTCACGATGAACAAGCCCAGCCGCCTCGCGGACAAGTATTGCCAGTCGGCGCTTCCAGCGTGGCCGGCGGCGAGCGTACGCGGCCGCGGTCCCGAGCGCGCCGCCGAGCGCACGCCCTGGATCGTATTGACGCCAAACATCGCCAATTTATTGCGACGCTCGTCGCTCACCATGCACGTGGGCCGGTAACCGGGGCGCAGGACCGCCTCGTCGTTGCGATCCGGGTCCCACAACGGAAAGATCTCGTCGCTGCGCGCCAGCATGCCGGCCACGGCGCCGCAGGGAGCGAACGACTCGAAGTGGCCTCGGAGCTTGTCGTGCGCGAGGATGTGCGGGAAGTACATCAGCGCGTTCTCACTGGTGAGTTCCCAATCGCGTAAGTTTCGCAATGCGTCGTCCGCGGTATGCCAATGTGCCGGAGGATCAACGATCAACAGCGCGCGGCGCTGTTTGCAGTAGCGTTCCGCAACCAGCAACACGCTCGGACCGACGTCCTGCTCGCGGGACAGCGGCGGAATGCACAGAAAATTGAAGTAGTCGACGCCGGACAGCGCAAAGATGCCCGTGCCCTCCAATTCGGAGCCGACGAGGTCGTAGTCCGAAAGCGGCGCGCCGTCGTCCCCGTCGGAGTTGGACTGCACGTAAGCATTGGCCACGCCGCTGGCGGGATTCAGCGTCCGGTCAGGCCGGTGCGGGGGCACTCCGCCGTCCAGCGTCACCAACTGCGATTGCGCCATCAAGATCGGCAGATATGCCTTGGAGTTCGGCAGCATCGAGACCCGGCGGAATATTTCCTGGTCGTCGACCTGGCTGGTTCCCTGCGAGCGCACGCGCTGAATGGTGAGATTGAAATGCTCGGTGTCGCTTTCGAGAATATTGTCGTAGTCGACGCTGGCGCGCAGAAACTCGCGGGTGCCCGGACGCAGTGCTTGCAGCTTCAGCACCGAATCTCCGGCGCTCAATGTCAGCGTGGCGGCGCGCGCCCCGTTCGCCACGCGAACGATCAGCGCTTCGCGACCGCCGTTGTCGAAGAACTGCTCGACCGCGTAGCCCAACGGCGCCGGCTGCCAGAGACCGCCGAACACGTGTTGGAATTCCGCGAAGCTCTTGATGGCGACCGGGCGATTGACCGGTCCGCGCAGCGTTCGGCCTACGAAAGCGCTGCGCGCTGTCGCAAGACGGGCAATGGACAATTTTGGCCCGGGTTGTTCTTCGACTCGGAGCCCTAAGTTACTCGGCGTCACCAATTTTCTTCCGGGGGGCGCACTCATGAGACTGTACCACAACCTTGTCGCACTGTTGGTCCGCGCAGCGGCGCTGCTCTTCGGCCCGCGCCTGCTCCGCTTCGGCCTTCTTGCGGGCGATTTCCTCGAGCATTATCTTCAGCCATTCGCTGCTCATTCGCTGCTCTCGGTCGGTAGTTCGACGACCGTATCGATCGCAGCGACCGCATCCGGATGATACGCGGGTCGAGCCTTGGTGTAGAGACGCTTCGCGAGCGTCGCACCCGAATCCGTCTTCATCAGTTGCACATATAGCGGCATAATTAACTTAACTTCCCCAACGCTGCTCAAAAACTCCTCGAGCCGCGGATACGCGGGACGATAGCCGGCGGCAATCACCTGACTGAGCCAGCTCCTCTCGATCGCGCCATCGTTGCTCTTGGAGAAGTCGTGGGCCTGGTCCAATGCCGCGAACTGCGCTGCCGACAGCGGTCCGTCCAGGTTGTCGAAGAAATAAATCCATTGCTCGGAGAGCCAGTCGGCGCCAAATTGCTTCGCTTGCAGTTTGCCGGCGAGGAACGCAGCGCGCGCCTGGTCCACGGGCTGCAGCATGTTGCTGACCGGCAGCACTGCATAAGCGGGAATGCCCGGGCCGTTCACCCACTGATCCACCTCGGCGAGCGTGACGATGCCCGGGTAGCGGTCGAGCAGCGTCTCGCGCAGGTATTGGATGAACTGCTCGGTCGACACGCTTTTGAAGGCGAAGTGATCGAAGTAGCCGCGCAGAAACGCATCGAAGTGTTCGCGACCGAACTTCGCGTCGAGGAAGTTCATGAACAACCTGCCCTTCTCGTAAGGCACGGTGGTGAAGCCTTGGCCCGGATCGCGGCCGCGCAAGTCGACGGCGAGCAATTGGTCCTTCGGCTTCAGCAACGCGAGTTCCGCACGCAGCGCTTTGAGACCCGCCACCTGTTCCGTCGCGGCGCGTTCCGCGCCGTACATCGCGGTGATCGTGCGGCTCTCCATATACGCCGCAATGCCCTCGTTCAACCACAGGTCGCGCCAGGCGGCGTTGCTCACCAAATCGCCGGCCCACGAATGCGCGATTTCGCGCGCCAACGCCGCCGTGGCACTGTCGTCCTCCGCGACGACGGTGGGAGAGACGAACGCGAGGCGCGGATCCGATGCGCCGATGGTCGGGTAGTTCGGCGGCATCACCACGACGTCGTAGCGCGACCAGCGGTAGGCACCGAACATTTTCTCATCGGCCTGCAGCATCGATTCGGTGTCGGCGAATGACTTTGCTGCTGCCTTGATCAAGCTTTTGTCGGCGTAAACCCCGCTGCGCGGACCTGTTTCCTTGTACTTGAGGTCGCCCACCACCAGCGCGATCGACCAGGCGGGGGTCGGCTTCGACATCTCGAACAGATACTCCCCCCGGCCCTTGATCTTCGCATCGGCCTCGCCGCTCATGAGGGCCTTCATTTCAGGAGGTGTGTGCAGTCTCACTGCATACGTCATGCGCACCAGCGGCGTGTCCTGCAGCGGAATCCAGCTGCGCGCGCCGATGCCGTCCGAGCGGGTATAGAGGAACGGCTTGGTGAGGCCGAGGATCTTTTTCGCATCGAGCCATACCAGGCCGCTGGCATCTTCCGTGGTCTCGTAGTCGATCTTGATCAGCTCGGTGGTTTTCTTCGAGGCAGGCAATTCGATCACCAGCGGACTGCCGAGAATTGGATCGGACTTGCCCATGTGGAAGGGCCTGCTGACCCAGGTCGATTGATCCTTGGACGTGGCGCCCAGCACGTCGGTGGCCTTCTGGCTCACCTCGCTGATCATCAAACCTTTGGTGTCCAGAATCAGTTCCGTGGCGTACGGATCGAGCCGCTTGACTTCCAGGGCGACGAAGCCGTCGAGGCTCTTGCTGGTGCTGCCGTTGATGATCCACACGCGCAGATCCAACTCCATGTGCGTGACGCGGAACTGGTCGACGTTGGCGTACGAATGGTAATCGTTGCCGGGGTCGATGGCGCCTTCATCGATCTCTTTGTCGGCCGTGGCAATACCGCTCGACAGGACGAGCGCGAGGCCCGCAGCACAGCAACGCATCATAGAGGGATTTTCCTAGCGAACAGAGGCCTGCGTCTGCCCTTCCACGGCGCTGGCAGCGGGACGGGCGGGTTTTTCGCGGGCTCCGACGAGATCGTTGAAGGTCTTCTCGTCCACCAGCAAGCCGCTCTTGCCGTCCCAATTCGAGCCCTCGGGCAGCTCATTCTCGACCAATAATGATTGGGCGACCACCGCGTCGATGCCGTCAGGGCCGCCAGTGCCGTCATGGCCGCCCGTAATGGGCACGGGAACAGCCCGCGGCGTATGCGCCAATGCGGCGACTCTGTCCCAGTCGATTTCGTCGCGGCGCGCGCTAATGCTTTGCACCAGCTTGGACTGCCCCAATTTGGGATTGACCAGATTCGCGAGCAAACGCTTTCGATCCTTGAACAGGCCGCGGGAATCGTCTTCCAGCACTACATAGGCTTGCAGATACAAAGTTCCGTCGCGCCAGCCGAAAAGATACGGTTGATTGACCACGGTCACCTTGGTGCCGATGGGTATGAGGTCGAAGAATACCGCAATGTCCTCAGGGTACAGGCGCATGCAGCCGTGACTGGAACGCATGCCGACGCCGTAAGGCTTGTTGGTGCCGTGAATCAAATAGCTTGGCCAGCCGAGGCGAAACTCATATTCACCCAAGGGATTGTCCGGACCGGGGGGAACTTGCGCCGGAAGCATGTCGCCATCCTTGGCGTGCTCGGCACGCACCGATTTGGGCACGACCCACACCGGATCTTTTTGACGGCTGATGATCTTGGTGCTGCCCTCGGGCGTATTCCAGCCCACCTTGCCGATACCGATGGGATGGGTGTAGACGGTTTGCGGTTCACCCTTCTTGTGCGGCGGATAGTAGTAGATGCGCATCTCGGCGACGTTGACGACCACGCCCTCGCGCGGCGCCGCCGGCAGCACGAACTGAGTGGGCACCACGACCTCACGCCCCTCTCCGGGCAACCAGGGATCGATGCCGGGATTTGCGGTGACCATTTCCTCGTAGCCCACATCGAAGCGCCGCGCGATGTCGGGCAGCGTGTCCTCTTTGCCGACGACCACCCGCTGTACATAACCCACGATGTCGCTGTTCGGCTCCACGTCGAAACGATGGGTGGCCGTGGGTTTCGGCAGCACCGGCTTGGCGGGCGCCAAATCTTGAGCTGCCGGGGGCGGCGGCTTGGGGACGGGGCGGAATAACGAACAACCCGCGAACGCGATTGCCGCGATGCACACGAGCGGCCACGGAGATTGCCACAAGCCTTTGGTTCGACCCGCCATAGGCTCTATCTACAGCAAAGTTGGGCGGTCAGGCAATTGATTGTGCGGACCGGGACGCGGCGCATGGTCCGGCTCGAAGTGACGAGCGATGAGGTTGCCGACGGCCTCGACGCCCGCGATGGAGCCTGCTTGAAATCTGCCCGCTCGAAAGTGATCTTGCATCAGTCGGCAGACGGCGTCCCATTCGGCTGGGCTAACTCGATCGGCGAAGCCTCGGTCCGCGATTATCTCGACATGGCGGTCGGCCATCTGCACGTATATAAGGACACCATTATTTGCCGCCGTGTCCCACACTCTTAAGTGCGCAAATACATCGAGCGCCCGCGCCCGCGGCGTCAAATCATTAAGTATGTGTAATGGCGACAGGGCGGTTTCGATTGCAAAGCGAATCTCGCCGCCGTGTGCTGCTTCGCTGCGCGTTATCGCCTGCTCGATGGCATCGAGCGTCGCGGCTGGAAACCGCAATCTCGCGCGCCAGTGGAGGCTGAGCGAATGCCGCAGCAGGCGTCCGAGCCGCATCACCAACTACCCGAGGCGCCGCCGCCGCTGAAGCCACCACCGCCACCACCACCGAAGCCACCGCCGCCGCCGCCGCCGCCGCCACCGCCGCCGCCACCGAAGCCACCGCCGAGACCGCCGCCCCAACCACGACCGCCCGTGCTCCAGCCGCGGGTCGCCGAGCCCGCCAGCAACGCAAATACGAATGCAATGAAGCCCGCGCCGACGCCGATGGGT